>Ga0105047_10004360_pt1 | contig 24609 bp, 27 predicted proteins | sample MAT04_FD_78384 | JGI IMG/M metagenome (GOLD analysis project Ga0105047, IMG submission 78384) | Freshwater microbial communities from Lake Fryxell liftoff mats and glacier meltwater in Antarctica - MAT-04 (megahit assembly) | ecosystem: Environmental > Aquatic > Freshwater > Ice > Liftoff...
AGCCAGCCCAGCCGAACTCCCCCGAACTCGGCCGCACGTTGGCCCCCGACAACCCGAGGCACACCGAGATGCCATCAACGCACCCCGTAGGCAGAACCACGCCCGAATGCCTACGTTTGACTGTATGTCACCTGGTCAAATCAGTGAATTCGCGGGACTCGAATATGACGGTGTCGCCGGTATAGTACGCGGCCTCCGGGGCCACGTCTCGCGCGCGAGTCGGATGGGTTCGTCAAGATAGGAGGATGACGACCTCGAGCTCGACCCCCGCACTGCACGCGCAGGTACTGCACACCGCCGACGAGGTCGCTCGCCGTATCGACGAGATGGCGGCTGAGATCGTCGAGCGCTACCGCGATGACAAACCCGTGTTCGTATGCCTGCTGCGCGGCGGGGCACCCTTCGCAACACGCCTGATGTTCGCCATCGCGGAGCTGGACCCGCACTTCCATCCCGAGCTGGACTACGTAACGATCCGCACGTACGCGAGCGAGCGCGCCGCCAACCACCCGGAGCTCGTAATGGGCCTCGCCCCCGGCACGGACATCGTGGGCCGGCGGGTGGTCATGCTCGACGACGTGCTCGACAAGGGACACACGGCAGCGTTCACGTCGGGCTACCTCAAGCTGCTCGGCGCCTCGACCGTGGACCTGGTCGTGCTCATGCAGAAGGACTTCGCCCGCGCGCATTTCGCCGACGCAACGATCCACGGGTTCGTCGCACCGAACGAGTGGCTCACCGGCATGGGCATGGATGACGCGCGCCTGACGCGCGAGGCGAACCGCTGGCTCGCCGATCTCGCTATCGCCAACGCCAGCTCCTGACGATCACGTCAACGCGGCGCCGCCTACGGCGCGAGGTCGGGGTGCTCTTCGCCCGGCTGCACTGCCGTCGGCGGCGGCTCCGGGTCGGGGAACGGATCCACCGGGCGACGCTCAGCTGCCGTAGAGAGCACGATCATCGTACGCGTGCGCTCGATCCGGGCGATGGAGCGGATGTTCCAGACGAGGCGTTCGAGCGCAACGGTGCTCTGGGCTCGGACCTTGAGCAGGAAGCTCTCGTCGCCGGCGACCGAGTGGCATTCCTCCACGCCCTGCAGCGAGATGAGGCGGTCACGCGCATCCATGTACGTGGCCCCGCCGCGCTCGCTCACCGCGACGTAGGCAGTCACCTCAGCACCTACAGCGCGTGGGTTCACGAGCGCCTGGTAGCCCATGATGACGCCGCGGGTCTCAAGCTTGCGAACGCGATCGTGCGCGCTCGCGGTCGAGATACCCGCTGCCTCGGCGAGGCGCGCGTAGGTGGCACGACCATCCGTCTGGAGAAGTCCGAGGATCTTCCAGTCGGCATCGTCGAGCTTGATCGGTTTGTCTTTCTGAGCGCGCGCCATGCACGAGATCCTACACGCGATGCCTTCGCCCCTCTGCTACGGTTTCCACACGACCGCGTGCCGCCGCGCACCGACGCCCGTTTCGGGCGTCAAACCGTTGGGTATCGGCCCGTGAATCCCAGTTTCGAAAGGATCCACCCATGCTCGTCCGCGAGATTCTCGAAGGAACCGAGTCATTTCCCACCATCGTCACCGACGTGACGGTCAGGGAGGCGGCAGACGTCATGCGCCGCGAAGACGTACGTGCCGTGCCGGTGGTCGAAGGCGACAAGCTCGTCGGTATCGTCACCGACTGGGACATCGTGGACGCGTTTGCGGCAGAGGGCGACGACCTCGCCTCGCGTCCCGTCTCCGCGATCATGACGAGCGAGAAGCTCCACACGATCGATGCGGACGCCTCGGCGGCATACGCCTCAGCCAAGCTCCAGGAAAAGCGTGTGCACCACCTGCCCGTTCTCTCCGGCGGCAACTACGTGGGCATGCTCTGTCTCGGGCTCGAGTGGAGCGAGGGCTCGATGCTCACCGCTCCTATGCGCCCCGTGCTCACCGCCCGACGCCCGTAGGCTCCCCCTGCGCGAACCGAGCGGACATGAGTGGCGAACCACCGTCATGAACCCTCTGCCGTCCGTGCGCGCCGTCACACGCGGCTTCCTGCTTGTGGCGGCGTGTGCCATGAGCCTCGCGCTGATACCAGGTACAACCGCCCGTGCCGCAGACGCACCCGCACCCGCCACTCAGGACAGCGCGACGGGTCAACAGCTGACGCTGTCTCCGCTCATCGTGACGCTCTCCGGAGCATCGGGTGACACGCTCACCGAGAACGTCAGTGTCACAGCGAGTGGCAGTGAGCCGCTTGAGGTGGCGTTCAACCACGCGGACTTCGGGTTCGACAACTCGAGCTACGCGGTGCAGATCATCGCGGACTCGGCGCCGGAGACCACAGCGTTCTCGACCCGGGACTGGTTCACCATCCCACGCGCGACCTACAAGATCCCTGCGGGCAAGACCGAGCAGATCCCGCTGCGAATCGCCATTCCGGATAACACCCCTGGTGGCACGTACCTCGGGATCGCACTCTTTCGTGTGCTCCCGCACAAGGATTCCACCGCCCAGGTCCGCCCCGTGCCCTCCGCCGGTCCGCTCGTGTTCATCTCCGTGGCGGGAGGCGATCCACCGAAGCCACGAATCAAAGCGTTCGACATTCCTGGGGTCGTGAGTAAGGGGCCAGTACGCCCCCGGATCACCGTCGACAATCAAGGCGATGAGTGGTTCTCCTACTCGGGCTCGATTACGCTTGAGCGCGCGGGCAAGGATGAGCGTGTCGAGGTCGGTCGTCAGTTCGTCGTGCCGGGCCAGCCGCGGCGATTGCGGGTGGACGCGAACGCCAAAGGTCGTGCGGGCGAACCTGTAGTCGGGAAGCAGCTTGGTTTCGGCCACTACACGGTCCAAGCGAAGCTGCGGATTGAGCCAACTGGGAAGACCGTCACCTCAACTCGCGAGTTCTGGGTCATCCCGACGTGGATGCGTGTGCTGGGAGTGTTGGCAGCGTTACTCGTGCTCGTGGGAATCCCGGTCGGTGTGTGGTGGACCATCACTCGCCGCCGTGCAATCACGCCGGTCATCGTTCCGTCGGTCGACGAGGAAGACGAAGCCTTAGACGAGGAAGCGCACGTCCTCACTGCACCGTTTCACTCCGAGTTCGCGCACGAGCCGGCCGCAGATGACATCGATGATGGATACGACGCTGACGTCGAGGATGCGGGTGACGAAGACGACGCGGATTTCGTGAGCGCGGACGAGGTAGTCGTCGACTACGTCGAGGACGAGGACGACATTGCGGACGACGACGCGCTCAACTGAGCGGAGCGGTAGCCCACGGGTCGTCGAACCCGGTGCCGTCCACGTCCTCATCTTCCTCACCCTTCTTGCGTCGGCGACGCAGGAAGAGGAAGTACAGGACGAACAGCGCAATGCCGACGAGCGGGAGCAGCAAGCTCGACCACGTGCCCGACCACTCCGTCGGGAGTGCAGCCCCCGTCTTGGCGCCCGTGTCCTCGTCGGTGAGATCGACATAGCGCTTGCCCGGCAGCCCTACGGTCGTGCCGCCACCTGTCGAGGACGATCCTGATCCGCCACCCTTGGGGATGTTGCACTCGCCGGAGCCTCCGGGGAGCGCCGTGGTGCACGTGCCGAGCTGCCGTTTGACCGGCTTGCCAGTGACCGGATCCTTTGTGGTAATCGTCGGCTTCGGCTTCGTCGCCGTCTGACCCTCATTCGTGTACACGACCTTGGTGCCACCGTCGGTGCGCTCGACGACTTCGGTGATGACGATGTCTGGCGGCGGCACGCCACCCGCGTTCATCATGAACAGCACGCCCATACGGCTCTGCGCAGAGACCTCGTCTGCCATCTGGGTGGGTCCGTTCACGAATACCGCGGCGTAGTGGCCACCTGTCGCGCCCGTCGGTGCGGCGACCTTGATGGTGACGGTCTTGGAATCCCCGCCGGCGATCGTGACCTGATCGGGAACGCTCAGCCAGTCGAACCCGGAGATTGCGCTGTCGAACTTGCCACCGAGGAGCACCGGGGTCGCAGCCGGCTCGTCCTTGTCACCCTGGAAGTCTTCCTTGGAGAAGGTGTAGGTCGTCGCCCGATCATCCGTGTTGGTGATGGTGATCTGGTGCGTTGACGTCGTTCCAGCGGGCACGTCGACTTCGAAGCGCAACGGGGAGACAGCGAACCCGACGGAATCCGACCCGCTGGCTGCTGCAGCACGCGCGGCGGGGGCGAGCAGCATCCACGCTGCAAGCACGAGTATGAACGCTGCAAGGAGCGAGGTGGCGCGGACAAGGCTGTGGGCGTGCGTGCGGATGGAAGTGGCCTCAGAGGTTGATCACTGCGGTAGCGCGGACATTCGCGGTGGGCTTCGCGCCCGATGGGAGCGCTTGGCCGAACTCGGCGCGAAGTTTGACGGTGCTGCGCGCGCGCGCAATCGGATTGCTGCGACGAGCGACCTCGACCGCGTGCTTGCCGTCGAATCCTCGCCACTTGGCGCCTCCGTCGAAGCGTCCGAGCGTCAGATCACCCATCGCGGTGAACCCGAAACGACGATCGTTGGCGCCGATGTTCCACGCCTCCGGGCCGCTCGCTGCGTAGTCGGCCACATCAGCACCGCTGCGTGGATCACGCATGGCGGGCGCGCGATCTGACGAGACCACGAGCTTCATGCCGTCGTTTGCGCTCGTCGAAATGTCCCATTGAATCGAACCGTTCACGATGCCATCGCGCCCACCACCGAACGAGCCGTTGAGTGGATTGGAGATGACACCATTCTGAAGCACGCGCTGGTCGACGCTGCCGCCGCTCTCGACCACAGAGCGCTCGGGTCCCGCTCCAAGGGCGTTGGACATCAACGGCGCGCCGACGCACGCGACGCACAGCAGTGCGACAGCGAGGTCGAGCAGGCGTGTGCGCGTGCGCCGGGGGCTCATGTAGTCCCTATCGGCACTGCAGGGCATGGCCTTGACCTTCGCGGATCACCAATCTGCGATGTCGACGTCGCGCTCGTCACCGGACCCGTCGGTCGCGCGCGAACGGACCCGCCACACAATCACCCCTACCGCAGCCGCGATGAGCACGAGCATCCACCAAGGAAGGACCCACGAACGCGCTGAGACGGCCGTCACGACAGGTGCGTCGTCACGGATGATCCGGGCGCTGGCGCGCACCAGATCCGGTGAGTCCCGCAGGTCCAGGCGGACGTGCTGGACCCGCCGCTCGTCCGGGAAGAGGATGCCGGGATCGAGCTGTCTTCGAACATGCGAGGACAGCGCGCCATTCACGTCGAGCGTGCCCGATACGTTCTCATGTACATCGCCCGTGTTGTGGATGACGATGTCCCATTCGACAACGCCGCCGCGCCAGCGCCAGCGCTCGCTCGGGGTCACGCGGACGTCGAGCGATCGTTTGAACCGGCCACTGACCGTGAACAATGCGACCACCGAAGTCTCCGGTGTGACCTGGATCTCCCCGGTCGATACTGTGGGAGTAGCCGTGATGATGAGCGCCGCGAAGTGCCCGCCCGCACCTGCATCATCGGGCACCTGGACCGTGACAGGGATGGTGCGCTCGGTACCGGCCGACGCGCTCCAGATCGCTGGGGCTGCCGTCAGCCACCCGCCTGCGCCACGCGGCTGTGTCCCGGGATCGGCGAACGAGAGGGAGGCGCTTCCCCCTGAGCGTTTGGCGAGATCACTCGGCTCGATCGCCAGCTCGACGTCGCGCAAGGTCTGGTTCTTCACGACGATCTCAAACGTGATGGTCTCGCCCGGATCCACGTCGATCGAATTCACTGCGGGTGCGACGGTGATGGCCTCATCAACGTCGGAAGCTGCGAGCGCAACGCACGGAACAAGGAGCGCGATGATCGTCGCGCACACGAGCGCGAGACCGAGAACGCGACTTAGAGCAGCGGGTGCGCGGAGAGCACGACGCTCGCGCGGTAGGAACCCTCGCGCTGAATGGCGCCGTCCGGAATCATCGAGCGGAAGTGGAGCGCCATCGTGTACTGCCCTGCGCCGCCGCGCGTGGAGTAGGCGCGATAGGAGTCCGTATCCAATCCACGCCACTTGCGTGCCGCCTGCGAGCCCCACTGGGTCGCGTCTTGTACGGGAAGACCACTCGTCGTCGCGACGCTCACGGAGTAACCGAACAGCCCCTTGTTCGCCCCTCGTGGCGCCGTCCACGCGCACGGGCACGCAGCATCTGTCGAGTAGTCCGCAAATGCATCCTGTGCGCCAGCGCCGTCGGTCGCATTGCGGCCACGCAGCGCGGGCGCTGTGGTCGAGCGCACACGCACCTCGTAGCCGTTGGTCCAGTTGGTGGACATCTTCCACCCAGGGCTGGTGACGTCGCGCGGCTGGCCGGGAATCGAGAGGTTGGGCATCCGAACGCTGGCGTCGCCCGTTGTCCATCCCGGCGTGACCGAGGTCGCCACAGGCACGTCGACCTCGATGCGTTGCTGGTCGTTCGCCGTCGACGCACCCGATGCCATAGGTGCCGCAATCCATATGCCCACCCCTGCGAGAACGAGCATCGCCGTCGCCAGCACCGGATCGATCCGGCGAAGGGAGCGGGCGCGCGAACGCACCTGATTCGATGGGGGCTTCGTCACCACAGGGACTGGTATCGGCATCGTGTCGGGGCACCTTGAGCGGATACCCAGGTGACCGCATCCGAATAACACGTCAAGTACGCGACCGGCGCGGCCGATATGAGCCGTATGTCCGCGCATGGCCCATCGAGTGGCGATGATCGGAGCAGTGCGTCGTTGCTCCGATCGGTGAGTCGTGCCACGAGCGCGGCCACGAGCGCCCTCGACCCCGCGATCATTCCCGGTGCCGCAGCCGACGCCCTGGTTCGCTACCTCGGAGCTCGACGCGTCGATGTCTGGCGATTCGACGGCCGGCGGCCGCACCACGAGGCCTGTGCTGGCATCGGTGGCGACTCACCTCCACCCCTTCCCGCGTCCCTGGTGCGTATCGCACGCGGGGGTCTCGCACAGGTGTCTGCCGCAACGTCGCTCGACGCCGGTGGCGCGGGCGGTGAGTGGCGACGACTCCTGTTCTCGATGGACGCCAGCTCGCTGAGCGTGCACTCGCTGGTCGTGGAGGATCAGGTGCTCGGGGCCATCACCGTGGTGCTCGAGGAAGATGCCGACGAGCAGCTCGACGAGGCGATCACCATCTTCGCGCAGCAGATCGCCAGCGCGCTCGAAAAGGCGCAACTACATCGCGCGTCACAAGACGTGGCACTCGCGATGCGCATGCAGAACCGGGTGCTCGCCGAGCTCACCGATGAGCGGGACGTGCCATCCCTGCGCGGAGCAGTCGAGCAACTCGTCTCAGACGTGCTCGGCGACGTCGCGATCTCCGTGCTGCCGGTCGACTCCATCGGCCGTCTCACCGTGCCGCTCCTCACGCCGCCGCGCGACGGAATGCTTCGCGTCGCGAGCGAGCCTGAGATGGAATTCCTCGCCCCGGCGCTCGATGCTTCATCCACCATCCGTCTCAGCAAGCCGGGACTGCGCATGTGCGCCGGACTGGGACTGAGCGCGCTCGCCGGGCATGAGGATTTTCATCGCGAGGCCGGCGTGTGGGGCACGCGGCTGCGCACCGGAGAGCGAACGACGGGCGTGCTTCTGATCGGTATTGCCGGCGATGCCCCGGGCGCGGAACTCCTCGAATGCGACGGGCGCGTTCACGAGCTCTTTCGGGCACTTGCACCGGCCGTCTCGATTGCACTCGAAAACGCCCAGCTCTTCGCGCGCGAGCACGTGCGCGCGAGCCGGCTCGCTGCCGCGAACTCGCTCGCACGCACCGTCACCGGGTGCTCGACCCGCGACGAGTTACACGAGGCAATCGTCGTGGGCATCGGCGCGCTCTTCGGGTTCACGCGCGCCGCTGTCTATGGCCCGGACCTCATGCAGCTCGCCAGCAATGGACGTCAACCGCGCGGCTCCGACCGCGAGCGGACGCTCGTGTCGACCAGCCTCCACCGCAGACGCGCAAGCCGTGTTGAGCGACACGACCGCACGTGCCACGCCATTCCGCTCGTCAGCGGTGATCGCATCCACGTCGTGCTCTACGCCGAGCAGCCCGACACGGTCACGCCTGAGCAGGAAGGCGACGATCTCGCGCTGCTGGACTCTGTGTGCGAGCACGCCGCTGCATGTCTCGTGGCGATCGAGGCGACCGAGAGCATCGAGCGAAACTACAAGGACACCATCCAGGCCCTCGTGCACGCACTCGAAGCGCGCGACCAGTACACGGCCGATCACTCAGACCTCGTTGCCGAGTGGGCACTCGAAGTAGGCCAGCGTCTTGGCATGAACGACTCAGATCTGCGCGACCTCGAGCTCGGCGCGATCCTGCACGACATCGGCAAAGTTGCGGTGCCAGATCAGATCCTCCACAAACCCGGGCGCCTCACCCAGGAGGAGTTCGAGGTCATGAAGTCGCACACCGTCATCGGTGAGCGCATCCTCAAGCCCATCGGGTTCCTGGTGAACGTCGCGCCGATCGTGCGCCACGAGCACGAGCGCTGGGACGGTCGGGGTTATCCAGACGGCGTCTCAGGTGAGCAGATCCCGCTCGCAAGCCGCATCATCTTCGTCTGCGACGCCTACCACGCCATCACAAGCGACCGGCCCTATCGCAAGGCGCAGCCACATGCCTTCGCACGCAAGATCGTGACAGAGAACGCAGGCACCCAGTTCGACCCTGCGGTCGTGAGCGTGTTCTTGGATGTCATCGACGCCTGGTGCATCGAGCAGGGATCGGATGCCGAGGTAGACGTTGCAGGGATCGCCATCAACAATCCCCTCGGCAAGTCGATCGATACGTCCATGACGGGTCGTCGCGACGAGAGCGCCCCAGCGGCGTAAGCGAAACCGTGCCAACGACGTCCCGCGTCCGGCACCGATCGGTCCTACTCGAACGGACCGCCACCGGTGACGCGGCGACCGTCTCCCCCGGGGATGAGATCGCCGTCACCTGAGCTGTCGTCACTGGCGCCATCGCTCAGGTCAACGAACGTCTCCGGCTGATGATCCGCGGGCTCGCGGGAATCTTTGCCGGCGTCGCGCAAGATGATGTCAACGTGCACGATGCGCGGGCCATCGGTCTCGACGACCTCCATGCGCACGCCCTTAAAACGCACCACGTCCCCCTCATGCGGCGCTTGGCCCAGCAGCCCGAAGACCACGCCACCGATGGTGTGGTAATCGTCGCTCGGCAGATCGAGGCCGAAGCGCTCGTTGAGGTCCTCTACCGAGTATTTGCCATCCACCCGGATGTGTCCTTCGCCTATGCGCTCGAGCGGTCGCTCGGGCCGGTCGTGCTCGTCATCGATCTCGCCGACGATTTCCTCGATGAGGTCCTCAAGCGTCGCAATTCCCGCGAGCGAGCCGTACTCGTCGATGACGAGCGCCATGTGACTCTTGGAGCGCCGGAAATCTGCGAGTAGCCCGGCGAGTGACTTGTTCTCAGGTACGACGTGCGCGGGGCGCAGGAGGCTCGCTACTCGTACGAGATCCTTGCCATGCTGCTCGGCGGCGGTGAACAGGTCACGGATGTGCAGAATGCCGAGCACATCGTCCATCGAGCCGTTGTAGATGGGGTAGCGCGTGAAGGGTTGGTTGGCGATGGCGGCAAGCAGATCGGCCGGCGGCATATCTGCCGGGAATCCAACGACATCTGGACGCGGCACCATCACCTCGGACACATCGGTATCCGCGAAGTCAAAGACGTTGTAAAGCATCTCCTGCTCGCTGTCTTCGAGCACGCCGCCCTTGGACGACTGCGAGACGAGCATCTTGAGCTCCTCCTCCGAGTGGATGAGGTGCATGCCCGGCGCGGCTTCGATGCGCAGGATGCGGAAGATGATGTCGGCGCTCCCGTTGAAGATGTAGATGACGGGAGTGAAGGCGCTCCGCAGGCCACTGATGAGCGGGATCGCGAAGAGCGTGACCTTCTCCGCCTTCTGGAGCGCGAAGTTCTTGGGTGCAACCTCGCCGAACACGACGTGGAAGTAGGTGAGGATCGAGAGCGTGATCGCGAACGACACGATGTGCAGTGCGCCGTCCGGGATACCGATGCTCTCGAACACTGGCTCGATCACGTTCGCAATGGCCGGCTCACCCAGGAAACCGATGCTGAGTGAGCAGATCGTGATGCCGATATGGGCGGTCGAGACGTACTGGTTGATGTCGTCGAGCGCGTGCTTCACCATGCTCGCGCGCTTGGATCCCTCGTCCGCGAGCTCTTGGATGCGGGTGCGTCGGACGCTCACGAGGGCGAACTCTGCAGCGACGAAGAAGCCGTTCATCGCGATGAGCACGATGACTGCGATCAGCGAACCGAGGCTGAGATCACCCATGACACACCTCCGATCGCGCGCACGCACACGTTCCGCGCGGCGGCCGGCAGGTCACAGGTGATGAGGTACTCGACGGGTCTTCGTCCATCAGGCGTTCGTCGCTCAGAATAGCAGCGTATGCGAGGGGCGTACACCGGATGTGCATCCCCGCGTTGCCAGGGTGCTACCCAAAGACCGTTCGGCGCAAGCGCGAATCCCCTCGAATCGGGACGTCCATAGGGTGGGCGTGCGAGCGGGCGGTGCGGTTCACGCTGCTATGCTCCTGCGCGAATCAGCATGAATTCGCACGCGCGAAGGGGAACCACACGATGACGATGCACCACAGGCCGATCCGCGAGACTGGCGTCGACGTGAGCGAGATCGGCTTCGGTGTGTGGACCATCGCCACCGGATGGTGGGGGTCCTACACCAAAGACGAGGCCACGACGCTCATCCGTGAGGCGTTCGACCAAGGCATCACGCTCTTCAACACCTCCAACGCGTACGGCGACGACGGCTACGGCGAGACGCTCGTGCGCGAGGCGCTCAGCGATGTGCTGGACCAGGTCGTCATTGCCACAACGTTTGGCTACGACCTCGATGCGGAGCGCGCGCCCGGCAAGTCCGGGCAGGCAGAGCGCCCGCACGACTGGTCCAAGGACAACGTGATGCGTTCGCTCGAGCGCAGCCTCGGCTTCCTGGGTACCGACACCATCGACATGTGGCAGCTCCACAACCCGCGCATGGATGCGATGCACGATGACGCGCTCTGGGAGCTGCTCGGAGATCTGCGTTCACAGGGCGTGATCAAGTCGTTCGGCCCGTCGATCGGTCCGGCGATCGGCTGGAAGGACGAAGGCCTCTACGCACTCGAGCACCGCGATATCGACTTCTTCCACCACATCTACAACATGCTCGAGCAGCAGCCAGGCCGAGCGTTTACCGACGCGGCTGCCCAGCGCGACGTGGCCATGCTCGTGCGTGTGCCGCACTCCTCCGGACTGCTCGAGGGCAACTTCACGCCCGAGACGCGCTTTGAGGAGACCGACCATCGCTCGCACCGCCGCGAGGCGTGGCTGCACGAGGGGCTGCGCAAGATCGAGGCGCTCGACTTTCTCACCGTGGATCGTGAGGGCGCGACGCTTGGTCAGGTGGCGCTCAAGTGGCTACTTGCTGATCCCCTCACCGCGAGCGTGCAGCCCAACATCAATACGAGCGAACAGCTGCGCGAGTTCGTCGCCGCTACGCAGATCGAGGACCTCGACGCCGACGAGCTGGGTGAGATCGACACGCTCTTCGACCTCGACTTCGGCGTCGAGCCGAGCGCGGACAAGGGCGAGCGCCTCATCAAGGCGTAGCTCGGGCGCGGGTCAGACGCCGGAGATAGCGAAGACGGCTCCGTTGGGGTCCTCGACCACGCGGTAGCGATGCCCGTCGCTGCCTTTGATCGCCGTCACGAGGCGACCGCCGGCCGATTCAATGGCGGTGCTCGTCTCCTCGAGGTCTGCGACCTGCACGTACATGAGCCACTGCGGTGGCAGCTCCGCGTTGGAGCCAAGCGCGTGACACACGCCCGCGACGGGTGTGCCGTCAGCGGCGGACATGATGTAGTCGTCGTGGTCGCCCATGGAGAGCGCCGTCGACTTCCACCCGAGCACGCTGCCGTAGAAATCGCGCGCACCGTCGGCATCGGGCACCGTCAGATCGTGATGGATGATGGAGCCGACTGCATACGTAGGTGCGGGAGAGTCACTCATGCGCCGGGCAGTACCCGGGTTTCCAGACCGTTACGCCGTGAGGATGATCGCGCTCCCTAGTCGCGACGACCCACCTCGCGCGCGAGCAGGTGGTCGTCGACCAGCTTTCCGTCGAGACAGAACTCGCCGCGCAGGATGCCTTCCGTCTCGAACCCGCACGCGGCATGTACCGCGAGGGATCCTGCGTTGGTGTCGAGCACGCGCGATTTGAGGCGCGTGGCACCGCGCGCACCCGCCTCACGGATGCGGTCTTCGATGAGCGCGCGGGCGATACCGCGACGATGCAAGCGCGGATCGACGGCGAGCCCTTGGAGTGCGAGCACGTGCTCGCAGGACGGGATCGGGAAGTCGCGACCCATGAGGATGTAACCCGCAACCTCGCCAGCAACCTCCACGACCGTGACATCGGTGGGCTGCCGGCCCGGCTGGAAGAAGGGCTGATCTAGCGGTACGCACGGCGTGGGCGATACCGCAATCGACCACGTCGCCTGATCGATGGCTGCGAGCGCGCTGTCATCTCCCGGTCGCGCAGCGCGAACGATGTAGTTGGTAGCCGGTATGTCAGTCCTCCATGGATTCCGGGTCGAGCTGGAACGATGCGGTGTCCTGGTCCCACTCGAGCTCATGGATACGTTCGACAGCGGCCACCGGAAGCTCGCCGTAGACGTGCGGGAACGGCTCGATCCCGCCGTCGCAGTTCTCAAAGACGATGGTCGAGGTGATCTCGCGCGGATCGATGACGAGCAGCACAAGGTCGTCGCGCCCCGCGAAGTGCGCATCTGCGGTGCGCCCGACCTGCCACGACGTCGAGCAGTGGATGAAGCCCTCCGTTGCGAGGCTCGGTGGAATGTACGAGCCGTGGATCTCTGCTGCATCCCACTCCGACCGTGCGGCGATGTGGGTGATGCGCGCGGTGGTCCAACCGGTGCCAGGCGCGTGGGTCATTCGTCGATCCTCGCACCACGAGCGAACGCCATCGATTCACGCACGAGCGACACGACGACCTCGAGCTCCGCACGATCGCGCGGTCCGTAGACCATGATCTCCGTGCCCTGCTCCGCATATCCGTGGGGCTCACCCCACCCGAGCTCACAGGTCCGCGCGCCACGCTCGATCGGCAGGCACAGGCGCAAACTCGTGTCAGAGACCGCGTGCACATGCGCAAACTCAGTGCCACCGAGAAACGCTTCCTCGGGCCCGTTCGCGTCGTCCGGCGCCAGCAGCAGCGCGCGAGACGTAGGGAGTGACACCCCACTGTGACCTTCCCTGACACCTGGGAGCGCGAAGATACGAGCAACGAGCGCACCCCACAGCTCGGGCGGCGCCTGCTGGTCGAGCTGCCGATGCGGACCGGCGGCGGAAGTGCGCGGACGATCGCCAGCGCGCAGGCGATCGATGGGATGAGTTCTCTCGTTGAGCTGCGCACGCACCTGAGCGGCTCGCGCATCGAGCTCATCGCGCGTCGGTCGCCACGCGACCGGCTCGAGGTACTCGATCGAGTCTCCCGTCCGCCGCGAGATCACGTGCATGTGCACGTGCGACACGTCTTGACCGGCAGCCGCACCGTCAGCGAGCCCGAGACTGATACCCTCGACAGACGGGTCACTCGCGCGGATCGCGTCAGCGATGCGCTGCGCGACCGGAAGCATTCCGGCCGCGTCCATGGGATCCAGCTCGGCGAGGCCTGTCGCGTGTTGACGGGGCACGACGAGCACATGGTGATCAGCCGCTGGGTGCAGGTCGCAGAAGGCGACAATGCGCTCGTCCTCATACACGATGGACGCGGGTGCCTCGCCCTGCGCGATCTTGCAGAACATGCATGCGCTCATGAGTGCTCGTCGTTGCTCACTTCGTGCGCACGAATCTCCTGGGACTCAAGACCTTTGCGGAGCGCCTCGAGCTTGGCGCGCGTTTCCTCGTCGAGGTCGTTCGCCAGCTGCGAGTCGTGCTTGGAGGATCCGAGCGCGCCACGGTCCACCTTGGGGCCGCGGTCGCTGAAGGGCTTGTCGCCGTCGCGGCCACGATCGCGCTGATCGCGGGGCTTGGACGCCGGCTTGCTCGACACGGCGCGCGTGGCGGAACTGGCGTCGCCGCCGGAACGGGCGGGGTCGCGGTAGCGCTTGCCGCAGCCGAGCGCCTCTGGGCGGAGCGTCTTGGATTCTTGGAGCCCGTAGCCGGAGATTGTGGCGAGCTTGCCGAGCGCCTCAACGTGGCGCTCGAGCTCGGTGGCCAGGTGGCGCGCGTTGAGCAGGTCGTCGCCGGAGAGCATGGCCTCACGCTCGCGCAGGAAATTGGCCACCACCTCGTGGTCGGAGGCGATGGACGCGGCGCGTGCGCGGGCGACACGGCGCCGCTCGAGCGGCGTGCTCGGGTCCGCGAGGAACTCCCACGCTCGGACGTACTCAGCGCGGGCCGCAGGAAGCAGCGCCTGCATCAGCTCGCGGGGGTTGGCGGTCGTCGGATCGAGCGGGGCGTTATCCATGCGCCCATGTTAGCGCCCCGGGTCTCCGAGCCGTTGGTACCGACACTTGGGTCTTCACGACCAGCTGTAACGGCTCGCCATCCGGCTCGCGGCCCCCCGTTACCTCAGCGAACTGTGCCGCACGCGCACATCGTGGCAGGTGGACACGGTCACAGTCACGGAAACTCGTCCTCACGATGATCGTCTTCCACTCCGCCGTCGTCGTCCACACCGCGCATGCGGTCGAACCGCACGTGGATGCGCTGGAATCCCTTGCTCCGTTGTGCGGCGGCCTGACCAGTGTAGGAGCGTTCGTCCCCCGGGGTCAGCACGACCTTGTCCGTGAACGGTGTGAGCAGCGATCGCGGATGCAGCCTGTCGATGCGAACGACATTGATCTCCACACCGAGCAACAGGATGACGGCGCCGATGTACAGGAACGCGACGAGGCCGAGCACGAGCGCGAACACGCTGTTGGAGGTACTGGCATTGCGCACGACATGGTCGACGTAGACGATGCCGAACGTCTGGAGCAAGTGCCAGCCGATCGCGGCGGCGATGGCGCCGGGCATGACCTCGCGCGTGCCGAGCTTGCGCGCCGTGCCGAACCGGAACACGACGGTGATGACTACGGCGGCCACCGCCGTGGCACCCCCCGCGAGCAGCAGGCGATCCACCACGCCGGAGGTCCAGCCGGTGCTCGCGCCGATGGACACCCCTGTGGTGGCCGCGATACCGACGCCGCCGATGGCGAGCAGCGCGAGGCTGCGCGCACGCGCCTTGAACGGGTTGGGACGGGAGTTGCGCGGCACGCTCCATGCGGTGTTCATCGCGTGCTGCAACGCCTGTGCCACGCCGATGCCGCCGTACAGCGAGCCCACGATGCCGATGGCGAGCCCCGCCCCTCCTCCACTGAGCTGACGCGGATCGCCGAGCTGATCGCCCACGACGGGGAACTGCGCGAAGGCCGTGTCGAGGATCTGCTGGCGCAGCGCCTCGTCGCTGGCGAGCACCAGGCCCAGCACCGTGGACAACAGGAGCAGGAGCGGGAAGAGCGAGATGAACCCGTAGTAGGCGAGCAGCGCCGCGAGGTACGCGCCCGTGTCGTCGAAGTACTTGTAGAACACCGCGATGGGATAGCCGAGCAGCCGATGGCGACGCTGGAATGCGTCAAAGCGCGGGATGGACGGCATCGACGCCAGGCTGTGCACTTCTGGCGCGTCGGGTACGGGCTCGGACATGCAGCGAGGCTACCGGGACGCCCAGATGAGAGCCGTGCGGCGCGCGTTCTCGTACCCGAAACGATGCCCGTGCTCGCGCAGCTCATCAGGCGTGAGCCAGACCGGATTGAGCACGTCGCTCGCGGCGACCGGATTGGCTCACGCTGAGATCGTGCCCTGGTACGCGAGCGTGACGGTGCGGTCGTGCCCGTCGTACTCGTCGGCGAGCGCGCTCAGGAACGCGCCCACCTGGAACTCCACGCCGAGCTCCTCGTCCACCTCGCGCATGAGCGCGTCGACGGGCTCCTCGCCAGGTTCGAGGAACCCACCGGGCAGATCCCAGGTGCCGCCGCGCGGATCGTCCGCGCGGGTGACGACGAGCATGCTCCCGTCGCGTTCGATGCAGGCGGCGACGGTCGGCTTGGGGGTCGAAGACGTCCGTGAGATTCGGATCGAGATCGACCCGGAACGTGCCCGATCGGATGATCGACTCGAGCTCATCGATGCCGTAGAGCGGGCCGCTCGAGAACGCGACATCGCGTTCCGGTCAACCGGACCGATGCCCGAACGGGCTACGCCCTCTCAATAAGCTCAATCCTGTATCCATCGGGGTCACGCACGAAGCACAGGAGCGAGCCGCCCTCGCGCACCGAGTACGGTGGCTTCTCGGCATCGATGCCTTGCTCGGCGAGCGCGGCGAGCGTGGCGTGGATGTCAGGTGTGGTGATGGCGATGTGGCCGTAGCCCGTGCCGATCTCGTACTCGTGCACGCCGTGGTTGTAGGTGAGCTCGAGCCGGTCGCCGTCGCCCGGCAGACCCATGAAGACGTTGGTGGCGCTGTCACCGATCGGCATGCGGCGCCGCTCCTCGAATCCGAGCGCGCCGTAGAAGGCGACTGAGCGGTCGATGTCGGTGATGCGGTAGCAGGTGTGGATCAGTTCGGCGGTCATGCGCCACTCATGCCGCACGTGCGAGGCGGCGAAACACGTAGTGTCGCGCTGTGACGACGCATCTCCCCCTCCCCGACATGCCCGACTCCACACGGGATCGCGATCGCATTCGCACGCATCTCGCGAACGAGCGCACGTTCCTGGCGTGGGTGCGCACCGGGATCACGATCATGGCCCTCGGGTTGGGCGCGGCCCAGGTACTTGAGTCAGACGAGGTCGCGGGCGTGCCGCTCAACCGCCTGATCGCGGGGCTGCTCATCACGTTCGGCGCGTACTTCGTCGTATTTGGCAGGGCGCGCTATCGGCGCACCGGTATCGCCATCCGCACGGGCGTGTTCTACGCACATCGCCGCGGGCTGGACGTGATCGTGATCGGTTCGCTTGCGGTGGCGATCGCCGCGCTCATCTTCGTGCAGCGCACGACCTAACGACTCCGGTCAGCCGACGCAGCGGCCGGTGCGAACGCCGTAACCTTGTGGGACCTTCTTGGCGATGGCTAGGGCTTTCAGGACGATCGAGTTGGGGATGCCGTAGCCGCCGCGGATCTTCTCCCCCACGGTCGATGCGAACACAGTGGCGAGCACCTTGCCGTCCTCGTCCACGAGCGGGCCGCCCGAGTTGCCGTGCCGCACGACGCCGCGGAAGCTCGCGATGTCGCGGATGACCTCCTTGCGACCGTACACGTCCTTGCCTCGTACCTCGCGCGAGTCGGAAAAGCGCGCGGGCGTGGCGGTGAAGCCTCGGTTCTCCGGGAAACCCAATACCACTGCCGCAGTCTCGGGCTTGGGCTCACCGATCGTGCCGAGCGCCGCGAGTCCGAGGTTGCTCACGCGTAGCACTGCGAGGTCGTTGACCTCATCGAACGCGACGATGTCTGCGTCGATCGCCTCGCCCCCGCCACGCACTTCGACGCCCGTGTCGCTCTCCCCGGCAACGACGTGCGCATTGGTGATGACATATCCGTCACTTGCGACCCATCCAGATCCCGTGACCTGGTAGCCGCATGCGGTTCCAACTATGCGCACGACCGATTTCGCGGCTTCCCGTACCTCAAGATCGCGCGGGAGATTCACGTCTGGGGGCGCTGCAGTGATGCGTCCGCCGTCGAAGGTGGGAAACGGATCGTACGAAGCGATCGCACCCAGCAGTGGCCCAGCCGGCGGGAGCGTTGAATTGAGCTTGCTGATGATGCTGGAGTCCACGAGTTGCGGGCGCAGCGAGCGGAGCTGCGGGACGCCGATCGCGGCGGTGGCCGCGAACCACGCGAGCACGAGCCCGACGATCCCTAGGAGCACAGCGCCCAGGACGTGATCGACGACCTCGTTCTCATACGTCGCCACGCGCACGCGCAGCTCCGCCGCGAGGTCCTGCATTGCCATCGCACCGATGAGCGTGATGAGCAGCCCGATGACGAGCCCGATGATGGGCGCCCAGGTCGCGCTGGATGCGTCGCTGCCGCGATCGAGGATGGCGTGGGACACGCGCGTGCCGACCACTCCGCCGATGCCGAGCCCGATGAGCGACGCAGCACCGATGATGAAGCCCTGCGCGTAGCCAAGCAGCGCGAGCGCGAAGACCACGGCGATGATGAGCAGGTCGAGCGTGTTCACCGCGACGTTCCCCCGAATCGCGCGTAGCTGGTAGGCGGTTCGCAACCGTAGCACGCCCGCGAACGACGACGGGCACCCGATGGCGCCCGTCGCGTGTCCGCTCGACCGCGCGATGCGCGCCGAACCCGGAGGGTGTCGGCGCGGCCACGTCGGCCGCACGTCGTGATTACACGCTCGCGCGCGTGCTGTCCTGCGAGGTCACGAACGCGCCGATACCGATGATGCCGATCGCAAGGTGAAGGAAGTGATCGGCCATGTTGATGTTCACAAACAGGTTGAACGGGTCGAAACCGTTGCCTGCCGTGAGGCCCCAGATGCCGAGGATCGTGTACACCACTCCGAACACGATGGCGTAGCCACGGGCCCACGTGAGGATGCCGAAGCCTGCGATCACGCCGAGCACGCCTGTGGCAAGATGGACGAAGTTGTGCGTGAGGTTGACGTCGAGGCCGAGGAGCGATTTCACCGAATCCTGATCAGTGTTCGTCAGCAGTCCGAGCACGCCGACGAGCGTGAGGACGATGCCGAAGATCCGCGCGTACATCACTGCGGGGCTGGAGTTGGTGGTCGTCATGAGAAGCGCCCTTTCCGAGGGTGTCTGTGTGGAGATGATGGGACCGATGATGGCCCGCTGCTGGAGTGTGTTCAGGATCGCTTGCGGATATGCACGTTGCTCGTCGCTTCGAGCCACGTATGCGGAGAAGTAGCGAGGTTTCTGCACCCCCGGGGGGTCACGCAGCGCTGTTTCCCGCGACCCGTCCGCTAGTATGGAGGTTCTTGTTGGGCCTACTACCGGGCGTTTCAGCACACGGATGGGCGTCACCGAAATGTGGTGTCGCGTGGTGCTGCTTTGACCGGTGGCGCCATGGCTCTTCTCTCCTCAATCGTGTTCATCGTTGCGCTCGCTCTGATCGCAACTGAGCGGATACACCGCACCGTCGTCGTTTTGGTCGGCGCAGCCTTGTTCGTGTTGGTCGGAGTGCTGGATCAACACGATGCCTTTGACGCGATCGATCTCGATACCCTCGGGCTGTTGGTCGGCATGATGGTGATCGTCGCGATCACCGAGCGCACAGGTATTTTCGAGTACCTCGCGATTCTGGCGCTCCGCCTCTCCCGGGGTCGGCCACTGGCACTCGTTGCATCGATGGTGACGATGACCGCGGTCATGTCAGCGCTGCTGGACAACCTCACGTCGATTCTGCTCGTCGCGCCGATCACGATCATCGTGGCGAGCAAGCTCGGCATGGCTCCGGTGCCGCTGCTGGTGATGCAGATACTGGCATCCAACATCGGCGGTACAGCAACGCTCATCGGTGACCCGCCGAACATCATGATCGCCGGCGCCACCGGACTGACGTTCAACGAGTTCGCCAAGAACTTGGCACCCGTGTCAATCGTGACACTCGTCGTCGTCACCGCGGCCCTGTACGCCGCGAATCGCAGATCGTTCGCGATCGCCAAGTCGGGCGCGGAGATCCACGATCTGCAACCGGACGTTGAGCTCGCCCAAGGACGCGCCCTCTGGATTCCGCTCGGCGTGCTCATGCTGACCATTGCGGCATTCTTCGGCCATAGCGCCTTGCATCTCGAGCCAGCGACCATCGCGCTTGCGGGCGCAGCGTTGCTGCTGCTCATCGGCGCGAGCGACGTCGACGAGACACTGCAGGGGCTGGACTGGGCGACGCTGTTCTTCTTCGGCGGACTGTTCGTTATGGTCGGTGGCCTCGAGCACGCCGGGGTGATCGACTCGATCGCTGAGCAGACCCAGCGCTTCACGCAAGGAAGTCGCACAGGTGAGCTGCTCGGCATCATGGGTATCGCCGCGACCGGAAGCGCGTTCGTGGACAACATCCCGTTCACAGCCGCCATGATTCCCGTGGTGGAGCAGCTCAATGAAGCTGATGACGATGCCTACTGGTGGTCGCTCGCCCTCGGCGCGTGCTTCGGCGGCAACGCAACCATCGTCGCCGCAGCAGCGAACGTCGCCTGCCAAGGCGTAGCAGAACGCCACGGCATCACGATCACCTTCCGGGAGTTCCTCAAATGGGGCATTCCTGCGACCTTGCTGTCACTCGCTATCGCCACCGGCTACATCACGCTCTTTCACATCTAAAAGGACCTCGATCATGGACGACGTATGCTCACTCGATTGCCTCCCAGCGCTCCTCGTCATCGACGGCGAGCAGGCGTGGAACGCATCGTGTTCGTTGGGCTTGATCTCAGCAGTCGCGTCAGCACTGTTGCTGCTCTTCGCGATCAAGCCACACTGGTACACGACGTTCCTCGGCTGGAACTGGAAGAGTGATCGGCAGCGCCGGACCGGCTATCTGCTGCTCGCCCCGCTGATCCTGCTCGGCGGACTCGGCAGCTACGACCACGACGTCGGATGGATGCTCATCGGCTACGGTCTCGCTACCGTTGCTGCGGTCCGGCTGACGCGACGGGGGCGGGGGCGGAATGGACGCCCGAGCTCGTGAGCGACTCGGTCGCCAACCAGAGTTGACACCCAAGCGGAGCGAGCGCAGTCATCCAAGCTTGCTTGAGGGACTGCCGAGCGGAGCGCCGGCTGCTGAATCCTGCCCCGGGCCGGTGAGCGACGAAGGGGGGCGAGCTCGCTCGCCCCCGAGGAGCGAAGCGGCCAGCGCGGCGCAGCCGCGCGGTAGCTACGACATGAGGGGCCCGGCGAATGCCGGACCCCTCATGGAGTAGCGGGGGCAGGATTTGAACCTGCGACCTTCGGGTTATGAGCCCGACGAGCTACCAGACTGCTCCACCCCGCGACGTGAGACACACGATACCGGACGGGCCATGGTTTTCGCAACTCTTGGGTACCTGTCCCGGGTGAGCAACCACGCACCCACCATCGCAGAACACGAGCTGGTCTTGCGACTCCTGCTCGCCGCTGGGCTGGGCGCGGTCGTCGGACTCGAGCGCGAATGGCGCGACCGCACCGCCGGACTGCGCACACACATGCTCGTGTGCATCGGCTCTGCGGCGTTCACCATCGTCTCCGCCTACGGCTTCGCCGACTGGTACAACACCATCCCGCAGGACGCCCGATCCACGGTGAACAGCGACCCCACCCGGATTGCTGCGCAGATCGTGACGGGCATCGGTTTCCTCGGCGCGGGCGCGATCTTCCGCTCCGACGACGGCGTGCGCGGGCTCACCACGGCTGCGAGCCTGTGGGTCATGGCGGCGATCGGCCTGTCTGCGGGCGCCGGGTACTACACACTCGCGGTGGCGACTACGGTGGTCATCCTCCTCGTGCTCGTGGCACTGCGCCAGGTCTCGGGTCGCATCAAGCAGATGAATCGCGGCGAACAAACGCCGCTGGAGGTGATCGTCTCGGGCCCGACAGCCATTGGCGCAGTGTTCGATCTCATCGCTGCGGGCAGCGGCACGGTCTCGAACTTCACTGCGAGCGTGCTACGGCGCGACAAGCCGTCGCGGCGCCTCACCTTCGATCTCTCGCTCCCCACTGACGCGTCCATCACGGATCTCGTAGGGCGCATGGCACTCCTCGAGGGAGTCGATGCCGTATCCGCACGCGACGTGCCCCCCGGCCCGACACTCTGATCGCCGCGATCAGCGCGCGGCATTGAGCACGCGGGCGCGCTCGTAGAGTTCGGTGACTGCACTCCAGATCTCGTCCCGCACGCGCTCGACATTCTCAGGCGTGGGATCGAGATGGGTGAAGTCCATCGGCTCGCCGAACACCGTGTCGAGCTTGGGACGCCGCCAGCGTGGTCGTCCGTAGACCGCTCGCGCCTTGTTCCCCCACGTCGCGACAGGCACGACAGGCACACGCATCTCAAGCGCTATGCGCGCTGCGCCGCGCCGGGCGGGGCCGAGCGCGATCGAGTCACGGTAGCGAGTCCCCTCGGGATAGATGACGACGGGTGCTCCGGCCCGGAGCAGGCGTCGCGCCAGCTCGATGGCGAACCCATCGCCACGGCCGCGCCGGACCGGAAATCCGCCGCCCGCCTTGACGATGCGCCCGATGATGGGGGTCTCCAGCAGCGATGACTTCGCCATGTAGTGCACGACGCGCGACTGCCCGCGAACCTGCACGAAGGGATCGATGTAGGAAGAATGGTTGGGTACCATCAAGAACGCCCCCGCGGGCGGGATGTGCTCGGCGCCGTGCGAACGCAGGCGGTACACGTGGTCCCAGATCCATTCGGTGAGCAGCCGGACGAGGCGCACGATGCGATCGGACTCGACCTCGAGCCAGGGCGCGTAGTCGGAATCTTCGTACGTGACGGGATCGGGGTCCGGCGCAGAGCTCACGCCTGGATCATCCCATACGTGCATGTGGGCCAGGAAGAAGTACGAGGGTGGGCCGCTGGGAGGCGGCTCCACCCTCGTGAATCACGCGGATGCTCGGTACACCGTGCGCGCGGCGGAGTGGGAGTTGCCATGCGCTGTGGGAAGTGCGGTGCCCGCGTCGCGATCATCTGGGAGGGGAGATGACGATCGCGGACGGTATGTGGGACTGGGCGCCGCTGGGAGGCGATGCCGAGCTCTGTGCGTGTCAGCCGACAAGGTGGGCGCGCCACGGGGAGGTGGCGCGGGTGCCCTGCCAAGGCCTTACCGGTGGAATATTTTCAGATCTGGTGTCGGTTATGCAACATCTTTTTCAGCCGTTGGCCGCCTGTGCCGATCAGAGACGACGGTTGGCGCGGTACTTTCGACCTGCGATCCAGGTCCAGCGCGAGCCGCTGGTGGTGACTTCGCGACGCGCCTCCTCCAGCTCGTGGACGGCAATGGCGATCTGATGGGGAGTGTGGAGCATGATGTGGACCTCTCGGGAGCTGGTGTTCGTCTGGCTTCACACGCACTGTAGCACATATTCATTCACACTACGCGCGCGAATGCTGGATATATTTCGGATCGAAAGCGTTTTTATCGAATGCGCGGCGGATCGATGGCGTGGTTCCCGACGATTTCCCGACGTGCCGTTCACTGAGGAGGCGCGCTCCCCTCGATTGGGCGGCCGCTCCTCCAAACTTGGGTGGCCGCCTCCGGCCGGCGATGTCTCGAAACGGTTACAGCCTGGCGCGCACGCGCCGCACAAACACCACTCACCCAAGTAGAGTGCCGAGATTCCGTTTCCGCAACGCATGGCCGCCACGGATGGATGGCCACGACGCATTTGCCAGGGAGGGCGCGCATGTCGATCGTCGGTCGATCCCAGATCTCGGTTCCCACGGTACCCATGCCCGCGCGCACACGCGAGCCTGCACCCGCCACCCATGGTCCGGTGGCTCCTGCGGGGCGCACCGTCCAGTGCCCATCGACGCCCGGCGCTGCCGTCGCTCAGGCTGGAGCGGGCGTATCCGCGCTCGTCATCCCGGAATGGGTCAAGGACGCCGTGTTCTACCAGGTGTTTCCCGAGCGATTCGCCAATGGCGATATGGGCAACGACCCGCGCGGCACTGAGCCCTGGGGCTCCACACCCAAGAACGAGGGGATGATGGGCGGCGACCTGCAGGGCATCAGCCAGCGCATGGGCTATCTCACATCGCTCGGCGTGAACGCGCTCTACCTCAACCCGATCTTCTCTGCGCCCTCCAATCACAAGTACAACACCACGGACTACGACCATGTGGACGAGGATTTCGGCGGCGACGCGGCATTCAAGAGCATGGTCGACGTCGCGCACCGCAACGGCGTGAAAGTGATGCTCGACGGCGTGCTCAACCACGTGTCCCAGCAGCACAAGTGGTTCAAGGACGTACGCGAGAAGGGACCCAAGAGCGAGTACTTCGATCGCTTCGAGGTGACCAACTGGCCAATCTCGTACACGCGCGACGAGGAGGGCGTGCTGCGCTCGAGCGACTACAAGTCGTGGTTCAACTTCGCGACGCTCCCGGTGCTCAAGACCGACAACCCGAAGGTCCGCGACTACTTCCTCACCGGCAAGGATGCCGTGGTGAAGAAGTGGATCCGCGACGGAAAGATCGACGGCTGGCGCATGGACGTCGCCGACGACTCGAACTTCTCCGCCGACTACTGGCGCACCGCGCGCAACGAGATCAAGGCGACCAATCCAGATGCCTACATGGTGGCGGAGAACTGGCACGACGCGAGCGGCATGCTCCAGGGCGACCAGTTCGACGGATCCATGAACTACCAGTACTTCACGTTCCCGGCCGTCGACTTCTTCGCCAAGAAGGGCGCCACTGCGGATGAGTTCGTCAAGCGACTGCAGAACGGCTACTCCAAGGAAGCCAAGTTCGGCGCGTTCAACATCCTCGACTCGCACGACACCGAGCGGTTCATCACCCAGGCGGGCG
>Ga0105047_10004361_pt1 | contig 24609 bp, 24 predicted proteins | sample MAT04_FD_78384 | JGI IMG/M metagenome (GOLD analysis project Ga0105047, IMG submission 78384) | Freshwater microbial communities from Lake Fryxell liftoff mats and glacier meltwater in Antarctica - MAT-04 (megahit assembly) | ecosystem: Environmental > Aquatic > Freshwater > Ice > Liftoff...
ACGGTGAAGAAGATCGCCTTTCGCTCCGGGCTCGCCAGCGAGAACATCATCTGGTGGGCCAGGGTCGTCTTGCCTGAGCCGGGCTGCCCGGCAATGATGTTGAACGAGAACTCGGAGAGGCCACCGCCAAGCAACGGGTCCAGTCCGGGGACGCCGCTGGGCAGGCGCGAGATGGGTACTTTGTTGCGGCTCATATCGGTTTTTCCTCAGCAGATTTGGCCACGGGCAGGTTTCCCCATGCCTTGTGCAACAAACGGTCGGTCAAGGGCTCGCCGATCAAGGAAACCAGCAGATTGGCGAGGGCTAGAAGGAGCGCCGTCGCTGCACCCCGCGCTTCGTCGGGGCCACGCGCCACAAGGTCTCGATGAAGGGGCGCCAGCAGCTCGACAGGCGACTCCAGATCGGTGCTGGGTGGGTTGAACGATGAACGTGCCAAGCGAAGGCTGCGCACATAAAGCGCACGCAAGGCCAGATTGCCAATCAGCGGCTGAAGCTTCGCAAACAACATGGTCAAGGCTTTAACTGTTGCGTCCGCAACTGTTGCCGATTCGGCGTCTACAACAGCCCCCTCGCCTAGCGCACTCTGGATCATCTCGTTGCGCATCGTAAACCTCATGTCTGATTAGGCAAGCTGCGAACTCTGAATGCGCAAGGGACTCGGGCTGTTGACGCCGCGAAGCGGTGTGGGCAGGTAATGCAGGCGTACCAAAAGCGGCCTATACGAAAATGGACTATATCACTGGTGCCTGGGACTGGGCCCAAGCTGCGGGGGCGGCGACCGGAGGTGCACGTAGTGGGCTCTGGCGCGCGAGTTCTAAGCCACGTAGCGCGGCGCGATGACGCTCGGCGGGCACGCTTTGTAAATCTCACCTCCTGGAATTGCGCTCGCGAGCAATTGCCTGAGCCGCCCGGCACGCGAACTGCAAACACAGGCAAATCGCCGAAAAACTGCCCGTCGCCCGTGTCCATTCTGGGCCGAGTCCTACCGGCCAGACTGATCGAGCGGATGGCGAGTGGCTGCGATTTTGAGACTCAACGAGGGCGCGGGTTTCAAGAGAGTCACGTGCCTGAGCCGGATACTGCCTGCCTGCAAAAGGCCCGCCAAAGCGGGCCTTTTGCATGGCGCTGATGTGCGCAACAGTTCAGCGACTGACGACGGTCGTTACAACCGTAGACGGCACTGCAGCCGCCGTAATCACCACCGGCTCGGCAACAACGCCAGCAGTTTTTGGCAAAGGTGGATGGAACTGCATCACCAACGGCACGATCAGCAGCGCCACGATGTTGATGATCTTGATCAAGGGGTTGATCGCAGGGCCGGCCGTGTCCTTGTAAGGGTCACCCACCGTGTCGCCGGTCACTGCGGCCTTGTGCGTCTCGGAGCCCTTGCCGCCATGGTGGCCGTCTTCAATGTACTTCTTGGCGTTATCCCAGGCACCACCGCCGGTGCACATCGAGATCGCCACAAACAGGCCGGTCACGATGGTGCCCATCAGCAGGCCGCCCAAGGCGGCTGGGCCCAGCAACAGGCCGACCAGGATCGGCACGACAACCGGCAGCAGCGAAGGAATCATCATCTCCTTGATCGCTGCGGTGGTCAGCATGTCGACTGCCTTGCCGTACTCCGGCTTGGCCGTGCCTTCCATGATGCCCTTGATCTCGCGGAACTGGCGCCGTACCTCGACCACCACCGCACCTGCGGCGCGGCCGACAGCCTCCATCGCCATGGCGCCGAACAGGTAGGGGATCAGGCCGCCGATGAACAGGCCGATGATGACCATCGGATCGCTCAGGTCGAATTTGACGACGCCGCCGTAGGACTCCAGCTTGTGGGTGTAGTCAGCGAACAGCACCAGTGCGGCCAGTCCGGCCGAGCCGATGGCGTAGCCCTTGGTCACGGCCTTGGTGGTGTTGCCCACCGCATCCAGCGGATCGGTGATGTCGCGCACGCTGGCAGGCATTTCCGCCATTTCGGCAATGCCGCCGGCGTTGTCGGTGATCGGGCCGTAGGCGTCCAGTGCGACCACGATGCCGGCCATGCTGAGCATCGACGTGGCGGCAATTGCGATACCGTACAAGCCGGCCAGGGTGTACGAGACCCAGATCGCGATACAGACAAAGATCACCGGCCAGGCGGTGGAGCGCATCGACACGCCCAGGCCGGCGATGATGTTGGTGCCGTGGCCAGTGGTGGACGCCTGCGCGATGTGTTGCACCGGTGCGTATTGGGTACCGGTGTAGTACTCGGTGATCCACACCAGCACGCCGGTCAGCACCAGGCCCACGGTACATGCGCCGAACAGCGCCATCTGGCTGCCGGTGGCTTTGATCGCATTGTCGGGAATCAGCCACATGGTGACGGCATAAAACGCCACCAGCGACAGACCACCGGCAACTGCCAGACCCTTGTACAGCGCCGGCATCACATTGGTCATGCCGGGCGATGCCTTGACAAAGAAGCAGCCAATGATCGATGCAATGATCGACACCGCGCCCAGCGCCAGCGGGTACACGAGCGCGCTGGTGCCCGCATTGGTGACCAGCAGCGCGCCGAGCACCATGGTGGCGATCAGCGTGACTGCGTAGGTCTCGAACAGGTCGGCCGCCATGCCGGCGCAGTCGCCGACGTTGTCACCCACGTTGTCGGCGATCACGGCCGGGTTGCGCGGGTCGTCTTCCGGGATACCGGCCTCGACCTTGCCAACCAGGTCGGCGCCGACGTCGGCACCCTTGGTGAAGATGCCCCCGCCCAGACGCGCGAAGATCGAGATCAGCGAGGAGCCAAAGGCAAAGCCGATCAGCGGGTTGAGCAACCGGGCCAAGTCGGCATCCGGCGTGTGATTGCCATTGCCGACGAGGAACCAGTAGAACACCGTCACGCCCAGCAGGCCCAGGCCAACCACCAGCATGCCGGTGATGGCGCCGCCACGGAACGCCACATCCAGTGCCGGGCCAATGCCACGCGTGGCCGCCTGCGCGGTACGCACATTGGCGCGTACCGAGACGTTCATGCCGATGAAGCCGCAGGCACCGGACAACACGGCACCCACCACGAAGCCGACAGCGCTGGCTCCGTCAAGGAACACGCCGATCAGAATGGCGAGCACCACGCCGACCACGGCGATGGTCTTGTACTGACGTGCGAGGTAGGCTGCGGCGCCCATCTGGATGGCAGCCGCGATTTCCTGCATGCGCGGGTTGCCTGCGTCCTGGGAAAGAATCCAGCTGCGGGCCCAGAAACCGTAAGCCACTGCGATCAGCCCGCAGACAAGTGCCAATATCAGCACCGAGTTGTCCGTCATAGTCGTACCTCCTAATCAAGCAAGGACGCAGCGTGCCGCTGAGCGGCAGCCATGTTCCTTGAACAGTCCATGGACCTGGTTTATGCACAAGGGGCACAACGCGCGCCGTGCCCGGCTGCGTTGCTTCCTCGTCTTTCCCGATCAGGAGTCGATTGGCCAACGCGCGAACTGTAACTGAAAACTATCGGCAATCCGTTTGAGCAAGGCGTGCGTCAGTAAAATCAGGGTTAATACTGATCCATCAAACCAAAATACAAGAGAGCGAGCCACCCATGTCCTTGGATAACGTCACGCCAGGCGCCAACGTTCCCGATGCGTTCAATGTGATCATTGAGATCCCGATGAATGCAGACCCGGTGAAGTACGAAGTCGACAAGGCCACCGGCGCCATTTTTGTCGACCGATTCATGAGCACGTCGATGCACTATCCGACCAATTACGGGTATGTGCCTAAAACCATCAGCGGTGACGGGGACCCGGTCGACGTGCTGGTGATCACACCCGTGCCGCTGATACCGGGTGTCGTCGTGTTGTGTCGCCCGATCGGCATCTTGAAGATGCAGGACGAAGCCGGCGACGACGGCAAGGTACTGGCGGTGCCAATCGACAAGATCCTGTCGATCTACACCCAGTGGCAAAAACCGGAAGACCTCAATCCGATGCGCCTGAAAACCATTTCCCATTTCTTTGAACACTACAAGGACCTCGAAGAGGGCAAATGGGTCAAGATCCTGGGCTGGGAGGGCGCGGATTCGGCACGCAAGGAAATCTTGGACGGCATCGCGAACTACCAACGTTCGCTGGCCGAATAAGGCCGGAAAAAATAGCCCTCAAAGGGCCGGAAATGGCCGGATACGGGCGTCGCATCGGCCAGGCCGGTGCTGCATGTGACGCGCTGCGCAATGCTAGCTGCGCGTCGCGTCGGGAAAGATCAGGCCGTGCAAGCCACGCTTGCGCTGGAACGGAGTCCATTGGCCCTCGGCCTGGGCCAGCCGGTCGGCCAGCACCCACCAGGTGCTGGGGTTCAGCCCCAGCCCGACATGGCTTGCCAGTACCTCGACGTTTTCCGTATGCGGGTTGCTTTCACAGCGGGCCTGCTGGCTGGCCTGCCATGCCACCACGCCGTCGGTGCGGGAAAAGATGGAACTGGTAGGCACCGACGGTGCCCGCGGCAGGTCGTATTGCCCGGTTTCGTGCTCGATGTTGCGTCCACTGGCAAACCGGTACAGCCGCCAGGCATTGGTGCTGCTGGGTTTCCCCGCAAACGGCGTGCCCAGTGTGATCACGCTGCGCACATGCTCCGGCATCAGTTTGGCGAGTTCGCGCGCGTAGATCCCGCCCAGGCTCCAACCGATCAGGCTGGCCTTGCGTCCGCTTTGTGCGACTGTTTCTGCCAACTGCTCCTGTGCCCGACGCAATACACCGGCACGGGGACCAAAATTGAAGCCCTGATTCCATCCGGTCGACGCATGACCGAGGCGTTGAAGATAGCTGCGCATCGGCAACGTGGACGTGTCGCTGGCCGAAAGGCCAGGGAACACGATGACCGGATGACCGTCGCCACGCGGCGCGCGCCGCAGTGCGAACCAGGCTGGCAAAACCGCGCCGAACTCCCATGGGGCGCGCAGTTCCATGGCCATCAGCCATGCACTGGGTGGGAGATGGGACAGGTGTTCGGCGTTATCCGGCATCGGGGCGGCAATTGTCGGCCGCCAACCGGGCCTGACTCCTGCAGTCTTTATTGATGCGGCAATGGTGCCACAGACGTGCCTGACCCTGAAACGCGCCAGTCGCGGTCGGGACTATGGCTTCTTCGCCACTGTTCGCATAATCGGGTCTGACGCGAGAAATCAAACAGACACCTTACTCGGAGGCAGACGGCATGACACTCAAGCTCTGCGGCTTTTCAGCCAGCAATTACTACAACCAGGTCAAACTTCAGTTGCTTGAAAAGCAAGTGGCGTTCGAGGAGGAAATGGTCACCACCGGCAGTACCGATCCGGCCGTGCTCGACCGTTCCCCGATGGCCAAGGTGCCGTTCCTTGACACCGGCATCGGTTGCATCTCGGAGTCCATGGCCTGCGCCGAATACATCGAGGCCCAGTATCCGCAACATGCACTGCTGCCCACCGATCCATTCGCCGCGGCGAAGGTACGTGAGTTGGTTGTCTATGTCGAACTGCATCTTGAACTGGTGGCGCGCGAACTGTATGCGGAAGCGTTTTTTGGCGGCAAGGTCAGCGACGCGGTCAAGGAGCGTGCGCGCAGATTGCTGACGCGAGCCGCCGCCGCCTTTGGCCGCATCGCCATCTTCAGACCCTTTGTCGCCGGAGACCAGTTCACTCTGGCCGACTGCGCGGCCGTCGTGCACCTGCCGGTTGTGCTGAGCGCCAGCAAGATCATCTACGGCGAGGACCTGCTCGCGGCCTTGCCGGTGAAAGAGTACTTGAAGGCCATGGGCGAACGTCCGGCCGTGGCGAAGGTCAACGCAGATCGCAAGGCCGACACCATGCGTATGATGGCTGCGGCCAGCGCGAGGGGCTGAACACCCGCGCCAGCGTTCAGGATGGGCCGGCTTTGAACGGATTGCGCTGCTCGAGTTCGGCCATGTACGCACCGATGCCCTGACGCTCGCGTTGCAGGAAGTCATCGACTGCATCGGCAAATGCCGGATGTGCCAGCCAGTGGGCGCTGGTAGTCTGCACCGGCAGCAAGGCTCGGGCCATCTTGTGCTCTCCTTGCGCCCCGCCTTCAAAGCGGCGGTACCCATGGGCGATGCACCATTGCAGTGGCTGGTAGTAGCAAGCTTCGAAATGCAGGCAGTCCACCCGCTCCAACGCACCCCAGTAGCGGCCGTACGCCACCTGGTCGTCGGGCTTTGCCGGGTTCGGGTCAGATAGGGCGATCAGGCTGCAGGCCATCGGATGCCCGTCACGCTCGCCGATGAACAGCAACCAGTTCTGCGCCATGTCCTGCGCCATGCGGTGAAAGAAATCGCGGCTCAGGTAGGGTGCATTGCCGTGTTCGAAGTAGGTGCGTTCGTAGCAGCGATAGAAGAAGTCCCAGTCCTGCGCTGAGATGGCATTGCCACTGGCGCTACGAAACACCACGCCGGCCCGTTCCACCTTGCGCCGCTCCTGGCGGATTTTCTTGCGCTTTTCCTGGTTCAGGCTGGCCAGGAAGGCGTCGAAGTCGCGATATCCGACTGCGCTGTTGGTCCAATGAAACTGCACGTTGTGGCGCAGCATCAAGCCGGCCCCCTGGCAGGCGACGACATCGGGCGCGCTGATAAACAGCAGGTGCAGCGATGACAGCCCGGACTGCGTGCACCACTGCACCAGCGCCTGCGCCAAGGCCTGGCGTGCATCAGCGTCACGGGCCAGCAGCCGGGCACCGGGCACCGGGGTGAACGGTGGGGCCACCACGGCCTTGGGGTAGTACTGCAGCCGGTGCTGGCGATAGGCGTGCGCCCACGCATGATCGAACACGTATTCGCCGTAGGAGTGGTCCTTCAGATACAGCATGCAGGCGCCCAACAGCGTACGCTCATTGCTGGCCTGTGAGTCGCGCTGTTCCCACAGACAAAGCAGCCGTGGCGTCCAGCCGGTCTTCGCAGTGGCACTGCCACTTTCGTGCATGGCGGCCAGGTATTCATGCCGCATGAACGGCGACGCATCTGGCTGCTGCGCAAGCAGGGCGTTCCACTGGGCACGCGTCATGGCCAGCGGCGAATCGAGAACCTCGATGACATAATCGATCCGGCTCACGATGGCTCCCTGCCGGCTGCTGGCTGCCGTGCTCCTGGGTCGGCGATGTGAGCGCCGGTCGCTGTCCTGTTCTCACCCACGCGTATTGATTTCATGAATCTCAAGATCTGTGTCGCCCAGCTCGACTTTGTGGTTGGCGATATGCCGGGCAATGCGAAAAAAATCGTCGAAGCGGCCCAGGCCGCCCATGCGGACGGTGCCCTGCTGATGCTGACCCCTGAGTTGTCGATCTGCGGCTATGCAGCCGAGGACCTGTTTCTGCGGCCGGCCTTCATCCAAGCCTGCGATGATGCCGTCAATTCGGTTGCGCAGGCGCTCGCGGGGTTAAAAGGAATGACGGTGGTGGTCGGTCACCCCACCGACAGCAGCGAGCGGACACGTTCGGTCGCCACGCTAAAGCGCTTCAATGCGGCCAGCGTGCTGCGCGAGGGGCGCATCCTGCACACCTATGCCAAGCGCGAGTTGCCCAATTACCAGGTATTCGACGAGCGCCGCTATTTCACGCCGGGCAACGAAACCTGCGTGTTCGAGGTGGGTAGCGGGCCTGATCACCTGCGCGTCGGTCTGCTGATCTGTGAAGACGCCTGGTATGAGGAACCAGCGCGCCTGGCGCGGGCTGCGGGTGCCCAGGTGCTGGCGGTCATCAACGCCTCGCCGTTTCACGTCGGCAAGGGTCTTGAACGCGAGCAGATCATGCGCGAGCGGGTGCGCGCATGTGGCCTGCCGATGGTGTATGCGCACCTGGTCGGCGGCCAGGACGAGATGGTGTTCGAGGGTCACTCGTTCGCGCTCAATGCCGATGGCGCCGTGGCAGCGCGTGCGCTGAGCTTTCGCGAGCAGCGATTCATGGTGACATCGACCCAGGTTGCCGATGGGGTTCAGCTGGCCGGTGAGATCGCGCCCGAGCGCGGCGTAGATGCCGACCTGTGGGATGCGCTGGTGCTGGGCGTGCGTGACTACCTCGGAAAAAATGGTTTTCCGGGCGCGATTCTGGGCTTGTCCGGTGGCATTGACTCGGCATTGGTGCTGGCCGTGGCGGTGGATGCCCTGGGAGCGGATCGGGTGCGCACCGTCATGATGCCCTCGCCGTATACCGCCAGCATCAGCTGGATCGATGCGCGCGAGATGGCCCGACGCATGGGGGTGCGCTACGACGAAATCTCCATTGCACCGCAGTTCGAAGCCTTTCGCGTTGCACTGGCCAGCGAGTTCGCCGGATTGCCCGAAGATGCGACCGAGGAAAACATCCAGGCTCGGGTGCGTGGCACCTTGCTGATGGCCTTGTCCAACAAGTTCGGCTCCATCGTGCTGACGACAGGCAACAAGAGTGAGTTGGCCACCGGCTATTGCACGCTGTATGGCGACATGGCAGGCGGGTTTGCCGTGATCAAGGATCTGGCCAAAACCACCGTGTACCGACTGGCGCGTTGGCGCAACAAGAACGATCCTTATGGTCGCTGCGCCGCGCCTATTCCCGAGCGCATCATCACCCGTGCGCCCAGCGCCGAACTGCGGCCCGACCAGACCGACCAGGACAGTCTGCCGCCCTATGAGGTGCTTGACGCCATCATCGAGCGTTACATGGAAAACGACGAGTCCATCGCCTCGATTGTTGCCAGTGGCGTGCCGGCGGCAGATGTGGAGCGGGTCACCCGGCTGATCAAGCTCAACGAGTACAAGCGCCGCCAGGCGCCGATCGGCATCCGCGTCACGCACCGCAGTTTCGGCAAGGACTGGCGCTATCCGATCACCAGCAAGTTCCGCCAGTAGACCGGCCGTAAAAGTCTGGCGGCGCCGGAATGGCGCTATCCTAGGGGAGTTTGAAACCTGATGCCGGATCAATGCACAGGGGGTCCGTGACACGGCTGCAGATCCGGTTCGTAACAAGAAAGTTGCAGTGCCATGAAACAGATCACCGCCATCATCAAACCCTTCAAACTTGAAGAAGTCCGCGAGGCGCTGGCCGAGTGCGGCGTCAATGGCCTGACGGTGACGGAAGTCAAGGGTTTTGGCCGCCAGAAGGGCCACACGGAGCTCTATCGCGGCGCCGAGTATGTGGTTGACTTCCTGCCCAAGGTGAAAATCGAAGTGGTGGTGCGCACCGAGGACGTCGAGGCCTGCGTTGACGCAGTGGTGAAGGCCGCGCGCACCGGCAAGATCGGCGACGGCAAGATATTTGTTACAGCTGTCGAGCGCACCGTGCGCATCCGTACCGGCGAGGAAGACGAAACCGCGATCTGACGCGGTGGTCAGATCTGGCTCAGCCGGGTCTGTGCGCTCAGGCCGGCCGCCTGTACCAGTTCGGCCAGCAACGGCTCTGGCCTGGTCCCGACCTGCAGCATCTCCATCTGCCAGTCGTTCATGAATTGCTCGGCGATGCAGTTGCGCAGAAAGGTGAGCATGCCGTCGTAATAGCCGCCTGCGTTGAGCAGGCCGATTGGTTTGTCGTGGTAGCCCAGTTGGCGCCAGGTCCAGGCTTCGAATAATTCCTCGAAGGTGCCAATTCCTCCAGGAAGGGCCAGAAAGGCGTCGGAGCGCTCGGCCATCAGACGTTTGCGCTCATGCATGGTGTCCACGACATGCAGCTCGGTGCAGCCATGATGAGCCGCTTCCTGCTGCACCAGACTGTGCGGGATGATGCCCACCACCTGGCCGCCAGCTGCCAGCGTCGCGTCGGCGACCATGCCCATCAGTCCGTTGCGCCCGCCGCCATACACCAGCTGCCCCCCATGTGCGCCGATCCACTGACCGGTCGCCCGTGCCAGTTCGCCGTGCGCCGAATCGACACCGGGGCGCGAGCCGCAATACACGCATACCGAGAAGGTCGGTGGCCGGGTCTGTACTGTGTTCTCGGGGCTCACGCTGCAATCCTTTGCCAGATGGCGCCGGCCCAGATGCCCAACCACAGCAACAGGCTCAGCATCACCGCTGCACTGCCCAGGTCCTTGGCGCGCTTGGACAAGGTGTGCCACTGCAACCCGACCCGGTCGATCGATGCCTCGATGCCGGAATTGAGCAACTCGACGATCAGCACCAGCAGCACCGATCCTGCCAGCAGCGCGCGTTCGACCCAGCCTTGGCCGAGCCACAGCGCCAGTGGCAACAGGACCATGGCCGCGATAGCCTCCTGACGGAATGCGGTTTCGCTCCAGCCGGCACGTAGTCCGGCAAAGGAATACAGCGTCGCATGCCACATCCGATGCAAACCGGTGCGGGTTTTTTGCGGGTTGGGCTCGGCTTGCAGGTCGCCGGGCCGGGTGTTGGATGCGGGCATGCCGATCAATGACCGGGTAGGCGTGGGCGGCTGACCAGCCGTGTGCCGGCCAGCATGTCGTGCCAGAACTGCTGTTGCGGTTGAAATCGGCTCAGCAAGGCCCAGACCAGGACCCAGCCTGTCACGATGACGAAGGTTTCTGCGCCGGTCAGGCCGAATGGTGCCACGGCAGCCAGAGGCGGCAGGAACCAGCTCCAGCTCAGCAGATAACGCAGCAAGGCGCGGGCCTGCGTTACGGGCTTGCCTGCGGCGTCGACCAGAGCAATATCCCAGGTCTTCATCGCCAGCGTCTGGCCGCGCGCCCAGAACCAGGTGAAGTAGATGCCGAACACGACGAACAGGAACGCCTGCAGCGCGTGGCGATTGTCCAGGGCGTTGCGTGTCTGGCTCAAGGTGCCGAACAGATAGCCGGCAATGAACACCACGCCGAACAGCAGCATGCCTTCGTACAACCAGCAGGCCATGCGGCGCATCAGCGGCGGCGTGACGCTGGGTGCTTGCGGCGCGGCAGTGGGTGGGGGCGAAGAGGGGGTCGTTGTCTGCACTGGTTGGCGGGGCTTCACGGTGTCGCGGCGCTGGCAGGGGCCTTGGCACGCGGGTCAGCGCGCGGGACATCCTGTGCCTCGGAACGGGTTACCGGTACGGCCGCCAGTTTGCCAGGGGTGCTTTTGGTGACGGCAGGCGCCGCACCGGCGGACGGATGGTTGGCCTGTGCGGCGAATTGCTTCTTCTGCTCCGGGCTCAGGGCCTGGTAGGCCTGCCATTGGGCCTTTTTTTCATCATGCGGAAGATCGCGCGCCAATGCAAAGTTCAACCGGGCCCGATTGCGCTCGGCGGAGCTCAGCGAGGCCCATTCCTTCATGCGGCCATGCAGGGTCGCCTTGTCTTGAGGCGACAGGGTCAGGAAATTGGCAGAAAGGGCAATCCACTTGCGTTTGCGGTAGCTGCTGATTTCGCCCCAGACCGGTGCCAGGGGCGCAAGCGCCTCTCGTTGAACCGGTGTCAGCGACTTCCAGGTCGGCGATGCCTCCGATCGCGCTGTAGTTACCCTGGTGTCAGGGGCCGGCGCCGGCGCAGTGATGGCGCCAATCGGACTCTGGGCCATGGCCCATACACCCGGTAACACGAGGGCCCATGCAGTCAGTTGCGCGCGCCGCGCCCACCGGTTGACCGGGACAGGCGGACGTGATGAAACCGTGGGCATATGCGGGCTACTGCGACTGCGCGCGGCTGGCCTTCAGGAACTGCGAGAAGCCCGGGTCGGCATACGCCGCCAAAGGCAGGTCATCTGTCAGCAGGGCCGCGTCCAGCTGGGCCATTTCCTGCGCGATACGCTCATTCTGGGTTGAATGAATCGCGACCAGGCCCAGCACCAATGCCAGCACGGTCAGGGCGGCGCCAATGCGGCTCCACCAGCTGACGTGTTCTTCCAGGATGCCGAGGGTTGCGGTCGGGCCACTGCCCCCGAGCGGCAGCGCCGCGCTGTGATCTGCGACGATCTTGCGTTTGGCCACCGCCTGGGCGCGCGCGAAACGCAGGCGTTCGGAGATGTCGTGTGGCAGTTCGTCACATCCGTCGGAAAGCCGCGCGGCAACTCTCAACCCAAAACGGTCTTGCAGGATTTCGGTCTGATATTGGCGTGAATTTGTCATATGGTGATTCCCTTTGCGCGCAACGCGCTACTCAGTGCATGGACTGCACGCGAGCAGTGTGTCTTGACGCTCCCTTCCGAACAGCCCATCGCCAGTGCTGTTTCGGTCACGTCCATCTCCTCCCAATAACGCATCACGAAGGCTTCCCGTTGACGCAACGGTAACTGTTGTATCTCCTTTTCGATCTCCCTGAACACCTGGGCCCTTTGGGTCGTGTCCTGTGCGCTTTCGGTTTGCGGTGTCAACGCGTTGTCGGTCAGGGTTTCAAGCAGGTCGAAATCACCCCCGTCCTGCGGCGCTTCGAAATCGCTCATGTTGGAGAACAGCGCGTTGCGCGACTTGTTGCGGCGAAACCAGTCCAGTGTGCAGTTGGACAGGATGCGCTGAAACAGCATGGGCAGTTCCGCGGGCGGCTTGTCGCCATAGTGTTCTGCCAGTTTCATCATGCTTTCCTGCACGATGTCCAGCGCCGACTCCTCATTGCGCACGTGGTAGACCGAGCGCTTGAACGCACGTTTCTCGACGCTTTTCAGGAATTCGGACAGTTCTTGTTCGGTTGCCAAGTGTTGGGAACAGGTTGGGGCAGACGATTATCTCATCGCCAATTCGCGCGATTGGGCGGGCCCGCCGATGGTCGCGAATTTGCAGTGCGATAATGCGCGCTGCAAATTAAACAGCAAACGGGTCATGGCCCGGCGCATTATTGACTGCGCCTATGGCTCTGGCCTCAAGTCCCGACGCGGCGTCACAAGCGTTTGCCAAGGGGCACCCAAGGTCTTTCGTCAGAGAAATTCACAAAGGTTCATCATGGAAATATCCAAAGCAGAGCTCAGCTCGGCGGCTGAAGCGACCTCCGCTGGCCGCACCAACCCGTCGACCGCGCCCGTGCAGGAACTGCGCGGCGCCGAAATCCTGATCAAGGCCTTGCAGGCCGAAAACGTCAAGTACATCTGGGGTTATCCGGGTGGGGCGGTGCTGCATATCTACGACGCGTTCTACAAGCAGGACACGATTCAGCACGTTCTGGTACGCCATGAGCAGGCGGCCGTGCATGCGGCCGACGGTTATGCACGAGCCACCGGCGATGTAGGTGTGGCGCTGGTGACGTCCGGGCCTGGTGTCACCAACGCGGTCACCGGTATTGCGACCGCGTATATGGACAGCATCCCGATGGTGATCATCACCGGCCAGGTGCCCACGGCGGCGATTGGCCTGGATGCGTTCCAGGAGTGCGACACGGTGGGTATCACCCGACCGATCGTCAAGCACAACTTCCTGATCAAGGATGTGCGCGACGTCGCGGACGTGCTGAAGAAGGCGTTTCACATCGCGCGCACCGGCAGGCCGGGTCCGGTGGTGGTGGACTTTCCGAAAGACGTTTCTTTCCAGATGACGCCTTACCACGGCTATCCCAAGTCGGTGGAAATGCGTTCATACAACCCGGTGCGCAAGGGCCACGGCGGGCAGATCCGCAAGGCATTGCAATTGCTGCTCACGGCCAAGCGTCCCTACATCTACACCGGTGGCGGCGTGTTGCTCAGCAACGCGTCTGCCGAACTGCGTACCCTGGTCGACATGCTGGGATATCCGGTTACCAACACCTTGATGGGCCTGGGCGCCTACCCGGCAAGTGACAAGAAGTTCCTGGGCATGCTGGGCATGCACGGAACCGTCGAGGCGAACAATGCGATGCAGAACTGCGACGTACTGCTCGCCGTCGGCGCGCGCTTCGATGACCGGGTGATCGGTAACCCCAAACACTTTGCGCAGAACGAACGCAAGATCATTCACATCGACATTGATCCGTCGAGCATCTCGAAGCGGGTCAAGGTCGACATTCCCATCGTCGGTGATGTCAAGGACGTGCTCAGCGAAATGCTGGCCATGATCCGAGAGAGTCCGCTGCGCCCGGATCCCGATGCGCTGGTAGGCTGGTGGGACACCATCGAGCAATGGCGCAAGCGCGATTGCCTGAAGTTCGACATGGGCCAGGGTGATGTGATCAAGCCCCAGCACGTGGTCCAGACCTTGTGGGGCATGACCAAGGACACCGAGACCTACATCACCTCCGACGTAGGACAGCACCAGATGTGGGCGGCGCAGTACTACCGCTTTGATGAGCCGCGTCGCTGGATCAACTCGGGTGGCCTGGGCACCATGGGCGTGGGAATTCCCTATGCGATGGGCATCAAGCTGGCCAAGCCCGACGCCGAGGTGTTCTGTATCACCGGCGAGGGTTCGGTGCAGATGTGCATCCAGGAACTCTCTACCTGCTTGCAGTACAACACGCCGATCAAGATCGTGTCGCTGAACAATCGATACCTGGGCATGGTGCGCCAGTGGCAGGAACTTGACTACGAAGGCCGTTACAGCCAGAGCTACATGGATGCGCTGCCCAACTTCGTCAAGCTCGCCGAGGCGTATGGTCACGTCGGCATGCTGATTGAAAAGCCGGGCGACGTCGAGGGGGCGCTGCGCGAGGCGCGCAAAATGAAAGACCGCACCGTTTTCATGGATTTTCGTACCGACCCGACCGAGAACGTGTTTCCGATGGTCAAGGCCGGTATGGGCATCACGGAGATGCTGCTCGGATCAGAGGATTTGTAAGAACAGATCCTTCCAATGGCCGCTGTGGCGACATCGCGCCACGCCGCGGCCTCCCAAAACTGTTGATGCGTCTATTGCTTGCCAAGTCTGGTCGTTACCGCGACCAGGGGAGGGCGGCGAAAAGAGGAATCCATTCATGAAACATATCATTGCAGTCCTGCTCGAAAACACGCCTGGCGCCTTGTCGCGTGTGGTCGGACTTTTTTCCGCCCGCGGCTACAACATCGAGTCGCTGACGGTGGCTCCCACCGAAGATGCCAGCCTGTCGCGCATGACGATTCAAACCACGGGATCGGACGATGTGATCGAACAGATCACCAAACACCTGAACCGCCTGATCGAGGTGGTCAAGGTCGTGGACCTGACGGAGGGCGCGTATACCGAGCGCGAACTGATGATGGTCAAAGTACGCGCCGTGGGCAAGGAGCGCGAAGAGATGAAGCGCATGGCCGACATTTTTCGTGGACGCATCATCGACGTCACCGAAAAGAGCTACACCATTGAGATCACGGGTGTGCAGTCGAAGAATGACGCCTTCCTGGAGGCGATCGAGCGCAGTGCGATTTTGGAGACGGTAAGGACCGGATCGAGCGGGATAGGCCGCGGCGAACGGATATTGCGAGTTTGATTCATCAGCCAAGGAGAAGAGAAATGAAAGTTTTTTACGACAAGGATTGTGATCTGAGCCTGATCAAGGGCAAGACCGTAGCCATCATTGGTTATGGCAGCCAGGGTCATGCCCACGCACAGAATCTGAACGACAGCGGTGTCAAAGTGGTGGTTGGTCTGCGCAAGGGCGGCGCCTCATGGCCCAAAGTGGAAAAGGCCGGCCTGAAGGTCGCCGAAGTGGCCGACGCCGTGAAAGCCGCCGATGTTGTCATGGTGCTGTTGCCCGACGAGCAGATCGGCGCGGTCTACACCAACGATATCGAGCCGAACATCAAATCCGGTGCGTCGCTGGTTTTCGCCCACGGCTTCAACGTGCATTACGGGCTGGTGACGCCGCGCGCTGACCTGGACGTTTGGATGGTTGCGCCCAAGGCCCCCGGACACACCGTGCGCGGAACCTATGTGCAAGGCGGCGGCGTGCCGCACCTGATCGCGATTGCCCAGGACAAGTCAGGTCGCACACGCGAGATGGCACTGAGCTACGCCATGGCCAACGGTGGCGGCAAGGCCGGCATCATCGAGACCAACTTCCGTGAAGAGACCGAGACCGATCTGTTCGGTGAGCAGGCAGTTCTGTGCGGCGGTACTGTCGAACTGATCAAGGCCGGTTTCGAGACCTTGGTCGAAGCCGGTTATGCGCCTGAAATGGCATATTTCGAATGCCTGCACGAACTCAAGCTGATCGTTGACATGATTTATGAAGGCGGCATCGCCAACATGAACTACTCGATCTCGAACAACGCCGAATACGGCGAGTACGTGACCGGCCCGCGCATCATTACCGACGAAACCAAGAAGGTGATGAAACAGGTGCTCAAGGACATCCAGAGTGGTGAATACGCCAAGAACTTCATCCTCGAGAACAAGGCCGGCGCACCGACGCTCCTCAGCCGCCGCCGCCTGATGGCCGAGCACCAAATCGAGACGGTGGGCGAGACTTTGCGCGCGATGATGCCGTGGATCAAGAAAAACAAGCTGGTCGACCAGACGCGCAACTGACGATGGCGCCGTATGCCTGAAAGCACGGAATTGGAGTTGGCGGAAGCACAGGCCGTGGTCGTTGGCAAACGGCGCAAGGGGCTGTACATCCTGCCCAACATGGTCACGCTGGCGGCCTTGTTTGCCGGCTTCTATTCGATTGTCATGGCCATGAACGGCCGGTTCGACATGGCGGCTTATGGCGTGTTCTGCGCCATGGTGCTCGACAGCCTGGACGGGCGGGTCGCGCGCATGACCAACACCCAGAGCGCGTTCGGCGAGCAGATGGACTCGTTGTCCGACATGGTGTCGTTCGGCGCGGCGCCGGCGCTGATCGCCTACGAATGGGGCCTGCGCGGGCTCGGCCGTTGGGGCTGGATTGCCGCCTTCGTTTATTGCGCCTGTGCGGCGCTGCGGCTGGCGCGTTTCAACGTCAATACCGGTGTGGTCGACAAACGTTTCTTCCAGGGGCTGCCGTCGCCGGCAGCGGCGGCGCTGGTCGCCGGTTTCATCCTGGTGATGACCGAACTGGGCGTCAAAGGGCCTCAGGTGGCCTGGCCGATATTTGCGTTGGCGTTGTATGCCGGGCTGACCATGGTCACCAATGTCCCGTTCTACAGCTTCAAGGACTTGAGCATGAAGAAGAGTGTTCCGTTCCCGGTCATCGTGCTGGTGGCGCTGGCCATCGGTGGGGTGAGCATCGATCCGGCCAAGGCATTGCTCGGCATTTTCGGCGCCTATGGCGTCAGCGGCTATGTGGTTTATGTCTGGCGCCGCTACAAGGGTGAGCAGACCAGCGTCATCAGTACGTCAACGGACGAGCCTGACGAACGCGGGCTTCACTGAGGCGTGTTGGCGCACTGCGGCACATGTGCTACATTCGGCCCATGACACGGATTGCACTAGCGCTACTAACGGAAACCCACTACGGGCGAAGACGTTAGCGCGCGCTAATCGATCAAACGGCTCGTATGCACCAGCAACGAGCCGTTTTTTCATGTGGGAGGTTGCTGGTTTCGATCATTGAAGGAACCTCAAGATGTTGAAGCAACCCAGCAGCAAGTACCCGGCGTTTGTGCCGGTCGCGCTTGCCAATCGAACATGGCCTGACACGGTATTGAATCGCGCGCCCCTGTGGTGCAGTGTGGATCTGCGTGACGGCAATCAGGCGCTGATCGAACCGATGGACATTGCGCGAAAAGTGCGACTTTTCCAGACCCTGGTGCAGATCGGTTTCAAGGAAATCGAGGTCGGTTTTCCGTCGGCGTCGCAGGTCGAGTTCGATTTTGTGCGCAAGCTGATCGACGAGAACCTGGTACCCGAGGACGTCACGATCCAAGTGCTGACCCAGGCCCGCTCGCACCTGATCGAGCGCACATTCGAGTCGCTGGCCGGTGCCCGGCGCGCGATCGTGCATTTCTACAACGCGACGTCTGCGGTGATGCGCAAAGTAGCCTTGGGCATGGACGAGGATCAGATCGTGCAACTGGCGGTTGAAAACGCACAACTGATCCAGCGACTCGCCGCGCACAAGCCCGACACGTTGTGGATTTTTCAGTATTCGCCCGAGCATTTTTCCGGTACCGAACTGGCGTTCGCCAAACGGGTGGTGGACGCGGTAACCGATGTCTGGCAGCCGACTCCGGCGAGCAAGTGCATCATCAACTTGCCATCGACGGTCGAGTATTCGACGCCCAACATATTTGCCGACATGATGGAGTGGATGAACCGGCATCTGGCACGGCGCGAATGCATCGTGTTGTCGGTGCATCCTCACAACGACAGAGGTACCGGCACGGCCGCTGGGGAACTGGCCTTGATGGCCGGTGCCGACCGTATCGAAGGTTGCCTGTTCGGCAACGGTGAACGCACCGGCAATGTGGATCTGGTCAACATTGCGCTCAATCTGTATACACAAGGTGTCGATCCGGGGCTCGATTTTTCCGATATCGACGAGATCCGCCGCACTGTCGAATACTGCAACCAGTTGCCGGTGCATCCTCGCCACCCCTATGCTGGGGACCTGGTCTACACCTCGTTCTCGGGTTCGCACCAGGACGCGATCAGGAAGGCGTTGGCGCTGCGCCGAGAAGCGGCCTCGGACGTGGCGCCCTGGAACATCCCCTATCTGCCGATCGACCCGCAGGATCTCGGTCGCAGTTACGAGGCGGTGATCCGTGTCAACAGCCAGTCCGGCAAGGGTGGCATCAGTTATCTGCTCGAAACGCAATACGGCGTGGAGTTGCCCCGGCGACTGCAGATCGAGTTCAGCCAGGTAGTGCAACAGGTCATGGACGCGGGCGGCAAGGAGCTTTCCGCGCAGGATATCTGGCAGGTGTTCACGCGCGAGTACGGGTTGGATCATCCGGGTGTACAAAGCCACCATGTGGATGACCTGGTCGGCACTGAGGAGCAGGAGCGTATTGCACTGGATGCATGGGTCGATCTGGGCGGCGAGGCGTTCGCTGTGCATGGCCGCGGCAACGGGCAGATCGAGGCCTTTGTGAATGGCCTCAACAAGGCCACTGGCCATCGAGCCCGGGTGCTCGACTACCATGAGCATGCCCTGGGTTCAGGCGCCGATGCACGCGCGATTGCCTACCTCGAGTTGCGCATTGACGAGCAGCAAACTTTGTTCGGCGTCGGCGTCGATGCGAACATCGTTGCCGCATCGCTCAAAGCGGTTGTCAGCGCGTTGGCACGTGCCAGAATCGAGCGCTTGAATCCCGCTGCCGCGCCGTCGGCATTGCGTCGCAACGCTGCTGGCCCGGCCGTCTGCGTTTGAACCCGAAGGCGAATCGAAATTCTCATTTGCAGGAGCACTCCATGACCGAAAAACTCATCATTTTCGATACCACCTTGCGTGATGGCGAACAGTCGCCCGGCGCTTCGATGACACGTGACGAAAAGGTGCGCATTGCACGCCAGCTCGAACGCTTGCGGGTGGATGTGATCGAGGCCGGTTTTGCCGCCAGTTCCAACGGCGACTTCGAAGCAATACAGGCCATTGCCGCAGCGATCAAGGACTCGACGATTTGCTCGCTGGCGCGTGCAAATGACCGGGATATCTCGCGCGCTGCCGAGGCACTCAAAGGTGCCAACCGCGCGCGCATCCACACCTTCATCGCGACCTCGCCCCTGCATATGGAGAAGAAGCTTCGCATGAGCCCCGATCAGGTGTTCGAGCAGGCCAAGCTGTCGGTGCGTTTTGCGCGCAACCTGGTCGAGGACGTGGAGTTCAGCCCGGAGGACGGCTACCGCAGCGATGTGGATTTCCTGTGCCGTGTGTTGGAGGCCACCATCAACGAGGGTGCGACCACGATCAACGTGCCCGACACCGTGGGATACGCGATCCCCGAGTTGTACGGCAATTTCATCAAGAACCTGCGCGAGCGCATCCCGAACAGCGACAAGGCGGTCTGGTCGGTACATTGCCACAACGACCTGGGCATGGCGGTGGCCAACTCGCTGGCCGGTGTGAAGATCGGCGGTGCACGCCAGGTCGAATGCACGATCAACGGGCTCGGTGAGCGCGCCGGCAATTGCTCGCTCGAAGAAGTTGTCATGGCGGTAAAAACACGCAAGGACTATTTCAACCTGGACATGAACATCGATACCCTGCATATCCTGGCCGCCAGCCGCATGGTCAGCCAGACCACCGGCTTTGTGGTGCAGCCAAACAAGGCGGTGGTCGGGGCCAATGCCTTCGCGCACGCGTCCGGCATCCACCAGGACGGCGTACTCAAGGCGCGCGATACCTACGAGATCATGCGCGCCGAGGATGTGGGCTGGACCGCCAACAAGATTGTGCTGGGCAAGCTCAGCGGCCGCAATGCGTTCAAGCAGCGTCTGGTGGAACTGGGCGTCGAGTTGGAGAGCGAAACCGACATCAACACCGCGTTCGCCCGTTTCAAGGAACTGGCGGATCGCAAGTCGGACATATTCGATGAGGACATCCTCGCCCTTGTCAGCGACGAAAGCGTGACACACGACAACGAACAGTATGGTTTTGTATCGTTGTCGCAACAGAGCGAGACGGGTGAGCGGCCGCACGCATCGATTGTGTTCACGGTGGCCGGCAAGGAGTTCGCCGGCAAGTCGGACGGCAATGGGCCGGTCGATGCCTCCCTCAAGGCGATCGAGTCGCATGTGCACAGTGGCGCCGAAATGGTGTTGTATTCCGTCAATGCCATCAGCGGATCTACAGAAAGCCAGGGCGAGGTGACGGTGCGCCTGCAAAGCAGCGGCCGCGTCGTCAATGGTGTGGGGGCGGACCCCGACATCGTGGTCGCATCGGCCAAGGCTTATCTCAGCGCGCTCAACAAGTTGTATAGCAAAGCTGAAAAAGTACCTGCACAAGGCTGGATAAACCCCTGATCGCGTGTATTGCTTCAAATAAGTACCGCAAGTAGTTGATCTTGCGGTACTTTTCTTATTACACTTCATGACCGACCCTGCCGTGTCAACCGCTGCGACCCGGGCCACGTTGCGTTACTGAGGTGATTACATGAAACAACTTGCGCGCCTGCTGGTGCTTTTCTCGGTCTGCGTGGCCTTTTTGGCATTGCCAGTGCAAGCCGCGAGCAGCAAGAGCAAGACGCCTGTTGCGAAATCGGTCAAGCAAACTTCGGCGGTCAGGCGGGTCACTGCAGTCAAGCGTGTAACGAGCAAGAAGGCCGTGGCTGCGATCCCACGCAAGAGGGTGACTGTCGTCTTCGCCAGGCCGTCGTACGGCGAGATGGCCGGACTGCACAGCATGAGCGATGCGCTCGATCTCAAATCCAGCGTGGCCTATGTGATCGACCAGGATACGCGCGAAGTGTTGTTGCGCAAGAACGACATGGCGGTGTTGCCAATCGCCTCATTGACCAAGTTGATGACCGGTCTGGTCATCAACGAATCCAATCTGCCGATGGACGAGATGATCGCCATTACCCAGGACGATGTCGATACCGAAAAAGGCAGCAGTTCGCGCCTGCGTGTGGGAACGGTGCTGAGCCGTGCCGAGCTGATGCATCTGGCACTGATGTCCAGCGAAAACCGCGCTGCCCATGCACTGGGTCGGAGTTTCCCCGGCGGCCTGGACGTCTTTGTCGCGCGCATGAACGCGAAGGCGCGTGAGTTGCAGATGAAGGACACCCGGTATGTGGAACCTACCGGCCTGTCGAGCAAGAACCAGTCGAGCGCACAGGATCTGGCCAAGCTGGTGAACGTGGCGCATTCGGATGCCAACTTGCGCGAGCTGTCAACCTCGCCCAATCATGAGGTATCGGTCGGTGACCGCACGCTGCAATACCGCAATACCAATCGACTGGTGAACAACCCGCGATGGGAAATTGGCTTGCAAAAGACCGGCTACATCGCCGAGGCAGGCCGTTGCCTGGTGATGCAGACCACGGTCGCAGGTCGCAACCTGATCATGGTGTTCCTGGACTCGGCTGGCAAGCTCAGCCGACTCGGTGATGCCGAGCGTGTGCGCGACTGGGTCGAGACTGTGGCGTCCGCGCCGAAGCTGCGTTGACACGGCACATCTGCCGGCGGCCTCTCTTGTCGCTGGACTGACTTCAGGCGCGAAAACTGCCGCCCGGGTTATGGCCTAGGGTCTGCGAGATTTCCTGCGCAGTGGCCTGCAACGGACTGAGCCACGAGTCCTCCAGCCGACTGGCAGGCGCGGAGATGGACAACCCGGCCACCAGCTTGCCCTGGTCATCATAGATGCCTGCAGCCATGCAGCGCACCCCGAGTTCCAGTTCTTCGTTGTCCTGCGCGTGGCGGTACTGCCGCACTTTGGCCAACTCGCGCTCCAGCGTCGCAAGCTGCGTGATGCTGTTGCGCGTCTGGCCTCGCAATCCCGTGCGGCTGGCATACGCGCGAAGGCGCTGGACATCGTCGGCGGCCAGAAACAGCTTGCCCACTGACGTCAGGTGCAACGGCGCCCGCCCGCCGATGGCACGCACCACCTGCATGCCGGAGCGCTCGCTGAATGCGCGCTCGACATAGACGATCTCATCGCCCTGGCGCATGCTCAGATTGACCGGTTGCTGGATCCGCTTGTGCAACTCGCGCATCGGGCCCAGCGCCGCATCACGCACGCTCAAGCGGTCCTTGACGAGATTGCCCAGTTCCAGCAGACGCATGCCCAGGCGGTAACTGCCCGGCTGGGCCCGCTCCACATATCGCCCGATCGCCAGGTCGTTGAGGATGCGGTGCGCAGTCGAGGGGTGAAGCCCCGTCTTCTCGCTGATGTCCTTGAGCGATATCGCATCTTCGCGCGAGGCCAGCACATCCATCAACGCGAACATGCGTTCGATGACCTGTACCGCGGGGGTGGCCGGAAGGTCGCGATCGACTTTCTTCATCGCGGGTAGGCTGTCGCGGCACTGGACGATGAGCGAATTTCTGGCGACTTCCAGGCGCCGTCGACCCGGATCTGTTGCGGCCTGAAGCGGGCCTTGTAGTTCATCTTGTCGCTGGCGGCGATCCAGTAGCCCAGATACAGATAGGGCAGATCCATGATGCGGGCCTGCTCGATCTGCCACAACACACTGTAGGTGCCGTAACTGGCCTGGCCATCGGGTTCGTAGAAAGTGTAGACCGCCGAGATGCCGTCTTCGAGAACGTCCAGGATCGACACCATGCGTAAGGCGCCCAACCGGCCTTCCACGGCGGGCTCGCGGAACTCGATCAGCCGGGAGTTGACACGGCTTTGCAGCAGGAACTGTGTGTACTGCTCCACACTGTCGTGGTCCATGCCTCCACCGGCGTGGCGTCCATTCTGGTAACGCAGGTACAGGCGGTAGTGCTCGGGCGAAAAGCCAAGCTTGCTCGCGCGGGCCTGCAACGTGGCGTGTTGGCGCCAGGCTCTGCGTTGACTGCGGTCGGCCGCGAACGGCTCGACCAGCACCCGCAGCGGCGTGCAGGCATTGCAGCCGTCGCAGTAAGGCCGATAGGTGAACAGACCACTGCGCCGGAATCCCTGGGAGACCAGTTCCGAGTAGGTGTTGTTGTTGATCAGGTGGCTGGGGGTGGCAACTTGCGAGCGCGCCTGCTGACCCGCCAGATAACTGCACGGGTAGGGTGCAGTTGCATAGAACTGCAGTGTCTGAAGCGGTAGGTCCTTGAGGTGCGTCACTGGTTTGCGTCCCGTTCAGCCAGGAGTTGACGCCAGTATAGAGGCTCGAAATTCCAGCTTGGCGCTGCTTCGTTGCAAGCGGCCGCGCAGTGCTGCACGAATCGGGAGCGCGGCATTTCGGCAGCGCCGAGCGATGCCAGGTGCTGTGTGTTCTGCTGGCAATCGATGCTACGGATGCCATGGGCCCGGCAAAACGCCACCAGCGCCGCCAGGGCGATCTTGGACGCGTCGCGAGCCTGCGCAAACATCGACTCGCCATAGACCGCCTTTCCGATGGCTACGCAATACAGGCCGCCGACCAGTTCGCCGTCAACCCAGGTTTCGACGCTGTGAGCATGGCCGGCCTCGTGCAGACGCAGGTAAGCCTGCTCCATTTGCGGCAGGATCCAGGTGCCTGGTGACGCACCCTGGCGCGCAATGCCTGCGCATTGGCTGATAACGCGGCCAAACGCCGAGTCGATGCGGATCTCGCAATCGGCTGAACGTACAAAGCGGCGCAAGGTCTTGCGCATCGACGGGTGCAGTCGGAAGTCATCAACTTGCAGCACCATGCGCGGATCGGTGCTCCACCACAGGATGGGTTGCCCGTCGCTGAACCATGGAAAGATGCCCTGGCGGTAGGCCGACACCAGTGTCGGCACATCCAGCGCGCCGCCTGCGGCCAGCAATCCCGCCAGGCCGGAGGCGCCGTCCATGGCCTGTGTCACCGGCGGAAATGCGGCGCCAGGTTCCAGCCAAGGGATTGTGGGTTCTCGTGTCTGGCGCATGGCGCGAACTTTAGCCGATTCATCTTTTGTCGCGCTCCAAGCCGGGCGTCTGGGAAACCTGGGGTTTAGCAGCTAGAATACGGCCTCGTCGGGGCGTAGCGCAGCCTGGTAGCGCATCTGGTTTGGGACCAGAGGGTCGAAGGTTCGAATCCTTTCGCCCCGACCACTATCTTCTTGTCTCTGCTCCTGTGCACTGCCCGTAGCTCAGTTGGATAGAGCATCAGCCTTCTAAGCTGAGGGTCGGGGGTTCGATCCCCTCCGGGCAGGCCAGTCAAGTGGCGTCTACCCCTGCGGCCGGCAACCGATTTTCATCACCAAAATTTCCAATCATTGGAGACAGCCCATGCCCAAGCTGCATGTGCATCGAGATTCTGCTCTCGGTCGGATTGAATACCGCGATCGCAAGCGCGTGTGGTGGGCGTTGTCAGTGGTCTATCCGCTGTTGCCCCTTCTTGGCCTGG
>Ga0105047_10004365_pt1 | contig 24602 bp, 21 predicted proteins | sample MAT04_FD_78384 | JGI IMG/M metagenome (GOLD analysis project Ga0105047, IMG submission 78384) | Freshwater microbial communities from Lake Fryxell liftoff mats and glacier meltwater in Antarctica - MAT-04 (megahit assembly) | ecosystem: Environmental > Aquatic > Freshwater > Ice > Liftoff...
CGTCGCCGCTCGTACCGACACCCCGACTCCCGTCCGCACTGCTGCCCCCCTCGGCTCGGGGCCCTTCAGCACTGCTGTGCCTGTCGGCGTTGCTGTCCGCCGCTGCAACCCGTTGGAGTTCTCGCCCCAATATCGAGCGCAGCCGACGGTCGTATGCGAGTTCCGACACGAACTCGCAAACATCGGGATGCATCCGATATGACTCGCCCAGGAACAGCCCTCGATCATCTGGAATGGTCCGACAACCGTTGAGGATGTACTCCAACCCGGACTGCTCGGCTCCCGTTGGATGACTGCCTTTCGATGGTTGGGCGAGTTGTTGCGGATCGCCCACCAAGATCAGGTTGGTCGCCGCCGGCGACATGGCCACCACGTTGGCCAGGGAGATCTGGCCGGCCTCATCGATGACGAGGTAGTCAAGGGATCCTGAAAGGGCCTCGTCGGTGAAGAGCCACGCCGTGCCCGCCACAATGTCGACGGTGCCGCCGATGAGCGCGGCGATCACGTCGCTCTTGCCTGACATGGAGCGCACTCGGGTATCCGCGCTTCCTTGATCCGGGTCGGCCTTCTGCACGATGCGCGGGGTGGGGAGCGATTGGTCGTTCGCTGTGCGCTTTTCAACGGCGTCCAAGACTTCATCGATCAGGTTGGTGATCACCGCGTGGCTATTGGCCGTGATCCCCACGCGATAACCGGCACCGACCAGCTCGAGAATGACCCGCGCGGCGGTGAACGTCTTGCCGCACCCAGGTGGCCCTTGAATGGGGAGGTAGCTGTCCGACAGGCCCAACGCGAGCCGAGACGCCACAGCTACCGGATCCGACTTGGCGCCCGATTCGACTGCCCGGGCCAGCGACGCGCCGGCGTCGATTCCATTCACCCGAGGGGGCAGTCGCCGCAACAGCTGGCCAATGGCAGCTCCTGAGCCGCGCTCCGCGAACCAGCTCCCGTCGGAACCGGACCCAGCGAGCCGCTCCCCTCGCTCGGCCACGTCGTTCGCAACACGTGCGATGGAGTCGCTGAGGATGTCGACGCGAATGGGACCTGTCGGTACCAGCGCCGTCGGGTGCGGGGCCTTCGACGTTTTTCTCAGTTTCAACTCGATGATCCCGTTGACAGTGTCGAGCGACACGATCGTTCCAGGCGTGGTGGCTTTCGCGCCACCTTGGTGTTGGAGCCGCTTGGCCGCCGGATCCTCGGGACTGGTTCCGAGCTTCATCTTGTGGTCCTGCTCGGGATCAAACGAGTAGCGAAGGACGATCGACTTCTTGACCTCCTCGACCACGCCCTCGTACACCAGACCAGCCAACGCCTCGCTGTCGGCGTAGAGGTCATCGTCGGAGTACTCCAACATCCGGGCGTAATACATCCACCATTCAGGCTTCGCCTCGCGTCGATGCCATTCGAGGAGTTGGGCCAGGAGCCATCGGGCATGCGCCTCAGAATCACCGGGTGATGGGGCGCCGTCGAGACCAGCGGTGAGTCGTTGGCCCAGGGCGGCGGAGGCGGCGAATCGCTCAGACAGATCTTCTGACGGCTCCGGCGACGGACCGGACGAGCGGGCGAAGGGGCGATCGAACTGTGCCTCGGCCTGGGGACGTCGAGCCTCGAGCCAGTCGCGCAGGAGCATCGTCGAGACCACGTCCTCGCGGTTGTACGCCTCGATGTTGTCAAGGATCGCTTGTGATCCGGTCTGGAGGTAGCGCTCGTACTCGACGATGCTCGAGCCGGCGTCGACGATGGCCGCCTCGCGCTGCTCCATATAGAGCGGCTCGAGCTTCTTGATCGAGTACGACGGCGTGCCAACTGCAACCGATTGGGTAACCACCCGGTACAGGTCCACGAGCACTCGCCCCCGGAGAAGTTCGTCGACCTCGATTTCGCACACTCCGTGTCGACCGGACAGCTTGCCGAGCGCCGTCGGCTCATAGGGCGCGTAGTGATAGATATGCAGATCTGGATGAAGCGCACGCCGTTGCTGCACGAACGCGATGAACTCCTCGAAGGCGCGCTTCTCTTCCGCCGGGGTGTGTGCCCAGAACGTTGTGAACTGGAACCCATCGGCGGGGTCGTTCCAACCAACGCCGAGGAGGTACTCGAGGCCGCCGTCGCCGACGTAGGGGTCGCCTTCGATGTCGAAGAACAGATCACCGGCGTTCGGAAGGGGAAGGCCCTCGAGACCGTGGTCCTGGTCAACGGGTTCGAGCAGCTCGTACGCGGGCGGCGACTCCGGTGCCATCGAGCGGCTCTGCACTTGTAGGCGTGCTTGTCGTCGCAGGCGCGCCAACGTCTGGGCGCCGATGCCCTTCACCGACAGGTGAGCCGGCGAGGCTCCCAACCTCGCCACGGTGTCGACGCCGACGCTGGTGAGTTTGCGTGCCTGCTCCCCAGTGAGCCCCGCTACCAAGGACAGGTGATCGTCGGCGGTGCGGCGGCGGCTGCACTGCTCGGAGTATTTGCAGATGGCGCAGTGCGCGACGGGCGTTGGGTAGGTGTCGCCAGTGGGTGTGAGGGCGGCGTCGAGGAATCGGGCTTTGGCGCGGCGGTAGTAGGCGGCAAGTTCGCGGGTGACGAACCTGGAGGGGTACATGCCGCCCAGCACGACGTGGATGTGTTCGGGTGGGGTGCCTTGGACTCGTTCGAGCTGCTCGGCGTACATGCAGAGTTGCAGGAGCGCCGAGGGTTTGACGTGGCGGGCGAGCTTGGTGTCCTCGGGTTCGTACACAGGGCCGCCCGACGTGGCATCAGAACGGGGGTCGTTGCCGGAATCTTCGCCCGGACCGGTTGCGCTGCGTTCGTCGACCCGACGCAAGAAGTCGGCGTGGCCGCGCCAGATGACGGCCGAGTCCGACTGGTCGAAGAACGTGCCTTGGAACACGATGTCGTCGCCGCGACGGATCGCGTCGGTGGTCAGCGACTCGGCGAGAGCGAAATCCTCCTCCTCGGTAATTTTCGTGACCGACAGCCCCTCGTCGATCAAGGCGGCGAGATAGGCCGCTTCGTGTTCGAGTCCGCGCCGCTGTACAACATCGAGATCGGTCTCCTCCTCTCGCGCACCGGCAGAACCCGAAGCTGTCAGACCCGAGGCTGTCAGGCCCGATGCGCCCGATCCCGCGCTTGCTGTCGGGCTGAGTTCGCGGATGTTGGCGAGGGACAGGGTGGTGTAGTGCGGGCACGTCAGGTAGCCGACGAGGTCGGTGGCGCTGACGACGATGCGTTGGTCGCCATTTCGATACATGCGCTTCTCCGTCCCTGCTTCGATCGGCAACTCGGATTGGTAAACCTAGCGAGGGGCTGCGACACCCTTTTCAGGCACCCTTCTCCGGCACCGTTGCAGCCATCGTCCCAAACCGTCACCAGCGCCCCAAACCGCCACCAGCGCCCCATCCGCCGTCGAGCTACGCCGCGCTACTGTCCCCAGATGGCGCGACGGACCCGCAAGCACGGCGGACGATCCACCCCCCAGGGCAACCGCCCGGGTTGAGGAGTTCGCTGCTTCGAAGTACGGGGAGGTCACGGGACTGCGGACGGCCGAGGTCGAACGGCTGGCCGACCTCCTCATGGCATTCGCCTCCCAGTCGTTCCCCGGCGACCCGTTGCGTTGGTCCCAGGTGAGCTGCGAGGTGTTGCTGTCGTCGTGGGCGCCCTTTGTCATGGATGGCTTTCCAGAGGCGTCGGTTCAACGCCTGCCCGAGGTGCTCGATGGTTTGGTGCGCTTCGCCCATGATCGACGAGGTGTCCCTGCCGCTGACACAACCGAGGCGCTCGAAGCGATCGATCGATGGACCCCATGTACTTCGATGGGCTACAACAGCACCGCGACCTCTACCACGACCTCGACGACGACGACGGCGACGACTACATCGAGAGTCTCATCCCGAGGCTGGAGGCAAACGTCATGGAGTTCGTCGGCGGACCGGACGCAGACGCGTCGCTCAACGATGACCCGCTGCCCGACATTGCGTTCGACTGGTCAGCCATCCCCCCAGCACTTGCCGACGACACGGCCTCGACACTCGGGCACCTCGACCGCGCAGCGATCGAGCTTCTCGACGCCGAGGTGCGCACCATCGCTCGAGCAGTACTGGCGGCAGTGGTGGTCACCGATCGCGGCGTCTTCAAGCGATCGGCGGAGACCGATCGGTTGGCGGCGGGGATCCTTGCGTACCTGATGAAGCGGCCGAGCGACGGGATGTCGAAGCAGCAGAAGGCCGAGACGCTGGGCTGGAAGGTGACCTCTCAGAAGAACCTGGCGGAGGCGATGGGAGTGCCACCGACGGCAGTGACCGCTCGGGCAAAGACGGTGTGCCATGTTGTGGCGCGAGCCGACATCGACTGGCCCACGTTCCTGCACTCGACGCAACGTCGCCAAGCCCTCGAAACGAAGGCGTCCATCGCCAACTGGCGGGAACGCTGACCCAGTCGGCGCGCTCCCCGTAGCGGCCCGCCCTCGTCCATTGGCGTGACAAATCCTTGCCCAATGTGATCTCCGCGGGTTAGGTTCCCCGTGGGGCGTTGAATCTGGAGGAAGCGTGGTTTCACGTTCTGTCATCGCCCCAACACGTGTCCATTGACCCCGAGGTCGCCGAGGTTGACCTTGCCGAGGTGATGCTCCGGTCACCCCGTTGTCCCTGCGCATTGTGTGGATCCTTCGAGCCCCGGGGGGATGGGTCGACGCGGCTGTGTCGTGGGTGCGCCGAGCCGACCCTCGTGTCGTGCACCAGCTCCCGCGCAGAGTTCCGGGTGGGCACTGGCCAGACGCTGGTCGTCGGCACGAATGTCGTTGAACTCGATTCTCGGCCCGTGCCCGGTTTCGTGTCCATCTCGCCGCCGCTCGCGGCCACGCTGGCTGAGGTCGGATTGCGATGCGATGCGGGAATTCGCTTCGATGGCTTCGGTGTCAAGCGGCCGTCGGGATCGTTGGCTCCCCAGGAGGATCTGCGCTTTGTGATCGGCGTCGGCGCCGGGACCGGCGTGGTGCATCGGGCGGCGCTCCAGGCGATCGGGGTGGTGTCGGCCCGTTCAGCTGATCCGGACCCCGATGTTGCGTCGCTCGTCGATCGACTCCGCAAGACGCTGCCGGTTCCGACAGCAGATCTGGTCGTACGGCGGGTCGGGACCATCGATGTGTTGTCGGTCAGCGGCGATCGGCCCACCATCACGTGCCACGATCGCGACGACGACGGCTCGGTGGTCGTCAGCGAGTGCGGACTCGACTGGGTGCCGGTGAACGACGGTTCCGCCACCATCTACGAAGCCGCCGAAGGAAAGTTCACCGCTCGTCTGGAACGGGTGAACCGGTCGCACCTGCTCACGTTGAGTTCGCCACGCGATTCCCTGGTGCTGTTCATCCCGAACAGCGACGGCGTCACGTTGGAATCGGAGCTGACCCTCCAGAGATTTGGGCAGTCCGTGGGGGCGCCAACGGGTTCGGTTTTGATGGCTGCCATGGCTGCGACATGCCCGCCTCCGGTAGAGAATCCGAACGCCACGCTGGTGGGTCGACAGTTCGATGACCGTGTGTCGGTCGTGGATCGACGGTCGATCACGCCGTTGACGCTCGCTGATCTCGCCAACGCGCCCCAGATCCAGACGCCAGTGGCTGACGGTCTGAGCTCTGACGGTCCGACGATCGACATCGCTACGGCCGAGACCCGGCCGGAGCTTCGGGCGTGGGCGGCAGAGATGGATCCCTCGCCACCAACGGTCACCATCGGGCGTCTCTTCGATGTGCAGGAGCTGTGGCGAGGAGATGGCGAGCTGGTGCACCGCTATGTGGTGGTTGGCGGTGACGCTCCGGTCAGTCCGCTCGAGGGTTCGTCGGCGTTTGTCGTCGATCGGTCTGGTCACGCTGTACCGGTCGAGAAGCCGCCGTGTGCGGTGTGCGGCCTGACATCGTGCGAGGACTGTCCGCCCGTTGTGGGGATCGGGGACTGTCGACGGTGCGGCCAACCTGCATGCGGGATGTGTCGTCGGTCGGGTCGCGGCCTTCCCTTGTTCGGCGTGGATGCGGCCGGGCGTTGTCGCATCTGTGATTCGGAGCTCTGCACGGCGTGCGGGCGTTCGCAGTTGGCGCAGCGGTGCTCGGTGTGCGCCGAGTTGGTGTGCGGGGGATGCATCACCGACGCGGACTCGCCGAGATGCATGGCCTGTGTGGCGCTCGAGCCGGCGAGCGACAGTCTCGTGGCGCAGCTACCGCGGGAGTTGCGGCTGATCGGGACCAGACCTCGGGTGGGTCGAGCGGGACACTCCACGGTGGTGGCGCTGGAACACGGGCTCCGCCGAGAGATCGCTGTGCTTTCGGGCGCTGCGATCTCGGGCGCTGCGATCTCGTGCGCTGCCTCGGGCGCTGGAGATTCGGGCGCTGCGCTCTCAGGCAGTGAGCTGGTGAGTTGGCGTGTGTTCGGGGCGCCGCACCCCCTGGCATGGGCGGTTGCAGTGGGTGTGGGAGAACAGTTGAGCGGTCGGGCCGCGCGCGTGGTTGAGCATTCCGACACGCCGTGGGCGGCGGACGAGGCGGAACGGTCGTCGCTGTACTTGTCGGTCGAGCGGCACTCTGTTGTTCGGGTGTTGGGCCCAGAGGGGCAGGTGCTGCACCCGGGCGTCCGATACCCAGACGTGCATCACGGTACGCAGTCGGTCGACGAGGCGCTGTTGGATGCCCTGGGGGTTGATCATCCAGTGCTCGAGTTCACCGACGACGAGTGGCCGCTCGATGTGGGGCCTCACGGCATTGCGGTGGTGGTGTTGTTGGATCGATTGGAGCACCTCGATCGGATGTCGCTGACGGGCGACGGTCTGCGGCGCGACCACGGCGCAGCGGACCGGCCGATGTCTGATGTTGCGCCATGGGTCGAGTGCGACCCCGAGGACGCCAGGGATGACGGGCTGTCCTTCGTGTTCGATCGGGTTCGGGTAGCGGAACTCGGGCAGTGGCGGTTGCGGATTGTGGAGTTGGGTCCATTGGCCTGGGCAGAAGTCGTAGGGCCGGACTTCGCTGGCCCGGGTGCGGTCGGAGCGGAACGAGCTGGCCCGGATGGGGTCGACGAGTGGTGGCGAGTGGCAGGGGCGGGGCTTTCGGTGGATTCGGTGTTGCTCGCCGACCGGTTGCTGGGCGGAACGAAGCTGGTCGAGGTGGTCGCCTTGGCGGGTGCGGGGACGTTCGCTCCGATCGAGTTGGTGAACGCCATGCTGGTGCACCGCCAGATCGTTCAATGTGCTGTCGAGCTGGAGCCGGATTTTCTCGGTCCGGAGTCTGGAGCACCTGAATTTGTGGCTCCAATACCTGTGGCTCGCGATGGGTCGGGTGATGTAGCAGTTGAGTCACTCGCCCGCGTGGTTCCGACGATCGGCTTCGAGATGGATTCGGTTGGGTTTCCCGAGGTGATCGCTCGTGCGCCGGTTGCTCCGTGGGCGCACGTCGTCTGCGGGGGGTTGGTGAACGATGGCGAGCTGGCGTCCGCGCGAGCGGTCGCGGTGCGCGTCGATGCGCACGTGATGGAGAAATGGTCGATCGATTCACGGTTGATCGAGATCGAGTACGACGTGGAGGGCGGGGTGGCCGCGGCCGAGGAGAAGTCGTACGACACAGGTGCGCTGGTCCGCGAGTTCACGATCGACGCACACGATCACTTGGTGTCTGATCCTCGGTCATGCTGCTATTGCGACACCATCACGTGTCGGGAATGCCCCGACCCGGTGGTGCCGTGTGTGGTGTGTGGGATGCAGCGGTGCGGGAGTTGCGGGATGGTTCGCGACGGGCTGGCGCTCTGTGTTGCGTGCGCGGGGTTGAAGCGGGAACCGAAGCGCCGCCCGCTCGGTGGCGCACGGCTGCAGGGCGAGGATCGGTTGCACTCCGTCGAGATTCGTCTGCGAAACAACGCCACGGCGGACGAAGTTCGCGAGGGTGCGACCGACGCGCACGAACACGTCTCCGATACCGCTGTTCGGGCGGCGTTACGGCGGTGGATCGCACCGCCGACGGACTAGCGCAGGTGGTTCACAAAGGGCAGACCCTCGGCACGACTCGACCGTGCGTCAGCTATAACCTGATCGTGCCCGTCGATGATCAGGATCGACTCGTGCGCCTCAAGGCGTTCCACTTCCTCGACGAGCAAACTCAGGTCTGGGGACCGGTGCTTCCGTGGAAAGTCATTTCGGCCGGCTTCGACTTCGAGGGACGGCGAGTGCCACTCGTCAGCCAACAGGGGATCTTCAAGCCAGCGGTCCTGGACAAGGTGCCACTGAGCATTCGAACCACGCCCATCATCGACGGCAAGGATCATCCGTACGACGATCGAATGACCGACGATGGTTTGTTGCTCTACAAGTATCGAGGGGATGACCCCGCTCACCCCGAGAACGCCGGCCTGCGCCAGGCATGGGATGAGCAGATCCCGTTGGTGCACTTCCAGGGGATCAGTAAGGGCAACTACCTCGCATCGTGGCCGGTGTTCATTGTCGGCGATGACCGTCATGCTCTGGCGTTCACCGTGGCCGTTGCCGAGCCGGCGTCGCTGCACCCAGAGCTGAGCCCCACGGTCGCCGAGGATGCCAGCCGCTCGTACTATCGAACGCTCACGAAGCGTCGCCTCCATCAGGCGGTGTTCAGGGACAAAGTGCTGCGCGCCTACCGACACTCCTGCGGGATATGCAATCTGAAACACGCTGAGCTGCTCGATGCGGCGCACATCCTCCCCGACAGCCATCCGCGGGGAGAGCCGATCGTGCCGAACGGGTTGACATTGTGCAAGCTCCATCACGCGGCGTTCGACACGAACATCCTCGGCATCCGCCCGGACCTCGTGATCGAGGTGCGAGCCGGCCTGCTGGCGGAACGAGATGGTCCGATGTTGAGACACGGCCTGCAAGAAGTGAACGGGGCACTGGTGAAGACACCCCGCCGCGAGCTCGACCGACCGGACGCGGCGTTCTTGGAGGAGCGGTACGAGCAGTTCCGGAAGGCCGGATGAGCGAGGGCGGCGACATCCTCGCCGCTTCGAACATCGCCCGACTCGCCGTCAACGTCCCGCACTGCAACGGCTCGATAGTCACGCCCATCGCCGAACCCTACGACCGGCCCGTGCCCGCCGCTTCGAGGAGCGCTCCGGTGCCCACGCGCCGAACCGTGGGTCGATACGAACGTGCCATGACACAACTGACCCACGGTTCGCCACCCCATCAGCGCCGGACGATTCATCAGCAGGACGAGCTGCTGGCCTCCCGGCGTCGTTCACATTCATTGACCGCCGCGAACTCAATGACGGCATCGCCAGTCAGCGTGATGGCAACACCGCCGTTTCCTTGGAACCCGCTGAGGACCGACCGCACTGCGGGTCAACAATCAGCGAACGCCCTGAGCGTCAGACAGATCTGATCGCGCCCGTGGGCGAGCGTTCCGATCCGTTCCGTCAGAAACGAGATCCGCAGTGCCTGAAGATTGTCGAACGATGCAACGCACGCATCAGGAAGGCCCTCAGCTGGACCAACAGGGAGCTCGGTTGGGATACCCCGGACGGTCCGGGTGATGGGCGCCACCACGATTCTGGTCAAGACGGGAATTGCCTCGCTGCGAGTAAGGATCAGGACAGGCCGTCGCTTGTCCTCCGTCTCGGCCCACCACACGTCGCCCTGAAGCGGCGTCACCACGGCTCCTCCTCGATCATTGCGATCGCGGCCGCGTCGGTCCAACCACCTTCGTCGTCGGATTGTGGGAGAGCGAGATATCCACTGACAATGGCTTGAGCCGTTTGGGAGCGGCGATATTGATCAATGAGTGTGTGGAGTCCACGCCGAACGGCATCTGAACGTGACTCCACCGCACCTTCCGCTATGAGCTGATCGATGAGTGCGGCCAATTCATCATCAATTCGAGTCACGAGTTGCGTCATGCAAACAGCATACCGCTATGCATTGCGTCTGCGCCGATTCTTCCCGGCCGACGCATCGACCAGGTCGGCGAACAGATGGAGCGCGTTCGCGCCCGAACCGTGGGTCGAAAGAGACGTGCTGGGTCACATCTGACCCGCAGTTCGAGCGAAGGACCACCCGCGCAGTCGATGACCTGCGGGTGTCCTCGCGACTCAAAAGGCGGGGCAGCCGACGTTCATGTTGGTCAGAGCACGTACCTCGGCCGGATCCGCGGTCAGGTGGTACGCCAACTTCGTTGACACCCACACCCGGACATAGAGGCACCAGGATCCACGGTTCGGCGGCTGCCATTCGGCAGGCCCCTTGTCGCTCTTCGACAAGTTCATAGCGATCGTCACCGCTTGCAGATTTGAGGTGTCGTTGTAGAAGGCCCGCCGCTGCTCCTGGGTCCAGCCCGACGCGCCCGACCGGTACATCTCGCCGACCGCCAACACATGATCGACGTGCAACTCGCTCGCATTCGGCGTCGAATAGCCATCCCACGCAGAGGTCCAGAATCCCGTGACGACGGTGCACCCACCCGCGGAACGGGTGACCGGTACCGACGACTGGGCAGCGAGCACATCGGCGCGGGTGTTGCAGCCGTTGCCATCGAGGTCGGCCCACACCCCGAACTGGGCGTCACGGTCGTAGCCGGCCATCGAACTTTCGGGCGCCGCGACGAGCTGGGCGATCTTCGAGCCCACCGGGCCGGCGGGTTGCCGTTGCGCCAGGACCTTTCCGATCAGCGTCGCAGCGTCGGCCTTCGAGATCAATCGACGCCATCTCCCGCTCTTGCATTCGAGCACGAAGGTCGCGTCCTGGGCCATGTCCGTGCCCGCACATCGGGCACCCACCGAACTCGATCGGCACGCCGGCATCGCGAAGCTGACCGCACCGATGACCACCAGCACGCCGACGCGGCGCGCGAGAGAACGAGTTGTCGGGGAAGACACAACCCATATGTATCACCAAACAGCCCGACCAGTCGGTGCTTGTCTCCGCACCGATCTGATTCGAGAGTCGTAAGTTTCGATGAGCCCGTCACGGCGCCGCCGCACTTGCTGAAACCTCGCTGACATGACCGCCGACCACACGCCACGATTCGCCATCCTCACACGCCCACAACCTCGTGTAGCGAAACGTTCCGGTACTCAACACGCCGCCCACCTCAACCTCGAGTCGCGCCAACAAAGCCGTAACGATGACGTCGGTACCGACTCGCCGGACCCTCAACTCCTCCGGCTCGTGGGCGACGAATCGAACGAAGCCCGATCGATGGGCTCCGAGGTCCTGAGCCTTCGTTCCGAGCTGACCATCCGGGCCGCAGAACAACAGATCGTCATCGATCAGCTTCTCGAGCACATCGACGTCTGCGTTCAGTTGAGCGCGGCGCAGGCGCTCTTCGAGTTTGACCGCAGTGGCCTGAGCCAGCCCTCTGTCAACACGATCGGCCCCGCTGACCAATACGTTCGCTATCGCAGAAACGTCGTCATCCATTCTGTGAGTTTCGCGAATCCGAGGCGCTCCTGGGCGGAATCGAGGCCGCCAGATCTAGATTCGTCCCGTGGCCAGTGTCGACGACTTCCTCTTCGACCAGGTCGCCGAGGCAACCCGCTCGCTCGTACCCGCCGAACTCGGCACGCTCCGGCTGCGAGCGAGACGGTGGGCGCTCAAGGCGTGGTTCGGGCCCGTTGAGCCCATCAAGGAGCACTACGAAGCGCAGATCATCGGCGCCCAACACGTCCCCGGTGCCGCGACGCTCGGCATCGAGATCGGCTTCCACGCCGAACACAAAGATCCCGCCGACAACGACGCCTGCCTCGCGCGGTTCAATGTTCGCGGCGCCACATGGCGCAAGGAACTCGGCCCCGAAGCCGAGGCGGGAGGCTTCATCGGTCGACCGGACCAGTGGCGTCGCGTGTCGGAAGTGTGGGCCGACAGCGACCTCAGCGACGACGACCTCTCGTGGGAAATCGCCGCCCGGCTCGTCGACTACATCGTGTGCCTCGAACCGTTGCGGACCGCCGGGAGCTGAGGCGGCGCTGCGCGGTGAAGGAAAATGAGGGGCGGTGAAGGGCGGCGCCGGCGTCGAGCGTGTCCCGGAACCGGGGGTCGAAAGCGCCACGTTGAGTCACTTTTGACCCGCAGTTCGCCACGGTGCAGACCAAACGACCGACGTTGTCGCGATCGGTTGGGTCTGGTGCACGTATCGGCGCCGAGAACGTGCAGACCGAATGCGAACGTCGAAATCTGCGGAACTTCCGAACCGAGCCCCCCGCTGCTACGTCCAAGCCCTTCGCTGGGCCAACGCGGTCCGGCAATGGAGGGAACCCGCAATGAAGCGATGGATGGCAGTCGGTCTGGCGGTGGCCGCGCTCGGACACCTCGCAAGCGTCGCAGCAGCGGCCCCGGGCGCAGCAGCTGGCACGATCCCCGCGGGAGGCGCGATTGCTACCAGCAAAGCGGCCCCCGCCATCATCGACCTGGCGTGGGCCGCAACACCCTCGCCCGATTCCGACCTCGCCAAGATCGCCGCCCTGGCCGACACGACCGGGCTCCGTTCGTTGATGCTCGGGCTCCGAATCGACTTCTCCGGCGTGGGCCGTCTCGACGCCACTGCTCTCGCCGCGCAACGCGCCCGAATCAAGACCGAAGCCGACCGCGTCGACGCTGTCCTGCGCCCCTACGGAATCGCCCCGGTCACGCGATGGAATGACATCGGCCAGGTCGCCGGTAAGGTCTCCGGCAAGGGCATTCGAGCACTCGCCGCTTCCGGCGTCCTCTCCCATATCTGGGACAACACCGACGTCCGACCCGAGCTCATGGACTACAACTCGAACACGGTGATCCAAGCGCACGGCCCTGGACAGCAGGTCGACCTGACCGCTGGAGCCGGTCAAACGATTGCCATCATCGACTCGGGCATCCAGGCCACTCACCCATGGATGCTCGATGCCGCTGGCAACACTCGCGTCACCCGAAGTGCCTGCTTCGCCGAGAACTGGGCGCGCAATGTTGGCTACTTCCGGCCGTGCCCCAACGGCACGGGTGTGCAGCGCGCCAACGACAGCAGCGCCGGTGTCCCCTGCCCCGCAACCGACTGCGACCACGGGACGTTCGTCGCTGGCGTCGCCGCCGGACGCGATCCTGAAATTGTCAACTCTGGCGTCGCTCCAGCTGCCAATATCTGGTCGGTTCGGACCGGCAACTACGACTGCATCCTGATCATTTTCTGCCATGCCGCGGTGACCGTGAACGACTGGATCAACGGGTTGGCCTGGGTTACGGAAACCTCAGCAAACACCGGCACCCGGGTGTCTGCCGTCAACTTCTCCCTCGGGATAATCGGATACAACTCCAACTGCCCAGACAGCCAATTCCGTCCGGCCGTCATCAATCTGACAACCATGGGCACCGCGGTCGTAGTCGCAGCAGGCAACGCTCCAGCGCCGGGTGCGACCCGACCGGGCGTGGCCGAGCCGGCCTGTCTTCCCGAGGCGATCTCCGTGGGAGCGACCATCGGATCGGGAGGTCCAGCACCCCGATCCCAATATGGCCGGGTGAACTTGCTGGCGCCGGGAGTCGACATCAAATCTTCGGTGCCGGGCATCGGGAACACCACGAGCGCAAAGAGTGGCACCTCGTTCGCTGCGCCTCAGGTCACAGGCGCGATCGCCCGGCTTCGCGCCCGACGCGGATGGTCGGAGTCTGCCGCCCGCATGCTCGAAATACTTCGAACGAACGGCGACCGCATCCCCGACCCTCGCGATGTGATCTGGGTCGGCACGATTCCCTTCCCCGCGACGATCCCCCGCATCAATGTTGCTCGGGCGCTCACCGCGCCCTGAATCTCGACGAGGGGGCGCTCTCCAACTTCGAATGCCGCTTCCGCCAGCATTCGGAGGCCGCCAGTCAACCATCCTCCTAGGGTGAGGCCATGCAGTATCCGTGGACTTCCGCACTCGTGACCGGCGCATCGAGTGGCATAGGCGAAGCGATCGCCCGCCAACTCGCTACCGCCGGAGTCGACGTGACTGTCGTGGCCCGCCGCACCGACCGCCTCGAGGAGATTGCCACCGATCACCCCGGCGTCGTCGTCGTCGCCGCCGACCTGACCGAATCCACCGACGTCTCCCGAGTGGCAGAGCTGCTCAACGATCCCGCCCACCCGATCGAACTACTGGTCAACTGCGCTGGCGTCGGGGCGAGCGGCCCATTCGTGGACGGATCGATCGACATCTACCACCAGCTCATCGACCTCAACGTCAGCGCGCTCGTGACCCTTACGCACGCCGCCATCGGGCCCATGGGCCGCGCCGGTCGGGGCTGGATCATCAACATCTCCTCTCTCGGCGGGCACACCCCCGGCCCGAGCTTCGCCGTGTACTCCGCAACGAAGGCCTTCGTCACCAGCTTCAGCGAGTCGCTCTTCGAGGAGTCCCGCAAGGCTGGCGTGGTGGTCACCGCCGTGTGCCCGGGTGCCACCCGGACCGAGTTCGGCGAGACGGCCGGCGCGGTGGGCGACGACCTTCCCGCCATGTTGTGGCAGACGGCCGATGAGGTCGCCACCGAGTCACTCGAAGCGGCCGCCAGGGGTCGCGCCGTTCGGGTAACGGGCACGATCAACCGCATCACCGGGGCCCTCACGACGGTGATGCCACGCGCCGTCAACCGGCGCCTCAGCGGCTTGGTCACGAGCAAGCTCTAGCTGTTCGGGTCTGGCTGAGCTCTGGTGACCGTCAGGCTGATTCTGACGACGAACCCAACAGCTCGCCGGCGCGGATCACCGTGACCGGGCCATCGTCGCTCACCACGATCACCGTGGCCGACGGATCGTCGTAGCTGAAGCGACGCCCCGCCGTGTGACGCATCCCCCGATACGCGACAACGTCGGCTTCGGCCGTGCGACTCGGCACCAACCTGGCACCCAACGTCCGCAACGTGCCCGACTCGTCGAACACCGCCGCACCATCGACCTGGCCCAATACGTGCGACAACGGCGCCAGGTCAGCCGCACGCGAAATCTGCAACGGCGGCGGCACTGCCAGACGCTCCTCCATCACCGTCACGTTGTTCTCCATCGGCTGATACACGAGCAATGCACCTACCCCGCGTGCCCCCAGATCGTGCACCGCGAACTTCAACAACGACATGATCACGTCGCGGTCGCCGACGTGTCCGCCCTGCTCACCGATCGAATCGATCCAGTGTTGGATCGGCGGCTCGTGGTGCCACGTCATCCCGTCCCAACGCACCGCACCGAACGAGCCGACGGCCCGCACCCACCCCATCGGATGGCGCTGCACGAGCGTCCCCGACGTGACCTCTGCCAACACTGCCAGGTCGCGCTCCGACGCCACCGGCCGATCGAAGACCACCAGCTCGCTGTCGTGATCGCCACGACGAATCATCCACGACGCCAAGCCATCCGCGAACTTGCGAATGCCTGTCACGAGATAGCCCCCTCCAGCCGAGCGCCGTGTCACGCCCAGATTCGTGCCCTGGGTCCACGTTCCCGGATCGGTCAACGGCTGCACGATGGCGCCATAGGTCGGCACCCGCCTCTCGTGCACCGGCGGCCGCAACGCATAGTCGAGCTCGACCAAGAACAGCGGCCAATGATCCTCGGGCAGACCGATGCCGATCTCGATCAGCTCTTCCTCGAGACGGCGAAGGCGTGGCTCGGGCCCCGCAGTGATCGACACGACCTCACGCTACCGACTCCCTTCCCGACCTCCGCTTCGGGCCCCCGGGGACGCCAGAGCCAACGGGCTGCGCCAGCCCGGTGTACGTCAATCGGAGTGGTCTGGCCGCTGCCGGTTGGCCTTCGTCTCAGAACGCTTCGACTTTGATTCGAGACGCCGGAGTTGCGAGCCCCGCGTTGCACGAGTCGGTCGCCGCGCACGCTCCACCACCAGTGCGTCGCGCACCCGTTCGGTGAGCCGTTCGATCGCTTCGGCACGATTGCGGGTCTGGCTGCGATGAGCCTGGCACACCACTCGAACGTCAGGGCCGAGCTTGTCGATCAAGCGCGACCGCACGCGATCATTCAATGTCGGCGAGTCGACGATGCTCCACCGCAACTCGACTCTGGTGTTCGAGGTATTCGCATGTTGGCCGCCCGGACCGGATGACGCGCTGAAGCGCCAGTCGAACTCGGTCGCCGGAATACTCAACGACGGCCCGATCCGCACCACCTCGTCCATGTGGTCGACGGTAGCGGGCGGACTACCTTGAGCGCCGATGCATTCCCAGGAGACGTTGCCCGCGAACCAGTCTGCGCGCCAGCACTCGCGGCGACTTCCATGACGCCACCGCTCATTCTGTTGCCGCCGTCGGAGGGCAAGGCGAACGGCGGCACGGGGCCGGCTTGGAAGCCGGGGACGATGGTCCGGTCAGGCTCACCGACCGGGGTCGCACTCGACGCAACCCGCGCGAAGGTGATGGCCGCAACCGTGCGCGCCATGAAGCAGTCGAAGGTGAAGCGAGCGGTGCTGCTGGGTGTGAAGGGTGACGCGTTGGACGCGGCGACTGCCGTCGATCTCGCAGTTGTCACGGCGCCGACTGTTCCTGCCATCGAGCGGTACACCGGTGTGCTGTATGGCGCACTCGACGCAGCCAGCCTGTCGAGCCGGGATCGCCGACGATTGGGCGCACAGGTGCGGATCTTCTCGGGCATGTGGGGCATCGTCGGACCGGACGATCCCATCCCCGACTACAAGCTGAAGATGGGCGCCCGACTCGACAAGCTCGGACGGTTGTCGTCGATGTGGAAGCCGCATATCGACGCGGCGCTCGCGCCTGAGTTGGTGGGGCGGACTGTGTGGAACCTGCTGCCGAACGAGCACGACGCCGCGTGGTCCGGAGCGGCGGACGCTACAGCGGAGATCTCAGTCCGCTTCCTCGATGACGTGATTCGAGGCGGCACCCGCCAACTCGTGATCGTGTCGCACTGGAACAAACTGTTGAAGGGTGCATTGGTGCGCCACGTGCTCGCGAATCAGCTCGCCGAGCCGGACGGATTGGCCCGCTTCAGCCATCCCCACGGTTATGAGTACGCGCCGTCTCTGACCGAGACTGACGGCAACCGGATCGCCGTGTCGATGGTGGCTCGGCGGGACTGAGCGCCCGCCTGCCGTTCCCTTGGGTGGCGCGGCACGGTTCGCACGAGCGCCTAGCGTTTCGACGTGACCTCCCGAGTTCCCCGCCAGGCCAACTCCGGCATCCTGTCGGAGCCGCTGGACGTCGATGCTCCCCCGAAGCGCGGGCGTACCTACCGCCAAGTCCCCGGCACCATCGGGATGGACGTGACCCATCAGGCCTCGGGCATGATCGGCGCAATTCTCGAGTGCACACCGGCGGCGGTGACACTGCGCGACGACTCCGGTCGCGATCGTCGATTCCGAAACGACCCGGGCGCCTTTCTCATCAACAACGAACCGATCCTGCTCGTCACGGCAACCGGAGGTGGCGCCGCCTCCGAACCCCGGATCACCGCCTCCGGATCCATTGCGGTGGACGGACTCGGGGCGCGGGTCGCACGGGCCAGCCGCATCCTGGTCGAGGGCATCCACGACGCGGAGCTCGTCGAGCGGGTATGGGGCGACGACCTTCGCCATGAGGGTGTGGTGGTGCAGCCGTTGAGCGGGATCGATGACCTCGAGGAGATCGTGCGCACCTTCGGGCCACGCCCAGGACGACGCCTCGGCGTGTTGGTCGACCACCTCGTCGATCGGTCCAAGGAGTCGCGCATCGTCTCGAAGATTGATCATCCCGATGTGTGCATCACGGGGCATGTCTTCATCGACATCTGGGCGGCCGTGAACCCGCGACGGGTCGGGCTCGAAGCATGGCCCGACATTCCTCGGGGTCAGCCATGGAAGGAAGGCATCTGCGCGGCAGTCGGAGTGGCCGAGCCCCGCGACTTCTGGCGGATGCTGCTGGCCCAGGTGCGCGACTACCGCGATCTCGACATCACGCTGGTCGGCGCCGTCGAGGAACTCATCGACTTCGTGACCCAACCCGGCTCGTAACGCGCTCCTTCAGCCCGCGTTCGTGGCGGTTTCGGGCCGCGCGATCCGGTCGCCAGGCGCCACGGACGAGAGCCGCGCACGAGCGCGCCGTTACTTGGCGCTCACCCCTCCGCCGTCGAAGACCCGCTCGCGGTACCACTCGTAGGTACGCGCCACGCCTTCTTCGAGCGAAACCGCCGGCTCGTGGCCCGTGACCGAGATGGTGTGGCCCATGTGCGGCGCCCGCCTCGAGGGCGAACCCTGCGTGGTTTCGCCCGGACCGATCGTGACGTCACGCCCGACCGCGTCGATGAGGATCTGCGCCAGCTCGCCGATCGTCACCTCGGGCTCCTGCACACCCAGGTTGAACGTCCCGCCGACCGCCTCGGGCAGCTCCATCAGGCGCACGATGTACTCAACCGCATCGTCGATGTAGCAGAGCGTCCGCGAATGATCGATGGATGCCACCACCAACTCCGCCCCATCTGGCAACGCGTGGATCTTCGACAGCAACTCTGGCACCACGTGGGAGAGCCCCATGCGCGGACCGTAGAAGTTGTGCGGCCGGATGATCGTGAACGGCAGACCCGAATGATGCACGAGCGCCTCGCCGTAGATCTTCGACAACATGTAGCTCGTTCGCGGCTGATCCAACGCGGACACCGCCAGCGGGGTGGTCTCCGGGGTGGGCAACGGCAGCTCGAAGTTCTGCAACGTGCCGACGTAGACCTCACTCGTCGACGGGAAGATGAAGCGCTCCAACCCCCGTTGACGAGAGGCCAGATCCAACATGGTCTCGAGCATCGAGATGTTTTCGCGCAGTACGGCATAGGGCCGATCGATCACGTTCTGCACGCCCAGTAACGCCGCGAAATGAAAGACGTGGGTGTAGTCATCGCCGATCTGTTCCATCGAGGCGGGATCGCGAAGATCCGCCACGATGATGTCGAAGTCGGGATGGGTGCGGAACTCGTCGATGAGCTCGTCGGACACGCCGCGGCTCATGTTGTCGACCAGGTGCACCGCATATCCGTCGGCCAGCAGGCGTCGGGTGAGGTGCCCGCCGATGAAGCCGGCACCGCCGGTGATCAGCGCTCGTTGCATGTATGCCCTCCCAGGCTCGCACCGGCCGCATCCGCGGGACCGATGTCCAAAAGAATCAGACGTCTTCGCCACCGCGTCCGATCGACGCGACCTTGCATCCCATGGCCGCCACCAACCGTCGCTGTTCGGCGCTCACGACGCTGAAGCCGTCGAAGATCGCCGGGCGAGCATCGCCCAACCACGTCGGCAGATCAATCGACACGTACTCCCGATGCGGGACCGCGAATACCACCGCGTCGAATCCATCGGGCGATGGGATCTCGGGCTCCACCGCCCAATCGAACTCATCCCAATGGTCCAACAACGGGTCGTGCGCTACTACTTCGGCGCCGGCTTCGAGTGCCGCGCTCACGAACGTCTCGGACGGTGAATACCGCGTGTCGCCGACATCTTGTCGATACGAAATGCCCAACAACAACAGCCGCTTGCCGGACAACGATCCGCCGACCAACTGCCGAACCCGATCGAGCGACACCTTGGGTGCGTCGTCGTTGGTAGTGACGGCCGCCGTCGAGAACGGGAACTCGATCGGCTGGTCCCACAACACCTGCGATGCCAGTTTGGCGAACAGCGGATCCTTGGTCAGGCAGTAGCCGCCGACCCCGAAACCGGGCGTCCGCATGTTGGCGTGCGTCGGCCGCAGCCGGATGGCGTCGACCACCTCGAAAAGATCGATGCCCACCATCTCGGCGAAGCGGCCCCACTCCTCCATCAACGCAATGGTCGTGGCGCGGAACGTGTTCTCCATCACCTTCGCCGTCTCCGACGCAGTCGTCGAACCAAGCCGAGTGAGCGGATAGGTATCGGTATTGATGACCGACCGCAGGAACAACTCGGCGGCCTTGGCAGCATCGTCAGTGTGGCCGGCGTAGACCCGCCAATAGTTCACGATCGACGAGAAGTAGTCCGCGCCCGGCATGACCCGTTCGTAGCTGTGGGCCAACAACAACGAATCCTCGGCAAAGCCTCGCTCCGCCATCTTCGATGCCAGGATGGGCGCCACGATCTTCTCGGTGGTTCCCGGCGGAACCGTCGTCTCGACGAGCACCAAGGTGCCGGGCCGAACATGCGCGCCAACCGTGCCGATGGCCGCTTCGAACCCGCCCAAACGCAGAGCCGGGGTTTCGCTGCGCCAGTCGATGTCCAACGGCACATCGACCACCACGACCTCCGCCAGCCCGTAGGCCGATGGGTCGGTGATGGCGATCAGGTTCTGTCGTTGGTGGGCAGCCTGCAGAGATGCCACCAGAGTGTCGTCGGTGGTCTCGAAGGGGAATCGTCCGGCATTCACTGCCTCGATGCGGGCGCGACCGGCCGTGTCGTCGAGGTCCACGCCGACCACGGTGTAGCGGGCCGACCCGTCCTCGTTGGTGGCCGAAGCCACTGCGATCGCCATGGCCGCACCGACAAACCCCAGCCCCTGCACCGCAACGATCGGTCGCGTGGTCAGGTCCATCGGCACCCCAGCGGCGGTCGCCAAGCCAGCCAAGGCGACCACATCGGAGGTGGCCGCATCGGAGGTGGCCACGTCGGACGGAGCCGGTGCAGATGTGTTCGGGTCGCTCACAGCCCCACCACGGTACGGGAGGCGTCGGCCGGTTGCGAGCCGACGAGCCGGGCGTACACGGCGCAGTACCGTTCGATCGTGGCTTCGATGGTGAACATGGCCAGCGCCCGTTGTCTGCCCGCAACTCCCATGGCAGCGGCCCGGGCGGGATCTTCGAGCACATCGACGATCGCTGCCGCCAGCGCGTGCGGATCCTCTGGTGCCACGACCCGGCCGGTGACGCCGTCGAGCACCTCTTCGCGGACCGAACCCACGTCGGTGGCGATCACCGCCACCCCGGCGAGCATCGCCTCCATGATCGTGACCGGCAGGCCCTCGCTGCGGCTCGGCAACACGAACACGGCAAAGGCGCTCAGTCCGTCCGCTACCCGCTGGGACCAGTCGACGTCGCGAAACTCGACACGGTCGGTCAGTCGCAAGCGTTCGACCTGCGCCACGAGTTCGTCGGTGACCTCGCCGCTGCCGATCTGTACGAGCCGAACATCGCGCGGCACCATCGTCATCGCCTCGATGAGCACGTCGACACCCTTGACGGGGTCGTGGCGTGCCACGTTCACGATGGCGGTACCAGGCTCGGGGGGCGCCGAGCGATCCACATCGGCAACCCCGTGATACATCGTTTCGATGGACCCCGCCTTCAGGCCGATGCCTTCCTCCAGGATGCGCGATGTCGCCTCACCAACCGCCAAGTGCGCTGCGAGCCTCCGAGACGTCAGGCGCTTCAGCCGGCGCGACGACTGTGACCACCCGGGCATCGACGAGTTCTCGACCGCCATCGTCAGCTGGCCGCGCATCGTGGCGGTCACCATCATCGCCCACTGACACGACGATCCCATCGATAAATTGAACTGGATGAGATCAGCATCCAGGGATTTGAACAGACGACGATGAGCGCGCATCGCCCGCACGTCGCGACGACTCTCGATGGGCTCGATGAGGTGCACCGCGGCACCCGGCCGATGATCGCTGATGTACTCCCCCACGCTCTCGTCGACGGCCACGATCGACACCGCGATGTCGTCGGGGAGGCCTGCCAACAACTGCACCAGCGTCATCTCCGCGCCGCCGCGATCGCGGGCATCGGAGTAGACGGCCAGATGGAACGGACGCGGCCGAACCTTCATGTCAGTGCTGGCGCCCACAGCAGGATGTCGCTTCGACTCAGAGGCCGGGGAGGAGACGGGGCTTCAACTGTTCCCATTCCTCGTTGGCGGTGTCGTAATCATCGGGTCGTCCGATGTCGAGCCAGTAGCCGCTGAAGCGGTGGACCCGCGGCGGCGTGTCGGTCTTCAGGAGATCCAACACCAACTCGTCGAAGCCCAACGCCTCGCCTGGGGTGTAGCCCGACAGCGTCGACTTGGATACCGCATAGATACCCATCGACACCGAGAAGTGCTCGACGGGCTTTTCACGGAACTCGACGATGCGGTCACCCGTCTCGCCGCCGATCTCGAGTACGCCGAAATCGATTTTGACCGTTCGGTCATACGCTGACACGGTGATCGGGGCGCCCGAGGAGATGTGACCCTGTAGGACTGCGGAGTAATCGAGGTCGGTCAAGACGTCGCCGTTCATCACCAGGAAATGGTCAGGCACATCGTGCAGATTGGCGATGATCGGACCCATTGTGCCCAGCGGAATCTCTTCGTCCCAGTAGCGGATCTCGAGGCCCCACTGGCTGCCGTCACCGCAGTAGGCACGGATCAGCTGGCCGAGATGCCCGATGGCAATAGTGACCGTTCGGAACCCCGCAGCGTGCAGCTGCCGAAGCACGATCTCCATGATGGCGTACTCATCGCCGATGGGAACGAGTGGCTTCGGGAACGCCGTTGTATAAGGCCGAAGCCGGACACCCCGTCCCCCGGCAAGGATCACTGCGTGCATTCCGACCATGGTGGTCGCAACGAACCGTCCTGTCGAGTCAGCGTGTGGTTGAGTTCGGCTGATCCGGACTCGCCACGTCGACGCGCAGCGGTCAGACCCCGACGTTGGTGGCGATGATCTTGGCGGACATCTCGGGATGCACCCCGCACAGGTCGACCAACCTCGAGTTGTCGCCTACCACCGCCGGGATCCCCGGCTTGTCGAGCGAGGTGATCGTGACCTCTTTACCCTGTTCCCTGGCGATGGCACGCACGATGGCATCGAAACGCACGCCGATCCCCGAGCAGATGTTGACGATGTCGGGTACGTTCTGGATGACTGCCAGGCCCGCAACCCCCGCCGCGAGGTCGTCCAACAGGATGTGATCGCGGAAAGTGGCGGGCCACCACAGCTCGACGTTGCCACCTTCTGGCGGCAACTTGGTGACATCGGTGACGAACTGGAAGAGCGGCGACACGGGTGCCACCTTGTGGCTCACCAAGTTGAAGCCGCGTGCCACCACAGCATCCAGCCCTGCTGCCCGAGCCTCGAGCACCTCGGCAGTGCCGGCCCACTTCGACTCGCCGTAGATCCCGCTCGGCGCCACGGTGTGGGTCTCCGGGATCGGCGCGGCGGATCCGGGGTCGCCGTACTCGGCAGCCGATCCGAGGTGCACGAACCGCACACCCGATCCGGCCAGCACGTCGACCAGCCAGGTGGGGAAATCGATGTTGGCGTCGGTCATCTGCGCGTCGGTACCGCGCAGACGGCCGCACGTATTGACCACCGCGGTGGCGCCAGCTTCGACGAAGCCCAGAACCAATGCCCGCGCCGCGTCGTTGCGTTCGGCCAGCTCCGGATGGTCAGGGATGTCGATAACCGACACGGGGCGATCCTGAGCGAGCCGCGCTGCCACGGCACTCCCGATGAAACCGGAGCCGAGAACAAGGACAGGAGAAGCAGACACAGGCGCAGTCTGGCATCTCGTCCTCAGGAACGAGATTCGGATGACGCCTCAGACAGCGGAATGACCGTGCCTGACGTGAGAAAGAGTCCCAAGAAGCCACTCGACGCGAAAGCGTTCACGGGTGAGCTGACCGACCGTCGGACAGCGCGGCGGGCACTGCACATCGGACGAGGGGACACCGATAGTGGGAGAGAGGCCGGCCAGCGTCACCACTCATTCTTCGCCGGTCCCGCCTCCTTGGATGCAGATTTCTTTTCCGCAACGATCAGGTGAGTCGTGCGGATTCTGGGCCTTCCCGTTGCTCTAGGAATCGGTGCGGCGATCCCATCGGAACCACCATCGACACAGCACCGCACCGACGACGACCCACAGCCCGACCATTCCTACGACCCAGCCGAGTTCCCAAGACTTGGCGGGCTCCTGGCTCGCGAACCATTCAGGCAGCAACGCGAAGCGCATACCCTGCGCCATCCATTTGAGCGGGAACAGCGACGTCGCGATGCGCATCCAGTTCGGCATGTCAGCCACGGAGAAGAAGATGCCCGACGTCATGAAGAGAAAGAGATACGGCGGCTGCACGATGGCGGCGGCCGACCGACTGTTGGGGATGAAACGGGTCATGGCGAGGCCCATCAGCGCCGACGCAATCAGCCCGCCGGACAGCACCGCCGCGAGCACCGCCCACTGTTTTGCAGTGCTCGGCAGCGCCAGATCGAAAAAGGCGATCCCGATGGCGAACATCACGACGAGGGTCAGCGCCGTCAACACCGTGATCGTCGCCAGCTTCCCGATCAGATACGCAGCTCGAGGCAGCGGGGTTCCCGCGAGCCGTTTGAGGAGCCCGTCGTGCTGCTCCGACGCCACGCTGATCGCCAGCCCGCTGAATGCCGTGGACAACACCACCGAGGCCAGCAACCCGGCCGACAGGTAGCGGTGGGAAGAGATCGGCTCGGTTCCGGGCGGGCCGGAGAGCTTGAAGTTGAACAGCGACCCGAAAATCAGCAGCATCATGATCGGCAACAGGAACGTGAAGAACGCCGCCGCCCGGTTGCGGAAGAAGCTCTTCAGTTCGATTCGGAAGCGCTCCATCGCCGCAGCCCGCAACGTCACGGTGGGGACGGTGGTAACGGTCACGAGTTCGCGCCGAGGTCGTGTGCGCCGAGGTCGTGTGCGCCGA
>Ga0105047_10004366_pt1 | contig 24600 bp, 23 predicted proteins | sample MAT04_FD_78384 | JGI IMG/M metagenome (GOLD analysis project Ga0105047, IMG submission 78384) | Freshwater microbial communities from Lake Fryxell liftoff mats and glacier meltwater in Antarctica - MAT-04 (megahit assembly) | ecosystem: Environmental > Aquatic > Freshwater > Ice > Liftoff...
CGGCCTGCAGGACGAGATCCCGGTGGCGTCGTTGGCGAAGCGCTTCGAAGAGGTTTACCTGCCCGGCCGCAGCAATCCGGTCGAGGTGCCGCGCGGCAGTGACGGGTTGTTCATGCTGCAGCGCATTCGCGACGAGGCGCACCGCTTCGCCAACACGTTCCACCGCGAACTGCGCGGCAAGCGGATGACCACCTCCGCGCTCGATGGCATCCCGGGGTTGGGTGAGGCGCGCAAGAAGAAGCTGACACAGGTGATGGGCGGCGTCAACGCCGTCAAGAAGGCGTCGCTCGACGATCTCAAGGCGCTGTCGTTCCTTCCCGACGCAGTGGCAGAGGCCATCCACGCCAAGTTTCACCAGAAGTAAGGGTCGTCCGGCTGTGGCAGCGGCTGCGGCTGAGCGTCCCGCTTGCTCGACTTGAACCGCTCGACGGCGCGTTCGCCTTCCTCGAACGGTCGACGGTAGCGACGCATGCGTAATGTGTGCGGCGACGCGAGCGGCGGCGAGAGTGGGAACTTCTGACGTGCACCCTGTCGACTCATCCCCAGCAGCCGGCCGATGCGACCCCAGTCGAACCCTTCCGCACGGGCCCTCGCGACGGCTCGTCGCGTCAACCAGTCGACCTCACCGGGCAGTCGTTTGGCAGCGATCAGCGCAGCCCTCGGGTCGGCGCCCAGCGCGTCGTCGATCATCGAGATCAAGGATTCCCGCAGCTCTGCCATGGTGCTACTCCCAGCGTCCGCAGCGCGCCGAGACGCTGTCGTTGGTTGGCGGGGGAAGCCGGACTGCGGAACGTATCGGTCGCTGCCCGACGCAGCAACTCGTCGCAACCGTTCCCGCCGCTTCGCAGCCCCTTCCCGCTCCATCGCGGCCGACAGCAAGACCACTGCGATTTCCGGATCGACAATGCAAGTTGCCGACTGCGACAACGGGCGTTGCCGATGCAGAAAACAGGATGGAGAGTGAGTAGTCCGTACAGCTGCGCCGACCCTGCGCGGCCCTTCTGGCGCCGGCACCGGCGGACTCTGTCTCCTGGAGCGACAATGCAAGTTGCCGACTGCGACAACGGGCGTTGCCGATGCAGAAAACACAGGAGATGAACTCCGGGCAGCGGTGGCCGTGCTCGATCCGTGGGAGGTTCGCGACGCCGGAGCGGCTAGGCGAGTTTCGTGATGACGTGTTCGTGGAGCGCGGCGTAGGTGTCGCGGCGCTCGGCTTCCGACTCGCCGAGCGTGAAGTCGGGGATGGCGAACTCGTGCACGCCTAGCTCGACGTAGCGAGCCAACTGGTCGACCAGCTCCTGGGCGCCGCCGATCAGCGAACGGCTGGGCACCAGGTGCGGCTCGGCGGCGGCCCGCGCCGAGGCGGTGGGCGTGTAGAACACCATGGCCTGGGCGGAACGGCGCAGCTGGTCGGGGTCTCGGCCCACGGCTGCGCAGGCGGCGAGGAAGCGATCGGTGCGCACCTTCACTTCGTCGGGGTCGCCCCAGGTGTTCCACTCCTCGGCCCAGCGGGCGGTGAGCCGCAACATGCGCGGGCTGCCGGTGCCGACCAGGATGGGCAGCGTGCCGTTGACCGGCTTCGGTGAGAACGGTGCGTCGGTGAGCTGGAAGCTGGTGCCGTGGAAGTTCGTGGCGTCCTCGCGGAACAGTCGGTGGACGATCTCGATGGCCTCGGCGAAACGGCTGACGCGCGGCCCCGCCTCAGGCAGGTCGAAGCCGTAGGCGGTGTGCTCGTTGACCTGCCAGCCAGCCCCCAGGCCCAGCACCGCGCGCCCGCCCGAGACGTGGTCGGTGGTGGTGGCCCGCTTGGCCAGCAGCACGGGGTGGTGCACGGTGACGGGCGAGACCATCGAGACCAACCGCACACGCGGCACGGAAGCGCCGACGGCCGCGAGCACAGTCCAGCACTCGAGCGCATCGCCGTGATCAGGGGTGCCGTCGTCGCTGTGGGGCATCAGGTGGTCGGCGTACCAGAACGAAAGGTAGCCGTTGGCCTCTGCCCACTGTGCGAGCGACAGCGTTTCGCTCCAGGTTCGGTCGTAGGAAGGCCACACGGAGAACTGCATGAGCCGCACTCTACGACGCCCCCGTACGCTTGCGGGGTGAGCAAGAACCTGTGGGAAACGCACGCCGAATGGTGGATCGACGGCTTCACGGCCGGGGCCGACCCCGAGTACGAGGAGCAGATCCTGCCGCTGGCAGCACGTGAGCTCGCCGGAGCGCAGCGGGTGCTCGACGTGGGTTGCGGGGACGGCCAGGTCAGTCGGCTCGCCGCCAACCTGGGCGCGCAGGTGGTGGGCATCGATCCCACCTGGAACTGCGTCAGCGTGGCGAACCAGCGCGGCGGGGGAGTCTTCGCTCGAGCCGGCGCCGCCCAGTTGCCGTTCGCCGACGCCACCTTCGATGCGGTGGTGGCGTGCCTCGTGTTCGAGCACATCCGCGACGTCGACAGCGCCATCGCCGAGGTGGCGCGCGTGCTGCAACCCGGCGGTCGCTTCTGCTTCTTCCTCAACCACCCGCTGCTGCAGACGCCCAACAGCGGCTGGATCGACGATCAGTTCCTCGACCCGCCCGAGCAGTACTGGCGCATCGGGCCGTACCTGGTGGAGGACGAGACCATCGAGGAGGTGGAGAAGGACGTGTTCATCCCGTTCATCCACCGACCGCTCAGCCGGTACGTCAACACACTCTCCGACAATGGCCTGCTGCTGGAACGCATGGAGGAGCCTGCCCCGCCGCCCGGCTTCCTCGCCAAGGCCGAGGAGTACGTCTCAGCCTCGACAATTCCGCGTCTGCTGTACCTGCGCACCCGCAAGCTGTAGCCGACTCGCCTACGATCACCACGATGGCCGACATCCTGCTCATCACCGGCATGTCGGGTGCGGGCCGTTCTGGCGCGGCAGCCGTGCTGGAAGACCTCGGCTGGTATGTGGTCGACAATCTGCCGACCTCGCTCGTCGACACCATTGTCGAGCTGTCCAGCAAGCCGGGCAGCGACATCGAGCGGTTGGCGCTGGTGGCCGGCCGTCAACACCTCGAACTGCTCCCGAAGGTGGCAGCCCTGCGCGCCAGTGGCCATCGGGTGCGCCTGTTGTTCCTCGACGCGTCATCCACCGTGCTGGTCAAACGCTACGACGCGACTCGCCGCAAGCATCCGCTCGACGGCGAAGCGCTGGGTCTGGTTGAAGCCATCGAACTCGAGCGCACTCTGCTGGAGCCCGTGCGCAGCGCGGCCGACCTGGTCATCGATACCAGCGAGCTCAACGTGCACCAACTGAAGGCGAAGCTGCTGGCTGCGTTCGACATGGCCGGTGACACGCAACGGTTGCAGATCGCGATCGAGAGCTTCGGCTTCAAACACGGCCTACCGCTCGACGCCGACATGGTGATGGACGTGCGCTTCCTTCCCAACCCGCACTGGGACGAAGCGCTGCGGCCGCTCACCGGCCACGACCCGGCGGTGCGCGACTTCGTGCTCGAGCGGGCGCAGGCCAGCGATTTTCTCGACCGCTTCGAGGCCTTGATGGTGTCCCTGCTGCCCGCGTACGAGAGCGAAGGCAAGAGCTACCTCACCGTCGCGTTCGGGTGCACCGGTGGACGTCACCGCAGCGTGGCCATCGCCGAGGAGCTGTCGCGTCGCCTGCGCGAGCACGGCTACGCGGTGGGAACCGGCCACCGCGACCTCAGCCGCTGAAGCTGCACCCGCGCCAGGTCGGCGACCACACAAAGGGTCCAACGGCCGGTTCGCCCGGCGGCCACGTTGAGTAGGCTCCTCTACGAAAGACCCCTCTGTCGAAAGGAACGCAACCATGACGGTTCGCGTCGGTATCAATGGTTTCGGGCGCATCGGGCGCAACTTCTTCCGTGCTGCCAAGCAGCGCGGAGCCGACATCGACTTCGTGGCGGTGAACGACCTCGGCTCGCTCGAACAGATGGCTCACCTGCTGAAGTACGACTCGGTGCTCGGTGTGCTGCCCAACGACATCAAGGCCACCAAGAACGGCATCAGCGTCGACGGCGACCAACTGCGCGTGCTCAGCGAACGCGACCCCAAGAACCTGCCGTGGGGCGAACTAGGTGTCGATGTGGTGATCGAGAGCACTGGCTTCTTCACCACCCGCAACTCGGCCGCGTACCACCTCGAGGCGGGCGCACCCCTGGTCATCGTCTCGTCCCCGTGCGATGGCGCCGACGCCACGTTCGTCTACGGCGTCAACCACAAGGACTTCGACTTCAAGATTCACAAGGTCATCTCCAACGCCAGCTGCACCACCAACTGCTTCGTGCCGTTGGTGAAGGTGCTCGACGACGCGTTCGGCATCGAGCAGGGCCTGATGCAGACCGTGCACGCGTACACCGGCGACCAGCAGTTGGTCGACGGTCCGCACAAGGACCTGCGCCGTGCACGTGGCGCCGCCATCAACATCGTGCCCACCGGCACCGGTGCGGCTCGTGCCACCAGCCTCGTGCTCACCAGCATGAAGGGCAAGCTCGACGGCACCTCGCTGCGCGTGCCGGTGCCCACCGGTTCGGTCGTCGACTTCACGGCCAACCTGAAGACCGCTGCAACGGTCGAGCAGATCAACGCTGTCTACAAGAAGGCCGCGGCGTCGGGTCCGCTGAAGGGCATCCTGCGTTACACCGAAGACCCCATCGTGTCCAGCGACATCCAGGGCGACCCGCACTCCAGCATCTTCGACGCCGGTCTCACCATGAGCATGGGCAAGATGGTGAAGGTGATGTCGTGGTACGACAACGAGTGGGGCTACAGCAACCGCCTCATCGATACCACGCTGTACGCCGGCGCGAAGGTTTCGAAGCGGAAGAAGTAGGTCGTGAGCGCAGCAGAGATGAGCCGCATCCCCACGCTTGCCGACCTGGGCGACGTCAGCGGCAAGCGGGTACTCGTTCGTACCGACTTCAACGTGCCGATGGAGCACGGTGAGATCACCGACGACTTCCGCATCCGCGCCGCATTGCCCACCATCAACTGGCTCACCGAGCGCGGGGCGCAGGTTGTCACCGCCTCGCACCTCGGCCGGCCCAAGGGCCAGCCCAATCCGAAGTACAGCATGGACGCCGTGCGCGCCCGCCTCGCCGAGCTCGCGCCGGGCGTCGAGTTACTCGAGAACCTTCGCTTCGACGCGGGCGAGGAAGGCAACGACCCTGCGTTCGTGGCGAAGCTCATCGAGGGCATCGACCTGTACGTCGACGACGCGTTCGGCGCCTGCCACCGGGCGCACGCCAGCATCGTCGGCCCGCCGCGCACTTTGCCGTCGGCGATGGGACTGCTGCTGCAGAAGGAGGTCGAGGTGCTCCTCGGTCTGCGCGATCACCCGAAGCACCCGTTCGTGGCGGTGCTCGGCGGTAGCAAGATCAGCGACAAGCTGGGCGTGGTCGAGGCACTGCTCGACACGGTCGACTCGCTGGTCATCGGCGGCGCGATGTGCTTCACGTTTCTCGCCGCGCAGGGTTACCCCATCGGCGATTCGCTGTGGGAGCCCGACCAGGTCGACACGTGCAAGCGGCTGCTCGAGCAGTCGCAGGTCAGCGGCAAGACCATTCACCTGCCCGAAGACCTCGTGGGTGTGGATGCTGCTGGCAACTACGCCACGTTCGGCATCCGGCTGCCAGACGGCGCCAAGGGCTTCGACATCGGGCCGGGCAGCGCGGCTGCGTTCACCGACGTCATCATGGATGCCCGCACGGTCTTCTGGAACGGCCCGATGGGCATGTTCGAAGACCCACGGTTCGAAGCCGGCACCCGTACGGTGGCACAGGCCATGGCCGACACGAAGGCGTTCACCGTGGTGGGCGGCGGCGATAGCGCAGCTGCGCTCGCGCAGTTCCGTCTCGACGACGAGGTCGATCACGTCAGCACCGGCGGCGGCGCGTCGCTGGAACTTCTCGAACTGGGCGACCTGCCCGGCCTCGAGGCACTCAGAGGGGCACCCAACGCATGACACGCAAGCCACTCATCTCCGGTAACTGGAAGATGAACCACAACCACTTCGAGGCCATTCAGACGGTGCAGAAGCTGGCATATCTGGTGGGCAAGGACGAGCTCGAGGCTGCCGATGTCAGCATCCACCCGCCGTTCACCGACATCCGCAGCGTGCAGACCGTCATCGACAGCGACAAGCTGGGCTACGCCCTCGGCGCGCAGCACTGCCACTTCGAGGCGAAGGGCGCGTTCACCGGTGAGGTGTCGCCGGTCTTTCTGCAGAAGCTGGGCGTGCAGTACGTCATCTGCGGGCACAGCGAGCGACGTGAGGTCTTCGGCGAGTCCGACGAGATGGTCAACAAGAAGGTCGCCGCCATCCAGGCGCACGAGATGACCCCCATCTTCTGCTGCGGCGAAACGCTCGACGATCGTGAAGCCGGTGCCACCGAGAGCAAGGTGCTCGGTCAGGTGCTGGCCGGTCTCGCCGGGCGCAAGCCCGAGCAGGTGGCCGCCCTGGTCATCGCCTACGAACCCATCTGGGCCATCGGCACGGGCCGCACCGCCACCAGCGACGATGCCCAGCAGGTGTGCGCGGCCATCCGGGCGTGCGTGGCCGACACCTGGGGTGCCGACGCCGCGCAGACGGTTCGCATCCAGTACGGCGGCAGCGTGAAGGGCGCCAACATCGCCGAACTCATCGCGATGCCCGACATCGACGGAGCGCTGGTGGGTGGCGCCAGCCTCGACGCCGACGAGTTCGCACGCATCTGCAAGCTCGGTGCGTGAATACTTCGGAAACACTGCTGGAACGTTTGCACCAACTTTTCGTACAAATGGGAACAGCGTCGGTACCCCTCGGTATTCAGCCGTGGTATCGTCGCTGCGCCCGTACTGATCGGGGAGGACAGTACGAGTTGCTGGTCGCACTTCGGTGTAGCCGCATTTCCCTCCCTCCGTTACACCAGGAGGACCATCCACGTGAGAACCACGAAGCGCAGCAAATTCGCTGCACTGGTCGTCGGATTCGCTCTCGTTGCTGGCGCATGCAGCGACGACAGCGACAGCACGACGACAACCGCGGCCACAGAAACGACCGGTGGCGGCACCGCCACCTACGCCGCTGAGCAGGAGTACGTGTCGTACAACAACGGCACTGCAGACCAGAACCTGTTCTCCAGCACGCTCGTGCTCAACATGCTTCTGCCGGGCAGCTTCATCGTCAAGCCCGACCTTTCGTTCGAGCTGTGGGACGAGATGATGGTGTCCGCCGCGATCACCGTCGACGACCCGCAGACCGTCGAGTATGTGGTCAAGCCCGAGGCCGTCTGGTCCGATGGCGACCCCATCGACTGCGACGACTATTACATGTCATGGCTCGCGAACAGCGGCAAGCTCGAGAAGCCGAACCCCGACTTCACGGCCCCCGGCCAGCTCGATGCCGACGGCAACGAGATCCCCGAGACGCTGCCCGTGTTCAACACCGCCAGCACCACCGGCTACGACAGCATCGAGTCGGTCACTTGCTCCGATGATGGCAAGACCATCACCACTGTCTACGCGACCCCGTACCCGGACTGGCAGGGCCTGTTCAGTGGCCTGCTGCCGGCCCACATCGTCGAGAACAACGCCGGCGTTGCCGACATCGTGGCCGTGGACACCGAGGCAACCTCGGATGACGCCGAGGCCCTTGGCGAGTTCTGGAGCACCGGTTTCATCGGCTTCGACCCGGAAATCACCATCTCCGGAGCGCAGTACAACATCGACTCCTTCACCCCTGGCCAGGACCTCATCCTGAAGCGCAACGATGCCTTCTACGGCACTCCCGGCACGCTCGACCAGATCGTGTTCCTTCAGGTCCCCGACGCCACGCAGCAGCCAGCTGCGCTGGAGAACGGTGACGTACAGGTCATCACCCCGCAGCCCAATGCCGACCTGGTCGCCCAGGTCGAGGGCATGGACGGCGTGTCGTTCGACATCTCGGCCGGCACAACCTGGGAGCACTACGACTTCAACCAGGCCAACAAGCACCTCGCCAAGCTCGAAGTGCGTAAGGCCCTTGCGTTGTGCATCGACCGCCAGGAGATCGTCGACACGCTCGTGGTACCGATCAACCCCGATGCGCAGGTGCTGAACAACCGCATGTACGTCCCCGAGTCGCCGGACTACAGCGACAACAGCGGCGACTTCGCCACCCGTGACGTCGATGGCGCGAAGGCTCTCCTCGAGAGTGCCGGCTACACCATGGGCGATGACGGCGTGTACGTCGACGCCGATGGCGAGCGCCTGTCACTGCGCCTCGGTCGTCGCGACCCGAACCCGCGCCGCCAGAGCACCAACGAACTGTTCGCAGAACAGTGCAAGGAAGCTGGCATCGAGCTCACCGACGATCCGGCCGAGGACATGAACGCCGTCCGCCTGCCGGCCAGCGACTACGACATCATCCTCTTCGCCTGGGTGGCCACGCCGCTCCAGTCGTCGAACACCTCGATCTACGCCCCCGGCGGCGATCAGAACTACAACGGCATCGACATCCCCGAGCTCACCGGCCTGTTCGCACAGGCCAACGCCGAGTTCGACCCGGCCACTCGTGCCGATCTGATGAACCAGATCGACACCGTCCTGTGGGACAACATGGCGACGCTGCCGTTGTTCCAGTTCCAGAACATGGTCGCCTACAGCGACACGATGTCGAACGTGGTCTTCAACGACCCGGCCGGCGTCACCTGGAATGCCAACGAATGGGCCGTTGCGGTCTGATTGGTTCCAAGTAAGGAAGGGGGTGGGTCCGGCCGCGGTGCTGGGCCCACCCCCTGTTACCTGGCCTTTCCCTTATGATCCGTTTCGCCATTCGTCGCTTGCTCGTCGCGCTGCCGTTGCTGTTCGCGTCGAGCATCCTCACGTTCATCCTCGTCACCAACATCGGTGTGCCCAAGGCGATCGAAGACGCCATGGCGAAGCCGAATGTGCAGCAGGCACAGATCGACAGTCTCAATCGCCAGTTCGGCACTGACAAGCCGCCCGTGGAGCGCTACGTCACGTGGGTCACCGACTTCGTGAAGGGCGACTGGGGAACCAACCAGAACAGTGTCGAGATTCGCCCGCTGATGTGGGAGCGCATCCAGGTCACCCTGCGGCTCCTCATCGCCGCCTCCATTTTCTCGGTTGTCCTTGGTGCCCTGGTCGGCATCATCGGGGCAATCCGCCAGTACACGGCCTTCGACTACACGATGACCTTCCTGGCGTTCCTGTTCTTCTCAATTCCCACTGCGGTGCTCGCTGGGTTCTTGAAGGAGTTTGGTGCGATCAAGCTCAATCCGTGGCTACGCGATCCGTCGATGTCGATACCGGTGCTGTTGGTTCTACTTGCTTTCGGTACCCTGTGCGGCTTCCTGCTGACGCGCAACCGTTACAGGTATGAGCGCGAGCGTCCGCTCAGCAAAGTGCTGCTCGGCGCCGCCGCCGGTTTGGGTGTCGCAGTCGCTGTGGCAGCCGTCTTCGCGCTCGTCTGGGGTGGTAACACCTACCGCGTACGCAACCCGAAGAACCTGATTCCCACTGTCGGCCAGACCACGCCTGGGTTCGAGGGCGACTTCTCGGAGCGGATGCAGGATTACTTCTGGCACATGCTGCTGCCCACCGTGTCGTTGGTGCTGGTCGGTTTCGCCGGGTATAGCCGCTATATGCGAGCCTCGATGCTCGACGTGCTCAGCTCGGATTACGTCCGCACAGCTCGTGCCAAGGGCATCAGCGAGGGCCGGGTCACCGTCCGCCATGCGGTTCGCAATGCGCTCATCCCGCTGGTCACCGTGGTTGCCCTCGACTTCGGTGTGCTGCTCAGCGGCGCAATCATCACCGAGACCATCTACGGCTGGGCCGGTATGGGCCGCTTCTTCTCCGAAGCGCTCACTGCCAAGGACCCGCGGTCGCTGCTCGCCTTCGTTATGGTCACCGCCATCTCGGTGGTGCTCTTCAACCTCATTGCCGACATCGTGTACGCCCAACTCGACCCAAGGATCCGACTTGGCTGATGTAACCACCCCCGAGGTGCTCGACGAGCGCGAGTTCACGATCGCGGCACGCTCGCAGTCGCGCACCATCATGAAGCGGTTCCTTCGTCACCGCCCGGCCATGATCTCGCTGGTCGTGCTCGTCCTACTCACGCTGTTCGTGTTCCTGTTCCCACTGGTGTGGAAGTGGCCGTTCACCACGCGTGACAAGACCGCGCTCAGCCAGAAACCGTCGTGGAACCACCCCTTCGGCACTGACGGGCTCGGCAAGGACGGCCTCGGTCGGGTCATGCGCGGTACGCAGCGGTCGCTGGAGATCGCCATCATCACTGCCATCCTGGCAACTGTCGTCGGCGTCACGCTCGGTGCCATCGCCGGCTACTTCCGCGGCTTCGTCGATGCGCTCATCATGCGGTTCACCGACCTCGTCCTCACCCTGCCCCTGCTGGTTGTGGTGGCGGTTGTGTCGGTGGGCAACCCCGATGCCCCCTGGTACACCATCCCGTTCCTGCTCGGCATCTTCGGCTGGACGTATCTCGCTCGCATCGTACGCGCCGAGTTCATGTCGTTGCGCGAAAAGGAGTTCGTCGAGGCGGCGCGCGCCGTCGGTGCCAAGGACCGACGCATCATCTTCCGGCACATCTTGCCCAACCTCGCCGGTCCCATCATCGTCAGCGCCACGCTCACCATCGCCGGTGCAATCCTCACCGAGACAGCTCTGTCGTTCCTCGGCTTGGGTGTGCGGGCACCAGACGTCTCGCTCGGCTTCCTCATCCAGGAGGGCCTCAGTGCGTTCAACACACGGCCGTGGTTGTTCTGGTTCCCGGCCATGGCGATCGTCGTGGTGTGCCTCACCGTCAACTTCATCGGCGACGGCCTGCGCGACGCGTTCGATCCCAAGCAGAACCGGATCAAGGCGTAGTCATGAAGCTCCTCGAAGTCAGCGGGCTCAATGTTCGTTTCCCCACCGAGGACGGTGTTGTGCACGCGGTGCGCGACGTGTCGTTCAGTGTCGATCGTGGCGAGGTGCTCGGCATCGTCGGCGAGTCCGGTTCCGGTAAGTCGGTCACCAACTTGGCGATGATGGGCCTGCTGCCGCGCAGCACGCGCATCGACGGCTCGATCAAATACAACGGTGACGAGCTGGTCGGCCTGCCTCGCAAGCGCCAGACCAAGTATCGCGGCAGCGAGCTGGGCATGATCTTTCAGGATCCGATGACCTCGCTCAACCCGGTGTACACGGTCGGCTGGCAGATCGCGGAGGCCGTGCGTGCGCACCAGAAGGTCTCCAAGAAGGAGGCGATCGGCCGTGCTGTCGAGCTGCTCGAGCTGGTGGGCATCCCGCAAGCGTCGAAGCGAGTCGACGGCTACCCGCACGAGTTCTCCGGTGGCATGCGCCAGCGAGTGATGATCGCGATGTCGATGGCCAACAACCCGCAGGTGCTCATCGCCGACGAGCCCACCACGGCGCTCGACGTGACCGTGCAGGCGCAGATCCTCGAGACGCTGGTCGATATTCAGCAGCGCACCAACATCGCCATCGTCCTCATCACGCACGACCTTGGCGTGGTGGCCGGTATGGCCGACCGAGTGATGGTGATGTACGCCGGCGCTGCCGTCGAGATCGGTGCGGTCGACGACATCTTCTACCGTCCCCGCATGCCCTACACGATCGGGTTGCTGGGTGCGATTCCGAGCGAGACGAGCGATGGCCAGAAGTTGCGCCAGATCAAGGGCGCCACGCCGTCGCTGCTCAAGATGAAGCCCGGTTGTGCGTTCGCAGCACGCTGCCCGCTGGTGTTCGACCGGTGCCTCACCGAGACACCCCTACTGGAAGCAGTCGGGGAGCCCGGGCACCTGTCGGCGTGCCACCTGCGAAGCGAGATCGATCCGGTCAACGTGCGTGCTCTGTTCTCGCCTGACATGTCGGGCGCCATGCCGGCCGACGTACCAGCGGAGGTGACGGCGTGAGCGAGCCGATCCTCGAGGTCACCGATCTGGTCAAGCGTTTCCCCATCAAGGGTGGTGTGTTCGGCCGGGTAGTCGCCACCGTCGACGCCGTGTCCGGCGTGTCGTTCACCGTCAACAAGGGCGAGACGCTCGGGTTGGTGGGGGAGAGCGGGTGCGGCAAGTCCACCACCGCTCGCGCCATCCTGCGACTGCACGAGCCCGACTCGGGCAGCATCAAGTTCGACGGTCGCGACATCATTGCGCTCAACAAGAACGAGCTGCGCAAGATGCGCCGCGAAATGCAGATCGTGTTCCAGGACCCGTACGCATCGCTCAACCCGCGCTGGCAGGTCAACTCCATCGTTGGCGAGCCGATGGTGGTGCAGGGCCAGTTGTCGTCGAAGGCCATCGCTGCCCGGGTTGCCGAGTTGCTTGCCCTGGTCGGCCTCAACCCCGAGCACGGTAATCGTTACGCGCACGAGTTCTCCGGTGGTCAGCGCCAGCGCATCGGTATCGCGCGCGCATTGGCGCTCGACCCGAAGCTGGTCGTGCTCGACGAACCGGTGTCGGCGCTCGATGTGAGCGTGCAGGCCGGCGTCATCAACCTCCTGGAGGAGCTACAGGATCGGCTCGGTCTGTCGTACGTGTTCGTGGCGCACGACCTGTCAGTGGTGCGCCACATCTCCGACCGTGTGGCCGTGATGTACCTGGGCAAGATCGTCGAGATCGGCACGCGTGACGAGGTGTACTACGGCGCGGCGCACCCGTACACGCAGGCGCTGCTGTCGTCGGTGCCGTTGGCCGACCCGGTAGCCGAGCGTGCCCGCCACCGCGTGGTGCTTTCTGGCGATGTGCCGAGCCCGATCAACCCGCCCTCGGGTTGCCGGTTCCGCACTCGTTGCCCGATTGCGCAGGAGATCTGCGCCACGGAAGAACCCCTCCTCATCGACCGTGGCCAGGGCCACCCGGTGGCGTGCCACTTCCCGCAGCCGGCCCCCGCACACGTGTCCATCACCTCCGCCGCACAGTGACCCGGCACCGATAGGCTTTTCAACCGTGCGCGATCTCATCATGTACTTCACCATCGTCGTCAACGTTCTGTCGTTGTTCGGCATGATCGCCGGCGTGCTCATGCACAGCGGCCGCGGTGGCGGCCTCAGCGACATGTTCGGCGGTGGCGGCTCCACAGCGCTGGGTAGCACCGCCGCTGAGCGCAACCTCACTCGCATCACCACGGTCATGGGCATCGTGTGGATCGGCACGATCGTTGCGTTGAGTTTCCTGTTGGTGCGGTAAGCACGCACCGATAGCCTTCATAGCTCACCACGTCGAAGTGGCGGAATAGGCAGACGCGCTAGCTTGAGGGGCTAGTGAACTTAGGTTCGTGGGGGTTCAAGTCCCCCCTTCGACACGTCAGTACTGGCACCGGCCGCCTGCAAAGGCGGCCGTTCAGTTTCCCGGAGCCCGACCTCGCTGAACGCGATGGGTCAGCAGGGGAGAGCCGCGACAGGGGATCATGGTCGCTGGCCGTGAGGGCGGCCAACTCGGCGCTGGGGCATCGGCATGCGACTTCGTCGCGCCAACTCGGATGGAACACGGGGGCAGGTTGCTGCATGGTTGTTCCAGTCGTTGGTGCCGGCTGGAGACGATGTTCCAAGACGTGTACCTCATGGGTCTATGGTGAGCGGAATCACCTCCGTCAGTCGGCGGAGGCTTGAAGGGGAGATCCACATGCGACAAAGAAAGAAATTGGTTGCACTTGCACTCGTCTCGGCCTTGGCCCTGGCAGCTTGCGGTAGCGACGACAGCAATTCGGACACCACGTCGGGGCCCGGCGGCGGTAAGGCGGGCGGCACGCTGGTATTCGGCACGTCCTCTGACCCTGTCGTGCTCGACGGTGCATACGTCAGCGACGGCGAGTCGCTGCGTGTCATCGACCAACTGTTCGAGACGCTTGTCACCACGGTGCCCGGTGGCACCGAGATCGAGTCCTCGCTCGCCAAGTCATGGTCGGCCAGTGACGACGGCACCGTCTGGACATTCGACCTGCAGACCGGCGTCAAGTTCCACGACGACACCGACTTCAACGCCGCCGCCGTCTGCTTCAACTTCGACCGCTGGTACAACTTCACCGGCGTTGCCCAGAGCGCAGCGGTGTCGTACTACTGGAGCACCGTGTTCGGCGGCTTCTCCGATGGTGCCACGCCGAGCCTGTACAGCAAGTGCGAGGCCAAGGATGACGCCACGGCGATCATCACCCTGACGGCCCCGTCGGCCGCGTTCCTCAGTGGTCTTGCTGTCTCGGCGTTCGTGATCGCCAGCCCCGATGCACTCACCAAGTACGAGGCCGACAAGGTGGGTGGCACCGATGATGCCCCCACGTTCGACGGTACGTTCGGCACCGAGCACCCAGTCGGCACCGGCCCGTTCAAGTTCGACAGCTGGACCCCCGGCGACAAGCTGACGATCGTGCGCAACGACAGCTACTGGGGCACCAAGGCCATCCTCGACAAGGTGATCTTCAAGCCCATCGCTGACGGTCCGGCTCGCCGTACCGCGCTCGAGACCGGCGAAATCCAGGGCTACGACCTGGTCGATCCGGCCGACGTCGCCGCACTCGCCGACGGCGGCTACCAGATCCTCAATCGACCGGCGTTCAACGTCGGCTACGTCGGCTTCAACCAGGCCAAGCCGCCGTTGGACAACCCGATGATCCGCCAAGCCATCGCCTTCGCGCTGAACCGCCAGGCGCTCGTCACGGCCAAGTACCCCGAAGGTGCCGAAGTTGCCACGCAGTTCCAGCCGCCGGAACTGTTCGGCTGGAGCGCTGACGTGCCGGACTATTCCTACGACCCGGAGAAGGCCAAGGCGCTCATTGCGGAGAGCGGTGTCACCGACCTGACCATCGAGTTCTACTACCCGAGCGACGTCAGCCGTCCGTACATGCCCGACCCCACGGCCAACTTCGAGGCCTTCAAGGCCGACCTCGAGGCCGTCGGCTTCACGATCGTCCCCAAGACCGCCCCGTGGCGCTCGGGTTACCTCGATGACGTCGATGCCGGCAACGCGCAGATGTATCTGCTCGGCTGGACAGGCGACTACGGCGACCCGGACAACTTCGTGGGCACCTTCTTCCGCACGCCGCAGGTGGCGTGGGGCTTCGACAATCAGGAGATCTTCGACGCACTCACCAAGGCCCGCGACACTGCGGACGCTGCTGAGCGCACAAAGCTCTACGAAGCGGCCAACAAGTTGATCATGGAGTTCCTGCCCGGCGTGCCCTACGTGCACACCCAGCCGTCACTCGCCTTCGCACCTGGCATCACGGGCTACACGCCCAGCCCGGTGTCGTTGGAGAGCTTCGCGACCGTGTCGCTGGGCTGATCCACCCTTTCCTGTGATGTAGTGGGCCGCCGGGGCTTTCCCCGGCGGCCCACTCGTTGCAGGCAGCGTTCACCATGTTCAAGTTCATCGTTCGTCGGCTACTGCTGCTCATCCCGATCCTGCTCGGGCTGAGCTTCCTGCTGTTCATCTGGGTGCGCGCCTTGCCTGGCGGGCCGGCAACAGCACTCCTCGGGGAACGCGCGACTCCTGAGCGGGTCGCGCAGGTCAACGCCGCTTACGGCTTCGACAAACCGGTTCTCGAGCAGTACGTGAAGTACCTGGGCCGGATCCTTCGCTTCGAATTCGGCCAATCGATCACGCTGCGTAAGGACGTCACGGATGAGCTGCTGCGCCGCTTCCCGGCGACCGTCGAGCTCGCCGCGGCGGCGATGGTCTTCGCCGTTGGTCTCGGCATCCCCCTCGGCTTCGCTGCCGCCAAGCGTGAACGATCCTGGGTGGACAGCACCGCGATCGTCGCATCGCTCGCCGGCGTGTCGATTCCCGTGTTTTTCCTCGCTCAGATCCTGAAGTGGATCTTCGCTCTCAAGCTGAACTGGTTCCCGACCATCGGCCGGCTCCAGCCCACCCGTGAGTTGGAACACGTCACCAACTTCAATCTCATCGACTCCGTCATCGCGCTCGACTGGGGCGCCTGGGTCGACACCGTCAAGCACCTCATCCTGCCCGGCATCGCACTCGGCACGATTCCGCTTGCGATCGTTGCCCGCATCACCCGTGCCTCCGTGCTCGAAGTGCTGAATGAGGACTACGTGCGCACCGCACGGGCCAAAGGTATGTCTCGGCGAATCGTCGACCGCCGGCACGTGCTGCGCAACGCGCTCCTGCCCATCGTCACCGTAGTGGGCCTGCAAACCGGCCTGCTGCTGTCGGGCGCCGTGCTCACCGAAACCGTCTTTGCCTGGGGTGGTATCGGGCAACTGCTCAGCGGTGCCGTCCTCGACAAGGACTACCCGGTCATCCAAGGCGGAGTGATGTTCCTGGCGGTTGTTTTCGTCCTGGTCAACCTCATCGTCGATGTGCTGTACGCCGTCATCGATCCACGCATCAGGGTCAGGTGACCAATGGCCACCGTGCAGGAACACCTCCAATCGTTGATGGGCAACCGGGTCGTCGAGACCGCGGGTTCCAGCCTGACGCGCGAGACCTGGCGTCGCCTACGGGCCAACCGCATCGCCATGGTCGGTGGCGCAGTCATCGTCTTCTTCGTGCTGGTCGCGATCTTCGCCCCCTGGCTGGCGCCCTACGACCCGCGAGTCAACACCTGGTTCGACCAGATCCGGCCCTCCTCGGTGCCCGGGCCCTCGAGGGAGCACTGGTTCGGCCTCGATGAGAGCGGCCGCGACCTTCTCTCGCGCATCATCTACGGTGCCCGCACGTCGCTGGTCATCGGCATCGTCTCGCTGGCAATCGGCGCCAGCATCGGTGCGATCTTCGGCGTGTTGGCAGGTGCCTTCGGTGGCTGGGCGGACTCGCTCGTCATGCGCGTCACCGATGTGCTGCTGTCCGTGCCCAGCTTGCTGTTGGCCCTCTCAGTGGCGGCCGTCATCGGCCAGAGCCAGACAGCCGTGATGATTGCCGTCGCCGTGCCCAACATCCCTCTCTTCGCTCGGCTGTTGCGGAGCTCGATGATGGCCGAACGGGAGAAGGACTACGTCGGCGCCGCCGTGTCGGTCGGCATCAAGCGACGCCCGCTGGTGATGTCGCACATCCTGCCCAACTCGCTGGGCCCGATGATCGTGCAGGGAACGCTGGCGCTCGCCACCGCCGTCATCGACGCGGCCGCGCTCAGCTTCCTCGGCCTCGGTTCCGCAGACCCGGGTGTGCCCGAGTGGGGTCGCATGCTGGCCAACGCCCAGCGATACCTCAACGTGGCGCCGCACCTGTGCCTCATCCCCGGCTTTGTGATCTTCATCACCGTGCTCGGCTTCAACCTGTTCGGTGAATCGTTGCGCGAAGCCCTCGACCCCAAGCTGCGCCGATGAACAACGAGCCGATCCTTTCGGTCAACGACCTGCACGTCACCTTCCAGACGCGCGGCACCACCGCGCTGCGCGCAGTCGACGGCGTCAGCTTCGACGTGCACGCGGGTGAGACCCTCGGGGTGGTCGGCGAGTCCGGTAGCGGCAAAAGCGTCACCTCGTTGGCAATCCTTGGGCTGTTGCCCAAGCGCGGTGTCACCGTCAGTGGTTCCATCCGGCTCGACGGCAAGGAACTGCTGACGGCCAGCGAACGCGAGATGCTGACTGTCCGTGGCCGGCGCATTGCGATGGTGTTCCAGGACCCGATGAGCTCGCTCAATCCGGTACTCACCGTCGGTCGTCAGCTCACCGAAGTGCTGTTGCGTCACGGGGTGTGCACCAAGCGTGCGGCACCCGATCGCGCGGCCGACCTGCTCGACCGGGTCGGCATTCCCAGCGCTCGCCAACGCCTCGGCAACTACCCCCATCAGTTGTCGGGTGGTATGCGCCAACGCGTGATGATCGCCATCGCCCTCGCCTGCGAGCCCGAGATTCTCATCGCCGACGAGCCAACGACGGCGCTCGACGTCACCATCCAGGCGCAGGTGCTGGAACTGCTGATGGGTCTGGTGAGGGATTCGAACACGGCGATGGTGCTCATCACTCACGACCTCGGCGTCGTCGCCGGCACATGCGACCGCGTGCACGTGATGTACAGCGGGCGCATCGCGGAGAGCGGCGAACGCCACCGCCTGTTCGCCAACCCGCACCATCACTACACGCGTGGGCTGCTGGCTTCTGTGCCTCGGCTCGACCTCGTCGGCGGGAAGCTGACACCCATCCCCGGCTCGCCGCGCGATGTCATCGACTGGGCCGACGGGTGCGCGTTCGCTCCGCGTTGCCCTGCCGTCACCGAGCAATGCCTCGGCGTCGCCCCAGAGCTGGTGCCCGCCGCCAACGGCTGCATGGTGCGCTGCGTGCACCCTGCCACCGAACCTGTTTCGCTCGGGGTTGCCGGCTGATGCTGACTGTCCGTGATCTCCGTGTGCACTTCCCGATCGTCGATGGCTTGCTGTTCAACCGCAAGGTGGGCGCAATCCGAGCCGTCGACGGTGTCGACCTCGACATTGCTCAGGGCGAGACCCTTGGCCTGGTGGGGGAGAGCGGCTGTGGCAAGAGCACCGTCGGCAAGGCCGTCATCCGCCTGGTGCCGATCACCACCGGCACCGTGAGATTCGGCGACATCGAGCTGTCGTCATTGAAGGGCAGCGAGCTGCGCCACGCCCGCCGCCACGTGCAGATGATCTTTCAGGACCCGTACGCCAGCCTCAACCCACGACAGAACGTCGGCTCCATCATCGCCGAACCCATTCGCACGCACGACCTCCGCCATGGTGCAGCCGTCGGCCAGCGTGTGCTCGAACTGCTCGACTCGGTGGGCCTACCCCGCGGCGCGGCCAACCGCTACCCGCATGAGTTTTCTGGTGGCCAACGGCAGCGCATCGGCATCGCTCGCGCGCTGGCGGCGGAGCCGTCGCTGATCGTGGCCGACGAGCCGGTGAGCGCGCTCGACGTCAGCATCCAGGCGCAGGTCATCAACCTGATGGAGGAACTGCAGGAACAGCTCGGGCTGACGATCCTGATGATCTCCCACGACCTCGCCGTGGTGCATCACATCGCCGACTCGGTGGCGGTCATGTACCTTGGCGGCATCGTGGAAAAGGCAGCTGCCGGCATGCTCTACAGCAACCCACTGCACCCGTACACGCTGGCCCTGCTCTCTGCCGTACCGGTGCCGGACCCTGTGGTGGAAGACCAGCGGAAGCGCACGGTGTTGCAGGGCGACCTACCATCGCCGGCAAACCCGCCCAGCGGCTGCCGCTTCCGAACCCGCTGCCCGTTCGCCCAGGAACGCTGCGCGGAGGAACAACCGGTGCTACGCGAGATTCAGCCCGGCCACTACGTCGCCTGTCACTTCGCCGAGCAGCTCGCCGCCGAGCGAGCTCAGTAGCCGTTCGCTGAACGCTGACGCCAACGGCTCATGTCGCGGTGTGCCCCAGAACCCCACCACTTCGCGGCATGTGTTCGTCGTCTTCGCCGCGCTGCCCGGTAGCTGGGCGACTCGTCGACCATCACCGATCAGCCGCAGTTGACTGGCGACCTGTCAACCCTTGCGCGCCACATGCCGTGGCGGCGGGTCACTCGAGCGCGCTATCGGCCACCGACGTACCGTGCGCCCCGTAGGGCACTCGCCGGGGAAGACGCACCACCGCAACGGGCGGTGCGTCGAAGTGCTGCGCGTCGATCACCCGCAGCTGCGACCTGCCGCTGGCCTCGTCGTCCGCCATGCTGATGACCCAGCCTTCGGTTTCGCCGGCGATTGGCGACGCAGGGGCGAACACCGGCTCGGCGCCGCGCACATCGGTGCCCAGGTGGTGCTCGGCGCAGCGGCCGGTGTGCAGGTCTTACTGGTACAGCGACGAGCCATAGACCGGCTCCTCGTTGTTGCCTTCACCTGCCAGCGCCATCAGTTAGGCGTGGCGCGCATCGAGCCCCACCAGTCGGTCGTCGACGCGCCCGAAGTCGCCGGAACGATCATCGATCAATTGCTCGCTCACCGTGCCCGCGACCAGGTCGATGGTCCACTTGTACAGCCGGCCCACCTCGGCGTAGTCGTCGGAGTGCGAGCCGAACCCTTCGCGCATCTTCGACACGTGCAGCACGATGGTGTCGCCGTCCTCGTGCGCGTGCACCGCAAGGAACACGTAGCAGGGCTCGATCTCGAACCAGCGCACATCGGCGTTCCCGCCGTGGCGTGGCATCACACCGAGACGTGCGCCGGCATCCGCGTTGAACTTGAAGGGGAAGCCGGTGTGCAGCACCGACAGGTCGAACAGCACCGGCAGATCTATGAACACCACGTGGTTCCTGGTGACGTTGAAGTGGTGCATCATCACGATGTTGGGGAGCGCGATGCCTTCCAGTTGCTGCAGCACACCGTCAGCGCCGATGCGGATGTACTTCAACGGTTCCGGCCGAGAGTTGAGATAGCTGAAGGCCAGTAGCTCGCCCGTGACCGGGCACACCTGGGGGTGCGGTCATGGCACAGGTGAGTGCGCCACCGAAGTTCTGCACGCCCACGGTGTTGAGTTCGGCGTCGATCTGCCAGGGCCAGTGGGCATCCTCGAGGCACAGCATCTGGCGGTTGTACACGTGCACGCTGGTATTGCCGGTGCCGCGTGTGAGTCGCCCATTGCGGTCATGGGGTCGGTGAGCTCGTCGAGCACCGGCGTCCAGTTGCCACGCAGATGCCACTTCAGTTCGTTGTCGACCACCGCCATTTGCGAACGGTACCGCTGGCGCACGGCTCACATGCGCACCAGCTGTCGCGCTGGAGGCACCGGATGCACCGAGCCGTTCAGGGTTGCGTGCACTAACGTCGCCACCCGTGGAATCCGTCTTGGTGGGCATCGCCTTCGCTGCGTTGTTCACTGTCTGGTTCGTGAAGAAGGCCGACTGGTCGCGCCACGACGGCGGCCTCGAGCCTGCATCGCGCTCCGCCTTCACGGCACCTGTAGAGGTGCCGCCGCCGGCGCTCACGGCCGCCGATCAGAAAGCCACCTTCCGCCCCGACATCGAAGGGCTGCGCTCGCTCGCGGTGCTGATGGTGCTCGTGTATCACGCCAAGTTCGACCTCGCTTCGGGCGGGCTGATCGGCGTCGACGTGTTCTTCGTGCTTTCCGGCTTTCTCATCACCTCCCTGCTGCTGCGCGAACTGGCCACCACCGGCACCGTCTCGCTCTCCAACTTCTGGGCCCGGCGTGCTCGACGGCTGCTGCCGGCAGCGGGCCTGGTGGTGGTGGTCACACTCATCGCCAGTCGCTTCATGATGGATGGCCTGTCGCAGGGCGAACTAGCCCGCGATGCAGTGGCCGCCAGCTTGTTCGTGGCCAACCTGCGCTTTTGGGAGGTGGGCACCGACTACCTCTCGCAGGGTCTGCCCGAGTCGCCCCTGCTGCACTTCTGGTCGCTCGCCGTGGAGGAGCAGTTCTACTTCGTGTGGCCCAGCATGTTGTTGGTGCTGGTGCGCTTCGCCCGCCTGCGCCGGCAGGCGCTCGGGGCGCTCATCGCCGTGCTGGCGGTGGTGTCGTTCATCGTTTGCTGGCGGCTCACCTACGCGTCGCCGGAGGGCAAGAACTGGGCGTTCTTCATGCTGCCGGCGCGTGCGTGGGAACTGCTTGCGGGTGCCGGCCTGGCGCTCGCCGCCACGCACCTGGCCAAGGCGGGGCGCCAGCTGCAGCACGCACTCGGGGTGCTCGGGTGGCTGGGTATCGGCAGCATCCTGGTCACAGCTGTCGCCTACTCCGACACGCCCGCCTTCCCTGGGCTGGTGGTGGCGATTCCGGTGCTGGCCACGGTGGCGGTCCTCGCCGCCGGGTCGGCCGGCGCGCCCAACGGGCCAGCGTTGGTACTGGGTGTGCGCCCGCTGCAGTGGATCGGCGCCCGCAGCTACGCGATCTACCTGTGGCACTTTCCCATGCTGGTGCTGACCGCCCACCAGTGGGGCGACGGAACCATCGAGTCGTTGCCCGTGGGCACCCGCCTGGCGCTGCTCGCCGGTTCAGTGGTCGTGGCCGCAGCCAGCTTCCACCTGGTCGAGAACCCGGTGCGCTTCGCACCATCGTTGGCGAAGGTGCCCGTGCGCAGCCTGGCGATGGGGGCGTGGGTGGCCATCATCGGTGTCGGTGCCGCAGCGCTGCTGCTCAACAACCCACCGAAGCTCTCGGCCGGCGAAGCGGTGGCTGAGGTCACGCTTGCCACAGTGGCACCCTCCACCTCGCTCGCCGCCACGGCCACCACCACGTTGCCGCCGGCGGATGGCAGCACCACCACATTGGCGGTGACCACCACCACGGTGGCTCCGGCGCCGGTGGCCGACGCCTCGAAGGACAACCCGCCCGAGCTCGCTGCGCTCATCGCTGCCAACCTGCCGGTGCTCACCGATGCGCTCACCACAGGGAGCGTGCCCGACAACCTCAACCCCAGCCTGGGTAACTCGCGCGACGACCTGCCGCAGGTGTACTCCAACAAGTGCATTCTCGACGTGGGCGACAACCAGCCCAAGGACTGCATCTACGGCGACCCCAACGGCAGCGTCGAGATCGTGCTGTTCGGCGACTCGCACGCGGCGGAGTGGATGCCCGGCCTGCACCAGGTGGCCGCGGCGAACGGCTGGCGACTGATCGTGCACACCAAGCGCGCCTGCCCGCACGTGGAGATCCCCACCTCGCAAGACCCCAATGGCAGCGACTGTGCGGTGTGGCGCCAACGGGTGATCGACCGCATCGGTGCCATGCAGCCCGACCTGGTCATCATGGCCTCGTACCGGTACAAGCAGGTCGGCTCGGCAGCGGGGCGCGACCCCGACCAGGTGTGGCGCGAGGGCCTCGGCCTCACGCTGGCGAAGGTGCGTCCGCTGGCCACCCATGTGCTGTTGCTCGGCGACTCGGCCACCCCCAAAGCCGACATCCCCAGCTGCCTGGCCAGCAACCTCTCGAACGTGCCGCAATGCGTCGCGTCGCGCAGCGAGGCCGTTCGCCCCTCTCGCCTGCAGGTGGAGCGCGAGTTGGCGGCGCAGTACGACGCCGACTTCGTGCCCACCAGCGACTGGCTGTGCACCGACACGGCCTGCCCAGTGATCGTGGGCAACACGCTGATGTACCGCGACGACAGCCACATCACTGCCACTGCCTCGCGCCTGCTGGCCCCGTACCTGGAAGCCACCGTGCGCGCCGTGCTGGCGTAGTGCCCGCTCACACCGTTTTCACGCACTCCTCTCACCGTTGTCGAGCGGGTGCAGCGTTACCGTTCGATGTGCGGCGCAGGCCGCGCACACCGGTTGCTCACCGGTTGTCGATCGAAGGAGTTCGTCATGACCCGCAAGGTGATCGCAAGTGCCACTCTGGCAGTGCTGGGGTCGTTGGCCGTGGCCGGCGCAGCGTTCGCCGAGGGCCCGTTCGGCCGTGGCGACGGCCGCTATCACGATCGTCACCCGATGCTGTGGGGCGTTGGCCTGATGGTGCTGTTGGCCGCCGCGGCGGTACTCGTCACATGGCTGGTGCTGCGCCGCCGCCCGGCCGCCGGCGGTGTGCCGATGGCAGCGCCGCTCGCTCCCGTGGCCCCCGCGTCGCCGACCGCCGGCGCCGAATCGATCCTGGCCGAACGTCTCGCACGCAGCGAGATCAGCCCCGACGACTACCGCGCCATGCTGACAGCGTTGCGGCAAGGCGTCGCTCCCCCCGCGCCCGAGTGAACCGGTTCTGAACCGCCGTTCTCGGCCTGATATTGCGCAGCTGCACGCCCCTAAGGTGGGTTCATGACTCGACCCTGCCAAATCGGTGTGCAGCTGCCAGAGGTGGAGCGCTTCGTGCCCTGGCCCGAGCTGGTGGCGATGGCGCAAGCAGCGGAGGTGGTCGGCTTCGACAGCATCTGGCTGGGCGACCACCTGCTCTACGACCTACCCGATGGCAGTGTGCGCGGCCCGTGGGAAGTGTTCACCTCGCTGGCCGCGTTGTCGGCTGTCACCAGCCGAGTCCAGCTGGGTTCGCTCGTTGCGTCGCTGGGCTTTCACGAGCCGGCGATGCTCGCCAAGATGGCGGCCACGGTCGATGCCATCTCGAATGGCCGGTTCATACTCGGGGTGGGGGCAGGCTGGAACCAGCGCGAATACAACGCGTTCGGAATTCCGTTCGACCACCGAGTCGACCGCTTCCAGGAGGCGTTCCACCTGGTCCGTCGCCTGCTCGCGGGCGAGACGGTCACGCACACCGGCACCTACTACACGCTCGACCGCTGCGTCGTCGACCCGCCCGCAGTGCGGCCCGGTGGCCCGTTGCTCATGCTCGGTTCCAACAGCCCGCGGATGCTCTCCATCGGCTTGCCGCACGTGCACCAGTGGAACGTCTGGTGGAGCATCTTCGGCAACACTCCGGAAGGCCTTGCATCCGTCATAGCCGACGTGCGTGAGCGCACCGCGGGGGTCGGGCGCGACCCCGATGAGGTGGAGGCCACGGCGTGCGTCTACGTGCGGGTGCCCGGCGGCATTGGCCGCACGATGGGCGACCCGACGATGGCGGCCATCCAGCCCGTCAGCGGCTCGGTCGCACAGGTGGCCGACCGCCTTGGCGAATTCGCCGCTACCGGCGCCGCACACCTGCAGTTGGTGGTCGACCCGATCACTCAGGCGGCCATCGAATGGCTGGGCGAGGTGCTGGCGCAGCTCGACGCCTAGCCGCCAGCGACGGCCGCAAGCAGCTTCTGGTCGCGATTCGTCTCC
>Ga0105047_10004367_pt1 | contig 24599 bp, 19 predicted proteins | sample MAT04_FD_78384 | JGI IMG/M metagenome (GOLD analysis project Ga0105047, IMG submission 78384) | Freshwater microbial communities from Lake Fryxell liftoff mats and glacier meltwater in Antarctica - MAT-04 (megahit assembly) | ecosystem: Environmental > Aquatic > Freshwater > Ice > Liftoff...
CGTTGGGCAACGGAACGATCTCACCCGCGTTGCTCAGGGCGTCGACCTCATCGGCGATGTCTTCCGAGGTGAGTTCGGTCCCAACATCTTGGGAGAGCCGCTTCGACAGCGCATCGAGAGTGAGTGGCCCATGCATCCACAGGGTTGCGGCGATCATGCGTTGCAGCGCGCGATCCAACCAACCAGAGCGATTCAGCTCGACGTGCGAAAGGAGAGCTAGGACTTCGTTGGAGAGCCGCCGGCTCTGCCGGTCGGGCGACTGCGACATGGGACTACCTGATACTCCGCCGACCGCGAGCGCAGCCGTGCAGCGCCAAGTTTCCCACGCGACATATTCGGCTCCGCGGATCCAACACGGGTCAGCAGATTTTCAGCAGAATTTCGCTGACAAACCGCTGACAAGCGACACAAATCGGCGGTTATCCCCAGGTCCAAAACTGCGCTGACCAGCACGTTTGTGCTGGTCAGATCGTGTCGGAGGGGGGACTTGAACCCCCACGTCCTTTCGGACACTAGATCCTTAGTCTAGCGCGTCTGCCAATTCCGCCACTCCGACGTGGCCGTAAGAATCTCGTTGCCGAGGCTCCGGTGGGAGCGTCACCCTAGCGCGCGCCCACCAGGCCAAGGCAAGGTGGTTCCCTCATCCCGAACGCCGTTCCCCGGGCCGGCTTTACCCGACCGCACTTGCCGCCCCGGGAGAATCCCGCTCCCCCAAACCGCGAAGTCACCCCGTTGGTTTGACCCACACGTCGCCCACCACGAACGTGCCGTCGAGGCGCCAACGGAAGTTCCGGACCTGCGCCGATACCGCGGCTTCGAGTTCGTAGGCGCTCACTGGGATGACCGCCGCCTCCTCCACGAGCCGTCGCTCGATCTCGCCATACAAACGCAGCCGCTCGGCCCGATCGGCGGTGCCCCGCGCATCGCGGATGGCCGAGTCGATGTCCTCTGAATGGAAACCCGTCACGTTGTCTTTCGACGCGGTGAGAAAGAGCCGGCCGAGGTAGGCGTCGGGATCGGGGAACAGGCCTGCCCAGCCATACCAGAACATCTGCTGCTGCCCGCTCGTGGAGAACACCCGGTACTGCTCGAACGGCATGGTGGCCACGATCACCGGCACGTTCACATCGGCGAGTTGGCGGAGCACCTCGTCGGCCACCAACTTCTCGGCTCCGCCTTCGGGGACCGCCAGCGCCACGGCCGGGTACACCCCGTTCGGGAACGCCTCGGCGAGCAGTCGTTTCGCTTCGTCGATGTCTTGGCGGCATGCGGTGCCGCAGTCCTCCCCCACCGCTCCCGGCACCCCGGGGGGCACGATCGCCGTCTGCGTCGCCCGTCCGATGGGGGCCACCTTGGCCAACGCCACCCGATCGAGCGCTCGCAGAATCGCCTTACGGAAACGGGGATCGACGAACTTCGGGTCGACGAGATTGAAGCCGATGAACGCCGTCGCGCCGAGGGGTGTGAACGCGGCCGTCCCGAAGTCGGCGACGGCCTCGTCGTGGCGTGAGGCCGGCACGAGCACCCAGTTCACCGCACCATCACGGAAGGCCTTCCACGCTGCCTCGTCGTCGGTGTACCGGATCATCTCCACGGCGTCGAGACGCACGTTGGCCCCGGGCCGGCGTTCGAGCCGAGCCCGGGTGGCGTCGCGTTCGGTGAGAGTGAATCCTCCGCTCAACGCCACGGCGGGTACACCCGAGGTGAACACCTCCTTCGATACGATCCCGAAGCTGGCCGACGCCACCAGTTCGGGCAATCCCGCGTACGGCGTGAGGAGGTCCACTTTCAGGGTGCGGTCGTCGACCACGACGAGACCCACCATTTCCGTTGCCGTGCCGGCCTGGAGCTCCGTGAACCCGCCCACCACATCAAGCCGGGGGCCGGCCAGCGACAGCTTTCCGCGCTGCACCACTCGTTCCAGCGAGAACTTCACGTCGGCGGCGGTGAGCGGCGTGCTGTTCGAGAACGTGGCATCGGCCCGAAGATGAAATGTCCAGGACGTGAGCGACTCGTTCGGCTCCCACCGCTCGGCCACGGCGGCCACAGCCTGGCTCGTCTTCGGATCGATCGAGGTAAGACCGTCGAACAACAGGTCGGCGGTGATGACTTCGGCTGGATCGGTGGGGACGATCTGCGCCGGATCGATGGTGTCGGGGGCGACCAGCGCGAGCTTGAGAGTGCCCCCGGTGCCGTCTTCCTCGTTCACCACCGCCGGGTTCGCCGGTGGCGGCACCGGCGAGGTGTTGGAGGGCGGTGCGGCCGTTTCGCGCGAGCAGGCAGGCAAACCGCCGCCCAACGAGACCGCAGTGAGGATGCCCGCGAGGACAGCCCACAGGCCGCCCGATGCTCGGGCGAGCGCACGCCCCGTGAGGTGGCGCGGGTGCGGCACTACCGCGAGAGCAGGAGCGATAAGCCGATGGTGGTGAACGTGAAGACGCAGGCGAAAACCACGGTGGCTCGATCGAGGTTCTTCTCCACCATGGTGGATCCCGAGGCCGCCGCTCCGAGCCCGCCACCGAACATGTCGGAGAGGCCGCCACCACGGCCGCTGTGGAGGAGGACGAGAAAGATGAGTGCCACGCACATCAGCACGTGGAGGACCAGAACAATCGGTAGAAGCGCCTGCATACGGCCGAGAACCTACCAGAGGGTTGGGGGATGAACGCGATCATCAACGCCGACGACGCCCTTCGTCGAATCCCCCGTCAAGGTGCCCCCCGACGTGATTGGTCAGTCCCCTTGGAGGCGGTACTGCACGATCTTGGCGAAGTCGTCAGGGTCGAGCGCGGCACCACCCACGAGGGCACCGTCGATGTCGGGCTGGCTCATCAATTCCTTGGCGTTGCTCGGCTTCACGGACCCGCCGTACTGGATGCGAATGGCGTTGGCCGCCTCCGCCCCGGCCACGTCGGCCACCACCGCCCGGATGAACTTGCACATGGTTTGAGCGTCGTCGGCAGTGGCGGTACGACCCGTGCCGATGGCCCAGATCGGCTCGTAGGCAATGACGAGCCCAGCAACCGCGTCGGCTTTTACGCCTTTGAGTCCGGCCCGAATCTGGCCGTCGACCTTTGTTTCGGCGCCGTCGGCCTCGCGCTCCTCGAGAGTCTCGCCACAACAGAGGATTGGGGTCATGGCGAACTTCAGCACCGCCTTCACCTTCTTGTTCACGATCTCGTCGGTCTCGCCGAACAACTCACGACGTTCCGAGTGACCAACGATCACGTACCCCACATCGAGCTTGGGCAGGAACGCCGGGGACACCTCGCCGGTGTACGCACCCTTCTCCTCGTAGTGGCAGTTCTGCGCCCCCACCACAACGTCGGACTTCTTCTGATCGAACAGCGTGGTCTGAACCGACCGGATGTCGGTGAACGGCGGATGCACACTCACGTCGACCACTTCGAAGTCGTCCTTCGACAGCAGGTAACACAGCTTCTGCACCACTTGGATCGCCTCGAAATGATTGTGGTGCATCTTCCAGTTGCCGCTGATCAACGGCTTGCGAACAGGCTTCTTCCCCGGCTTGCCCGGCTTCTCGGTCTTGGCAGTGGGGTCAGGCATTTGACGCTCCTCGGAGGGCGGCGAGACCGGGAAGGTCGCCTTGCTCGAGGAGTTCGAGCGAGGCTCCCCCACCAGTGGAGATGTGGTCGACGAACGGCGCGATGCCGAACTGTTTCGCGGCGGCGGCCGAGTCGCCGCCGCCCACCACGGTGAACGCCTTCGTCTGGGCGATGGCGTCGGCGATCGTTCGGGTTCCGGCCTCGAAACGCGGGTCTTCGAACACGCCCATCGGTCCGTTCCAGAAAAGGGTTCGGGCGTCGAGAATCACGTCGGTGAACTCGGCCGCCGTGCCGGGGCCGATGTCGAGCCCCATCCAACCTTCCGGCAGGCTCCGGCCCATCTGGCGCACCTCGCCGCCGGCGGCAGGATCCCCGATCTTGCCGCCGGGCCCAAGCGCGGTGATGTCGGACGGCACGTAGAACGTGACCTTTGCTTCGTCAAGGAGCCTTCGGCAGGTTTCGACTTGGTCCTCTTCGAGCAAGGAAGCGCCAACAGAGTGGCCCATCGCCTTCAGAAACGTGAACGCCATGCCCCCGCCGATGATCAGTGCGTCGGCAACCGAGGTAAGGGCTTCGATCAGGGCGAGCTTGTCGCTCACCTTGGCCCCGCCCAGGATCACTACGAACGGCCGCCGGGGGTCGTCGCGCATCGGCATCAGGACGTCGACTTCACGTTGAAGCAGACGGCCGGCAGCGGAGGGAAGGAACTGGGGTGGGCCCACGATCGAGGCATGCGCTCGGTGCGACGCGCCGAAGGCGTCGTTCACGTAGAGGTCCTGTCCCTCGATGAGCTCCTGCACAAAGGCGGGATCGTTGGCGGTTTCGCCGGGCGAGAACCGGAGGTTGTCGAGCAACGACACGCCGGGTGCCAACTCGGCCAAGGCGTTACGCACGGGCTCCACCGAATACGCCGGATCCGGTGCGCCTTTGGGCCGGCCCAGATGGGTGCATGCGGTGACCGTGGCCCCGTGCTCCACCAGCCAGTGGATGGTGGGTAGCGCCGAGCGGATCCGGAGATCGTCGGTGATCATGCCGTCGCGGATCGGCACGTTGAAGTCGGCCCGCAGGAGCACCCGCTTGCCGTCGACATCGCCGAGATCTTCAAGGCTGGGCACGCTCATGGGGCTCCTTGCGATGGAAACGCGGAGGACACATCGGGCGCGTCGTGACGTCCCGGCACCCCATGCGTTCGGGGTTACTTGTTGGCGGCGCCGACGATCGTGGTGAGGTCGACGAGGCGGTTGCTGTAACCCCACTCGTTGTCGTACCAGCCGAGGATCTTCACCAGGTTCCCCATCGCCATCGTGAGATCAGCGTCGAACGTGCACGAAGCATCCTGCCCGACGATGTCGGAGCTCACCACGGCGTAGTCGGCGTAGTCGAGCACCTTGGCCAGCGGCCCGGATTCGGCGGCGGCCCGGAAGGCTTCGTTCACCTGATCGACGGTGACGTCGGCCTTGAGCACACCGGTGAAGTCGGTGACGCTGCCAACCGGCACCGGCACCCGGAGGGCGGTGCCGTCGAGCTTGCCCTTCATCGACTGGAGCACGAGGCCGGTGGCCCGTGCGGCGCCCGTGGAGGACGGCACGATGTTGATGGCGGCGGCTCGCGCCCGACGCAGGTCAGAGTGGGGACCATCCACAAGCGACTGATCACCGGTGTAGGCGTGCACGGTGGTCATGAGGCCCTTCTCCACGCCGAAGTTGTCGTCGAGCACCTTGATCATGGGGACGAAGCAGTTGGTGGTACACGAGGCATTGGACACCACCTTGTGGTTGGCGGCGTCGAACGTGTCGTCGTTGACGCCCACCACAAACGTGGCATCGGCTTCGTTGCACGGCGCACTTACGATGACGAACGGGGCGCCGGCGTCGAGGTGGGCAGCGGCCTTGTCGCGGGTGGTGAAGATGCCGGTGGACTCGACCACCACGTCGACGCCGAGGTCGCCCCAGCCGAGGTCGGCCGGGTTGCGCTCGGCGAGCACCTTCACGGTGTGGCCGTCAATCTTGATGCCTTCACTCGTGGCTTCGACATCGCCTTGGAAGCGGCCCATCACCGAGTCGTAGCGGAGGAGGTGCGCCATGGTGTCGATCGATCCAAGATCGTTGACGGCCACCACCTCGATGTCGGCGCTCTGGGCTTTGATGGCCCGGTAGAAGTTGCGGCCGATCCGACCGAATCCGTTGATGCCGACGCGAATGGTCATAGCTGAACCCTCCGATGGTCCCCTGCGATGGTGGCCCCGGTCGGGCCTCCCCTCATACGAGCAGACGCCGGACCCCTCCCGCCAATCTGGACCAGCCGTCACCTGCGACCAACCGGTGCAGCTCAGCGGGCGATGTCGCGATGGTTGACCTTCGGCGGGAATCCCATCACCTGCATCCGAGTGGCCACTTCCTCGGCGATGGCCACGGACCGGTGATGCCCGCCGGTGCAGCCGAACGCGATCGTGAGGTAGGCCTTGCCCTCGGCTACGAAGGCGGGAAGCAGCAGTTGCAGAAGCCGATCGAGCGCGTCGAGGAAGTCGCCGGTGGCCTCCTGACCGAGCACGTAATCGCGCACCGGAGCGTCGAGCCCGGTGAGGTCGCGGAGGTGCTCGACCCAGTACGGGTTGGGGAGGAATCGGCAATCGAGCACCACGTCGGTGTCCAACGGGAGACCGTGTTTGAATCCAAACGACGTGATGGTGGTGCGCATGCCGCTGTCGGGGATCTCGCCGCCGAACAGATCGAGAATGCGGTCGCGGAGCTGGTGGACATTGAGCTCCGAGGTGTCGACCACCACATCGGCTTCGGCTCGGACCGGCTCGAGAAGCAACCGTTCGGCGTCGATCGCCTCGGCCAGGGTTCGGTCGACCGCTAAGGGATGCCGACGACGGGTGCTCTCGTAACGGCGGACCAACACATCGGTGGACGCTTCCAGATACAGGATGCGCACACGGGATCCCTGCGCCCGAACGGCGCTCAGGCCGGGCACCACGTCCTCGTGGTACCGACCGGCCCCGATCACCAGCACGATCTGGTTCAGCGTGCCCGGCGCCTGACCAAGTTCGGCCACCTTGGGCATCAGGCTCGGTGGCAGGTTGTCGATCACGAACCAGCCTTGGTCCTCCAGGATGTCGCCCGCCTGGGAGCGGCCCGCCCCCGACAACCCGGTGATCACCACGAACTCGCTCACCCTCGCAGTGTACGGACGTGCCGTGACCGTGGTGAACAGGTTCCGATTCTCACCGCACTGACCACCATGATGGTGCCGTGAGCGCCGAGAACCGAGACCTGTGGGAGCGCCACGCGGCGTGGTGGCAAACCCAGTTCACCCACGGCGCCGATCCCGAGTACGTCCACCAGATCCTCCCGCTGGCGGTGCAGCTCACGGCGGGTTGTGCGCGAGTGCTCGACGTCGGGACGGGCGAGGGCCAGGTGGCCCGAGCCATCGCGGCCGCGCATGGTGCCGTCGTGGTGGGCATGGATCCCACCGCCGCCCAGATCAAGGTGGCGGTCGCTCGCGCCGGCGGGACGAGCTACCTCCGGGCAGATGCCTCCAACTTGGCGAGCCGGAGCACCGCCTTCGACTGCGTCGTGGCGTGTCTCGTGTTCGAGCACATCGATGCGCTCGACGAGGCCATATCGGAGGTAGCTCGTGTCTTGCGGCCGGGCGGACGGTTCGTGCTGTTCCTCAACCACCCGATCCTGCAGACGCCGGGAAGTGCGTGGATCGACGATCACATGGTGGATCCGCCGGAGCAGTACTGGCGTCTCGGCCCCTACCTCGATGCCACCGAGGTGGTGGAGGAAGTAGAGCGCGGCGTGCACATCCGATTCGTGCACCGACCGCTTGGCCAGTACGTGAACGCACTCGTGGACCACGGCCTCGCCATCGAGAAGCTCCTGGAACCGGCCCCTCCCGCCGAGTTCCTTGAACGCTCCGAAAGCTACGAAGCAGCCGCCGCCTATCCCCGTCTCATGGTGCTGGTGTCGCGACGCACCTGAACGTTGCGCGTCGCCCTCGTCCACTACGCCGACCTCGAGGTACTGCGGCCAACTTCAGGGTTGCGCGTGCAGCTTGGTGTGGACCGCCTCGGCCACGGTGTCGGGCAGCCACGAAAGCGATTGCAGGCTTTCGAGCGACGCCTTCTTCACCGCGCCAACGCCACCGAGTTCTTGGACCAGCCGCTTCTTGCGGGCATCGCCCAGCCCCGGGATCTCGTCGAGCACCGACGCCGTCATGCGTTTGCCGCGCCGTTCGCGGTGGAACGAGATGGCGAACCGATGGGCCTCATCGCGAATGCGCTGCAAAAGGAAGAGCGCCTCGGAACCGCGAGGAATCTCCACTGCTTCGCTCTCGCCCGGTAGGAACACCTCTTCGAATCGTTTGGCGAGCGACGCGACCGGGATCTCATCGGTGAGCCCGAGCGTGTCGAGTACCCGGACAGCGACCGACAGTTGGCCCTTCCCGCCATCGACGAGCAGCAGTTGCGGGGGGTAGGAGAACTTGCCCCGCTCCTCCACGGGTTTGCTCCGGTCGGCGAGGTAGGCCGTGAGCCGGCGGGTGAGGACCTCCTCCATCGCCGCAAAGTCGTCGTTGCCGGGAACGTCTTTCACTTTGAAACGCCGATACTCGGACTTCTTCGGCAGACCGTCTTCCATGACCACCATGGACCCGACGTAGTCGGAGCCTTGGATATGGCTCATGTCGTAACACTCGATTCGCAACGGCGCATCGGGAAGGTCGAGCCACGCTTGAAGGTCGTTGAGGGCCCGGGCCCGGGCATTGTGGTCGCCGGCTCGCTTGAGACGGTGCCGGTTGAACTCCTCGCGCGCGTTCTGCACCACCGTGTCCATGAGCGCCCGTTTGTCGCCGCGCTGCGGGATCCGAACGGAGACCGCGCTCCCCCGCTGCTCGCTCAGCCATTCCTCGTAGAGCGCTGGGTTCGCCGACGCGTGGGGGACGAGCACCTGTTTCGGAACGCCGAGCAACGGCGGATCGGCGTAGAGCCGTTCGAGCACCCGATCAATCAATTCGTTGTCGGTGAGGTCCTCGGAGCGTTCCACCACGAACCCGTTGCGCCCTACCACGCGGCCCCGACGCACGAAGAAGACCTGTGCCGCCGCTTCGAGCTCGTCGCCGGCAATGCCGACGACGTCGAGATCGTCGGGTCGGTCGAGCACCATCTGCTGCTTCTCCACCGCCTTGCGCACGTTGGTGAGTCGATCCCGAAGGCGTGCCGCCTGCTCGAACTCGAGTTCGTCGGCCGCCGCCAACATCGACGCTTCGAGTTGTGCGAGCACCGAGGAGGTATCGCCGTCGAGGAACGCCAAGAGATCGTCGACGAGCTTCTGGTAGCCCACGGCTTCGATCTCGCCGACGCACGGCGCGGCGCACTTCTCGATGTGGAAGAGCAGGCACGGCCGACCGAGCCGATGGTGGCGGAGCAACTTGCCGTCGGAGCACGTGCGGATCGGGAACGTGCGAAGGAGGAGGTCGAGGGTTTCCCGAATGGCGTAGGCCTGCCCGTAAGGCCCGAAATAGCGAACTCCTTTACGCTTGGCGCCCCGCATCACCATCGCCCGCGGCCACTCGTCATCGGTGGTGACCGCAAGATACGGGTAGCTCTTGTCATCCCGGTACCGCACGTTGAAACGGGGTTTGTGACGCTGGATGAGCGAGTACTCCAGCATCAGCGCTTCCACCTCGTTGCGCACCTCGATCCACTCCACCGACGCCGCGGTGGCCACCATCTGCTGGGTGCGCGGCGGGAGGTTCGCCGGGTTCTGGAAGTAGTTCGACAACCGCTGCCGGAGACTCTTGGCCTTCCCCACATAGATGACGCGTCCCTCCGCATCTTTGAACTGATACGACCCGGGAGTCTCGGGGATCGAACCGGTAGGCGGACGGGCAATCACGCCCCCATCGTACGGCGGCGCCACTCCGGCGATTCCCTGGCCAAACCCCGCACAACGCGGGGACGTTTCTCGTCTTGGGAATTTTCGCGATCTTGTGTCACCGGGTGGGACGTGGCGTCGTATGCTGTGGGCACCGGCCTGGTATCCGGTACCCATCAACTTCCGAAGACCGACATCCCCGTGGCGTGGCGACCAGGCTGCCCCCACCGGTCAGCAATTCGGAACATCCTCCCTGGAGGCACCACCCATGTTGCGACTACAGCGACCGCTCCCCGAGCGATACACCACGATGACGTCCGACGAGCTCGAGCATCGGATCGAGGCGGCCAAGGCCACGCTCGGCTCGCGCGTGTTCATCCTCGGTCACCACTACCAGAGGGATGAGGTGATGCGGTGGGCCGATGCTCGCGGCGATTCCTACCGGTTGTCGGTGTTGGCCCAGGAGCACCCCGAAGCCGATTACATCGTGTTCTGCGGCGTGCACTTCATGGCGGAATCGGCCGACATCCTCACCGATGATCACCAACAGGTGATCCTCCCCGACCTCAACGCCGGCTGTTCGATGGCCGATATGGCCGACCTCGACGAGGTCGAGGAATGCTGGGAACAGCTTGCCGCCGTCACCGACATCGAACGCGTGATCCCAATCACCTACATGAACTCCTCGGCGGCGCTGAAGGCGTTCGTCGGCACCCACGGAGGTGCGGTGTGCACCTCCACCAACGCCAAGGCCGTGCTGGAATGGGCGTTGAGCATTGGGCGCTTCGTCAACGACGGTGCCGGGGGTCGGCAGGTGCTGTTCTTCCCGGACCAGCACCTTGGCCGTAACACCGGGGTGGCTCTGGGGTACGACGAGTCGCAGATGCGGGTGTGGAATCCTCGGCAGGCGAATGGGGGGCTCGACGAGCTGTCGATGAAAGATGCCACCTTCCTGCTGTGGAAGGGCCATTGCTCGGTGCACCAACGTTTCACGCCGGCGCACGTGGCCAGCTTCCGTGCGGAGCATCCCGCCGGCGTGGTGATCACCCATCCGGAATGTGCCCATGAAACCTGCGCCGTGGCCGACCACGTGGGTTCCACCGACTTCATCATCCGGCAGGTGGAGGCGGCGCCCGCAGGTGCCGCGATCGGGGTCGGCACAGAGATTCACCTCGTGAACCGACTCGCCGCCGAGCACCCCGACAAGACAATCGTGTCGCTCGATCCGCTGATCTGCCCGTGTTCCACGATGTTCCGAATCGATGCGCCTCACCTGGCGTGGGTGCTGGAAGGCCTCGTCGACGGCATCGTGGTCAATCAGATCACGGTTGATCCGGAAACGGCGGCCAACGCTCGGGTGGCGCTGAATCGCATGCTCGCCATCACCTGATCACCCGCCGGGCGACCGTTCGCCGCAAAGGCGGACAACCTCAGAGAAGGACCGGGGCCAAGAACCGACCGGTGTGGCTGGCAGGAACCAACGCGACCTCTTCCGGGGTTCCTTCCGCCACGATGCGGCCACCTCCCGAGCCCCCCTCCGGACCAAGATCGATGATCCAGTCGGCGGTCTTGATCACGTCGAGGTTGTGTTCGATCACGATCACCGAGTTGCCCTGATCCACGAGTCGGCCGAGCACCGTGAGCAGTTTGCGGGTGTCTTCGAAATGTAAGCCGGTGGTGGGTTCATCGAGCACGTAGACGGTGTGGCCGGTGGACCTTTTCGCCAGCTCGCTCGCCAACTTCACGCGCTGGGCTTCGCCACCGGACAAGGTTGGCGCCGGTTGCCCGAGCCGCACGTAACCGAGGCCCACATCGACGAGCGTTTGCATGTGACGCCGGATGGCCGGTTGATTGGCGAAAAAGTCGACCGCTTCGTCACATGGCATGTCGAGGACCTCCGCCACGTTCTTGCCCTTGAACTCCACGTCGAGCGTGTCGCGGTTGTAGCGGGCGCCCTTGCACACTTCGCACGGCACGTAGACGTCGGGAAGGAAATGCATCTCAATCTTGATCGTGCCGTCGCCAGCACAGGCCTCGCAGCGGCCCCCGGCCACGTTGAACGAGAACCGACCGGGTTGGTAACCACGGATCTTGGCCTCCGGCGACTGGGCCAGGAGCTTTCGGACGTGATCGAACACCCCGGTGTAGGTGGCGGGGTTGGAACGGGGTGTGCGCCCGATGGGCGACTGGTCGATCGAGATCAACTTGTCGATCGACTCCCACCCGTCGACCGCGGTGTGACGACCGGGAGGTGTTTTGGAGTGGTAGATCCGCTGCATCAGCGAGCGCAGGAGGATGTCGTTGATGAGCGTGGACTTCCCGGACCCGGAGACGCCGGTGATGGCCACGAACAGGCCCAGCGGAATCGTGGCATCGATGCCCTGGAGGTTGTGCTCCCGAGCACCCCGGATGACAAGCCGTTCCTCGCCTCGCGGCCGCCGTATCTGCGGAACCTCGATCTTTCGTTTCCCCGACAGATACTGACCGGTGACGGACGCCTTCGAACGCAGCAGGCCCTTGACGGAGCCTTCAAACACCACCGCTCCGCCGTGTTCACCGGCGCCGGGGCCGATGTCGACCACATGGTCGGCGGCCCGGATCGTGTCTTCGTCGTGCTCCACGACCAGCACGGTGTTGCCGATGTCGCGAAGCCGTTCGAGTGTCTCGATGAGGCGGTGGTTGTCTCGTTGATGGAGGCCGATCGACGGTTCATCGAGCACATAGAGCACGCCCACGAGCCCGCTTCCGATCTGGGACGCCAGCCGGATGCGCTGGGCCTCGCCCCCTGCCAGCGTGGCGGCCGACCTGCTGAGCGAGAGGTAATCGAGCCCCACGTCGAGAAGGAACTGCAGTCGGGCGTTCACTTCGCGAACCACACGGTCGGCGATCATGGTTTGGCGGTCGTCGAGCTCAAGGGCGGACATTGCGGCGGCGGCGTCGCGGATGGAGAGTCCACAGAGGTCGGCGATGGTGTGGCTGCCCAGCGTGACGGCCAGCGCCAGCGGATTGAGCCGGGCGCCCTCGCATGTGGCACAGCTCACCTCGCGCATGTAGCCCTCGATCTGTTCGCGCTGGTTGTCGCTCTCCGATTCGCTGTGGCGGCGCTGGAGCCACGGGATGACGCCTTCGTACTTGGCCGAGTACTGGCGCGATCGGCCGTAGCGGTTGCGGTACTTCACGAGTACCTGCTTGCCGACTAGGCCGTAGAGCAGCAATTTCTGTTGTTTCTTGGGCAGGTTGCCAAACGGCTCGTCGTGGGCGATCTCGTGGGCTTCGCACACGCTCTCCAGCAACTTGTGAAAGTACTTGGCGTGCCCGCTGGCCCACGGCGCCAGCGCGCCGTCGGCAACGGAAAGCTCCGGATTCGGAACCACCAGATCCGGATCGACCTCGAAACGGGTGCCGAGCCCGTCGCAAGCCGGACAGGCGCCGTAGGGCGAATTGAACGAGAAGTTGCGAGGCGCCAGGGGTTCGTAGCTCTTGCCGCAGGTGAGACAGGCCTGGTGCTGGCTGAACGTGAGCCGATCGAACGCCAGCTCTTCGCCGTCTTTCGGTACGAGCTGGATCTCCGCGATGCCGTCGGCCAGGCGCAGCGCCGTCTCCAGCGAATCTGTGAGCCGACGCTCCACGCCTTTCTTGCGGATGAGCCGGTCGACCACCACTTCGATGGTGTGCATTTCGTAGCGGGCCAGATCAATCTTGTCGGTGAGATCGTGCACGACGCCATCGACTCGGGCTCGGGCGAACCCTTGCGTGGCGAGGTCGGTGAGGAGGGTTTCATACGTGCCCTTGCGTCCCCGCACGACGGGTGCCAACACCTCGAAGCGACTGCCCTCGGGAAGGTCCATGACGCGGTCGACGATCTGTTGCGGTGTCTGCCGAGTGATCAAGGTGCCGTCGTCGGGACAATGGGCCACCCCGGCGCGAGCGAAGAGCAGGCGGAGGTAGTCGTAGATCTCGGTGACGGTGCCAACGGTGGATCGTGGGTTGCGCGAGGCGCTCTTCTGGTCGATCGAGATGGCGGGAGAGAGCCCTTCGATGAAGTCGACATCGGGCTTCTCGGGCTGCCCGAGGAACTGCCGGGCGTACGCCGACAGTGACTCCACGTAGCGACGTTGGCCCTCGGCGTAGATGGTGTCGAACGCCAGGCTGCTCTTCCCGGAGCCAGAGAGCCCCGTGAACACGATGAGTGAGTCGCGGGGCAGTTCGAGGGACAGATTGCGGAGGTTGTGCTCGCGTGCGCCGCGAATCACGATCTTGTCGACCATGGCCGGAGCCTAGCGTTACACCCAACCATACGAACGCATGTATGCCCTAAGGCCGGGCAGACCGCACGTACGACGTGACCCGGAAGTCGCAGTTGGGAAGGAACGCAACGGCTTCGGTGGATACCGCCTGCCAGCCAGGGAACGACGGCACGGGCGACTCCACGCCCGGGCATTGCGCTACCACCGCGAAAGAAGTGAGCCCCAAGCCCTCGGCGACACGAATGGCACCGGGAAGTTCGTCGCGCGCCACCACGGTCAGCCATCGACGCTCCGGGTAAGTGGCGGCGAACTCGCGCGGGGGGAATCCGTCGGGCGAGATCAGCACCGGTTCGGGCCGGGCGAGCAGCAGTTCGCCGGCGTCGGCTACTGCATGGGTTCGGAGCACCATCCAGGCGGCGCCGAACGCCGCGACGGCCAGGGAGAATCCAAGCAGGGTGACGCGGACGAACGGCATCAGCGCCGGGAGGCGTGTGGCGCCGATGGCGACAAGGGCCAGCGTGGTGGTGAGAAAATAGCGGCCTCCCCATTGCGGCAGCGCTCCCCCCGGGAGTTGGAACGCGAAGACGATCGGCAGTGGGACGAGCGCAAGCAACGTCGCGTCGCGCGCCACCGGTGGTCGCCAACCTCGTGCGAGTGCAACGGCGGCAACGGGGGCGGCGGCCAACGCCCCTGGCACGAACCCTGGTCCCGAGGCGAACCGGAGCACGTAGCAATAACCAACCACCACGAGGAGCCCGATGCACACTCGCTGCCGGCGGGGGTCGCTCCCCCATCGGCCGAGCACCACCAACGCGGTGGCGAAAGCTAGCGCCAGAACGAGGAGGCCGGAGTCGAAGCTGGGGAATGGCGACACTGCGGTGACAAACGATTCCAACGCCCGCCGGGCAAGGTTCGAACCGGCGTCGCCCACGAAACCCGATGCTCGGCCGGCCCGAAAGCTCGTTCCCACAACCCAACGCTCGAGGAGGTCGTTGGCGAGGGCAGGCACCGCGAAGCCCACGCCACACGCCAACCCGATGCGGGTGGCCCGAGCGCGTTGCCGGCCATGCCAAAGGAGCCCCTGCACCGTGAGGAACATGGCGGCGGCATAGACCACCGCCTCGGTGCGCATGCTGAACGCCACGCCGAGGGCGGCGCCCCCGGCGAAGCTCCACACCCAGGGACCACGCAAGGATCGGTGCAGCCAAACAAGGGCCCACAACATGAGCGCCACACCAGGGGCGTGTTCCCAGAGGTCGACCGCGTAGAGCAGCAGTGGCGAGGTGATCCCCACCAGCCAGAAAGCGCTGTCGGCGGCGGGCGGGGAGCATGCCGCGGCCAGCGCTCGGGCGGCGAAGGCCGCGGCCACGGCTCCCAGCATCGGGAGCAGGAGCGCTGCCCGATACCCACCGATGTCCCAGAGCGGTTTGGCGGCGAGCACCATCGGCAACGACGTAACCCCGACGAAGATGTCGCCGGAACGATACGACGACACCATCGGGTGGTGACGTCCCGAAGGATCGGCGGCGGCGGCGAAGTAGCCGAGGTCGGGCACGAAGGTGCCGCGTTCGGACATGACCTTGACCGTTGCCACTTTGGCCCCCGTGTCGGTGCCGAGGAACCCGCGGGGATCGTTGGCGAACGACAGCGCCACGTAGACCGAGCAGAGCAGTACGCCGGCCACGATCGGGTGCCGGATCCCTTGGCTGAGGCGGGCGGGCAACGGCGGGTCAGACCACTTGCTTGAGCTCACGCTTGAGATCCTTGATCTCATCGCGGAGCCGGGCGGCGTACTCGAATCGCAGGTCGGCTGAGGCGTCGTGCATCTCGGCTTCGAGGGTAAGGATCAAGCGGCCGAGCTCTTCCTGCGGAAGTTCCTTGAGCTCGTTCACCCGCTCTGCGTCGCGTCGCCGGTTTCGACGACCGTCGCCCGGTGTCGGGGCGGTGTTGGCGGTGCCGCGCAACGCTCCGAGGATGTCGGTGATCGCTTTGCGAAGTGGTTGGGGATCGATGCCGTGTTCGGTGTTGTAGGCCTGCTGCACCATTCGACGGCGATTGGTTTCGGAGATGGCCCGTTGCATCGAGTTGGTGACCTTGTCGGCGTACATGATCACCTGCCCTTCCACGTTTCGCGCCGCTCGACCGATGGTTTGCACCAACGAGGTTTCGGAGCGAAGGAATCCTTCCTTGTCGGCGTCGAGGATCGCCACCAAGCTCACCTCGGGAAGGTCGAGGCCTTCTCGCAGCAGGTTGATGCCCACGAGCACATCGAACTCCCCGAGTCGGAGGTCGCGGAGGATCTCGATACGTTCGATCGTGTCGATGTTGGAGTGGAGGTAACGCACCCGAAGGCCCTGTTCGAGGAGGTAGTCGGTGAGGTCTTCGGCCATCTTCTTGGTGAGGGTGGTGACCAACACTCGTTGCTCCTTGGCAATCCGAGCCCGGATCTCCTCCTGGAGGTCGTCGATCTGGCCCTTGGTGGGGCGCACCATCACTTCGGGGTCGATGAGGCCCGTGGGGCGAACCACCTGCTCCACGATCTTCGACGAGTTCTCACGTTCGTACGGCCCGGGGGTTGCCGACAGGAAGACGACCTGGCCGACGCGGCCCATGAACTCCTCGAAACGCAACGGCCGGTTGTCGGCGGCGGACGGTAACCGGAAGCCGTGTTCGACCAGAATCGACTTTCGGGTGCGATCGCCTTCGTATTGGCCATGCAACTGCGGCACCGTGACGTGCGACTCATCGATGACCACGAGATAGTCGGACGGGAAGTAGTCGAGCAGGGTGAACGGTGGTTCGCCGGCGGATCGCCCATCGATGTGCCGGGCATAGTTCTCAATCCCGTTGCAATAGCCCACCTCCTGCATCATTTCGAGGTCGTATTGGGTGCGCATGCGCAAGCGCTGCGCCTCGAGCAGCTTGTTGTCGCCTTCGAACGACGCCAAGCGCTCCTGCAGTTCCGCCTCGATTCCCACCACCGCTTTGCGCAGTCGTTCCTCGCCAGCCACGTAGTGGGTCGCGGGGAAGATCACGGCTTCGTCGAGGGTGGTGACCCGCTCGCCGGTGAGCGGATCCACCACCGAAATCTGCTCCACCTCGTCGCCGAACAGCTCGATCCGAAGTGCCGTTTCGTCGTAGGCGGGGTGGAGTTCGATGGTGTCGCCGCGCACCCGAAACTTTCCCCGGACGAGGTTCATGTCGTTGCGGTCGTATTGGAGGTCGACCAGCTTTCGGAGGAAGGCACGGTGATCGAGTTGTTCGCCCTTCTTGACGACGACGAGTTGGTTTCGGTACTCCTCGGGATTCCCGAGCCCGTAGATGCACGACACCGACGCCACGACGATCACATCGCGCCGGGTGAGCAAAGCCGACGAGGCGGCGTGACGGAGCCGATCGATCTCGTCGTTGATCGATGAGTCCTTTTCGATGTACGTGTCGCTGGAGGCGATGTATGCCTCGGGTTGGTAGTAGTCGTAGTACGAGACGAAATATTCGACTCGGTTCTCCGGGAAGAACTCACGGAACTCGTTGGTGAGCTGTGCCGCCAGCGCCTTGTTGGGGGCGATCACGATCGTGGGACGCTGCGCCTGCTCGATGGTCCAGGCGATCGTGGCGCTCTTCCCCGATCCGGTGATGCCAAGGAGCGTCTGGAAACGCTCGCCGTCGAGCAGGCCCTGAGCCAACTCGGCAATGGCCGCCGGCTGGTCGCCGGCAGGCGAGAAATCGGAAACGACCTTGAACGGGGGCATACCCCGAGGTTACCCAGGGGGTCTGACAGTTCTGCTGGGCGGGAAGTACGTCGGCAGGAAGACCTCCGACTATCGTGCCGACACCGTCGGACCACCGGTGGCCTGCCGGCAGCGCCGGGTGAGCGGGCGCCCCGAGTGGACGGCGAACTTTCGCTCACACCGCAACCCCCGGAGGCAGGATGAAGGACGCGCTCGGCTCGGTGCAATCCGCACTGGTGCTCGGCGGCACTTCGGAGATCGCGTTGGCGATCGTCGACCGCCTGATTGCCGATCGTTGCCGCACCGTGGTGCTGGCGGGGCGTGATCCGGACACGCTGGAGCGTGCCGCCGCTCCTCGACGGTCGGGGTCGGTTTCGGTCAGCACCGTCTCGTTCGATGCCATGGACACGGTCAACCACGCCGAACAGTTGGCCGAGGTCTTCGCCCAACACGGCGACCTCGACCTCGTCGTGGTCGCGTTTGGCGTCTTGGGAAGTCAGGATCAGTTCGACCACGACCCCGCGGCGGCCGCCGACGCCATCACGGCCAACTACACAGGTGGGGTGAGCGCCTCACTTGCGGTGGCTACCGAGTTGCGGCGGCAGGGCCACGGCACGCTGGTGGTGATTTCGAGCGTGGCGGCGGAACGATCACGCAAATCGAACTTTGTGTACGGTTCGTCGAAGGCCGGGCTCGACGCCTTCGCCCAGGGTTTGGGCGACGCCCTCAAACCGGACGGAATTCGGGTGCTGGTCGTGCGTCCGGGTTTTGTTCACACCCGAATGACCGCGGGCCTCGATCCGCAACCTTTCTCCACCACGCCCCAGGCCGTCGCGGAAGCCACAGAACGGGCGCTCCGCCGCGGCGCGGAGATCGTGTGGGCCCCCGGAATCCTGCGGTGGGTGTTTGCGATCATGCGTCACCTCCCCCGGCCGGTTTGGCGGATCGTCTCTGCCCGATGATCACGCGAACGTCGGTGTCTCCGTGACATCACTCCCTCTCGGCCTCGTCAAAGCCGTCCGGCCTCATCAGTGGACGAAAAACGTGCTCGTTTTCGCTGCGCCGGTGGCCGCCGGCACGTTGTTTGCCGACGGCGTGATCCGTAACGCCGTCGTAGCGTTCGCGGCGTTCTGTCTCGCCGCCGGAGGCACCTACCTACTCAATGATGCTCGCGACGTCGACTCGGATCGACGTCACCCCACCAAACGAAATCGGCCGATTGCGGCGGGAGTGGTGCCGGTGCCACTCGCCACCGCTCTAGGCGCCGTGCTCCTGATCACCGCGGTGGGCGTGGCCACCCTGGCCCCCGGCGATGGATCCAACTACAACCTCGCCTACACCATCGCCGCCTATCTCTCGCTCACCTGTGCCTACACCTTCTGGCTCAAACATCAACCTGTCGTCGACATCATGGCGGTGGCTGCGGGTTTCGTGCTGCGAGCGATCGCTGGCGGCGCGGCCACCGAAGTGCCGATCTCGAAATGGTTCTACCTGGTCACGTCGGCCGGCGCCCTCTTCATGGTCGTGGGCAAACGGCAGGGCGAAGCGGCTGAGCTTGGTGCCGACGCCGTGGCCCTCCGCCCCGCACTCGCGGCCTACACCCCGGACTTCCTCGGCTATCTCCGTAGCGTCTCGTCGGGTTTGCTGGTGATTGCCTATTGCCTCTGGGCCTTCGAGTCCGCCTCGACCGTGGCGAACGGCAACGGCTCCGTGTTCTTCGAGTTGTCGGTGGTGCCCTTTCTGGCGGCGGTCCTCCGGTACGCCCTGCTGATCGGTGAAGGCAAAGGTGCCGAACCCGAGACCCTCGTATTGCGCGATCGACCGTTGCAGATCGCAGGTATCGCATGGGCCATCATCTATGGCTATGGGCTCTACCTTGCCTGAATCGCCGCCCCAAGACGGACTCGATCCCGCCCGGCCCGATCTTCCCCGCCAGGCGCTCACGGGTTGGGGCCGAACCGCGCCCACGGCGGCCAGGGTGGTGCACGCCCATAGCGGCGCGGACATGCGACGAGCCCTTCAATCGATCCCGCCTCGGGGCCTGCTCGGACGGGGTCTCGGCCGGAGTTACGGCGACGCCGCCCAGAACGCCGGTGGAACGGTGGTGGCCACCGCGGGTGCGGGCGAGTACGTGCTCGACCCCGAAACCGGCGTCGTCACGGCGTCGGCCGGAGCCAGCCTCGATGAGCTCCTCCGGGGGATCGTTCCGTGGGGCTACTTCGTGCCGGTGTCGCCCGGCACCCGTTACGTCACGGTCGGAGGCGCCATCGCCGCCGATATTCACGGCAAGAACCACCACCACGCCGGCTCGTGGTGCAGTCACGTTCGCTCGTTTGACCTTGCCCTCCCCGACGGTTCGGTTCGAACCGTCACCCCCGAGAACGAACCGTCACTGTTCTGGGCCACGGCAGGCGGGATGGGGCTTACCGGTCTCATCCTGCAAGCCACCTTTCAGTGCCAGTCCATTCCGTCGAGTCGGCTCGCCGTCGACACCGAATGCACCACCGACCTCGACGACGTACTCGAGCGCATGGCCTCCCGCGATCACGAATACGACTTCTCCGTGGCGTGGATCGATCTCATGGCCACGGGACGAACCCTCGGACGTTCGGTGCTCACGAGAGGCTGGTTCGCCACGCCGGATCAGCTTCCCGCGGCCGAACGTCGCCACCCGTTCGCGTACGACGCCGAAGTACTTCTGCACCTCCCCGCAGTGTTCCCCTCCGGACTGCTGAACCCGGTCACGATCCGGGCCTTCAATGAGCTGTGGTATCGGAAGGCCCCCACCCATCGCGAGGGGGAGATTCAGACCATCCCGCAGTTCTGGCATCCGCTCGACATGGTGGGCGGATGGAACCATGCCTACGGCCCACGAGGGTTCCTCCAGTGGCAGTTGGCCATCCCATTCGGCAGCGAAGATGCCCTTCGTACCATCGTGGGACGGTTCGCCAAGGCGCGCTGCACCTCCCTCGTGAACGTGCTCAAGCGGTTCGGCCCGGGAAATCCCGGACCATTGTCGTTCCCGATCGAAGGATGGACCCTCTCGGTCGACATCGCCATCGGGAACCCGCTGGTGCCCCGATTGCTCGACGAGCTCGATGAGATCGTGCTCGAGGTGGGGGGTCGGCTCTACCTCGCCAAGGATTCGCGGTTGCGCCCAGATCATCTGCCCCTCATGTACCCGGAACTCGACGCCTGGAGATCCGTGAAGGCGATCGTCGATCCGCTCAATCAGATCCAGAGCGACCTCGGTCGGCGCCTGGGTCTTTGTTGAGCACCGTTCACCCAGTTTCGCCTTCGGTGTGGCCTCGCTCCGCTGCCCGTTTCCGTTCGATCCAGGCCCAGAGCCGCTCGATCTCGGCGTCGAGGGCGGCACGATCGCCGGCATTGTCGACCACGAAGTCGGCTCGAGCGAGGCGATCTTCACGGCGTGCTTGACGGGAGATGCGGTTCCGGGCGTCGGTCTCGCTGAATCCCCGATGGTCGACAAGACGTTGGACGGCAAGCTCGGGGTCGACGTCGACGACCACGAGTACCGCCATGTCGTCTCGGCCGGATTCCACGAGCAACGGAACGTCGAGCACGACCACGTGATCGGTCGTGGCAACGGCGGCGAGCCGATCGGCGATCTCCGTTCCGACCGCCGGATGGACGAGCGCGTTGAGGTCGGCGAGGGCGTCCGCGTCGGTGAACACGATCGAGGCGACGGCGGCCCGATCGAGTGATCCATCGAGCGCAACGATGACCGACCCGAACCGTTTGACCATGGCATCGAACACCGCGGTTCCGGGCTGTTGCAGCTCCCGCGTGATGGCATCAGCGTCGATGACCACCGACCCTCGCTCGGCGAGGGCCGCGGACACCGTAGATTTGCCCGCACCGATCCCCCCGGTGAGCCCGATCAAGAACACGATTCGGAAGTTAGCAGAAGCGGTATCGGGCAAGATCGTGTTCCCACGAGAGGAAGTTCCGCCATGCTCTGTATCGCTACGCCCTGTAGGAACACCCGACCGCGACCGACGAGGTAAACGTGGACGCTGATCCGGGGCAGCCGGTCGAGGAGTTGCAGCTTCGTGCGCCGGGCTCCGGCACACCCAACGACACGCGCGGCCAACGCTCCTCGTCGACGGACGACGACGAATCGCTCAGTCTCCGCGAACGGCTGCTGCAGCTCGCAGAGACCACCGACGGATCGAATGCCGAAGAAGGGCTCTTCGAACGGTTTGATCGAGTCGCCTCGTTTGGTCCCGCCATCCTGGCGATCCGTTTTACCACCACGATCGCGTCGATCGCCCTGGCGGCGCCGTTTCTGGCGCAAGGAGATACACGCACCATCGCCTTTGCGGTGATCGTCACCCTCTACACGGTTGTCCGAACGCTTCGGCCGGTGCGCTACCTCGGCGACATTCGAAGCCTGTTGTCGGTGTTGTTCGAGCTCACTCTCCATGTCACGATCGTGATCTTCAGCGACGGTTGGGAGTCGCCGTTCATCTTTTCGCTCCTCACCGCGGTGATCGTCGCTGGGTTTGCGCGCGGCTTCGGCTTTGCCGTGCGGGTAGGTATTGCGTCCTCGCTCGCCGTCACCATCCCCTACGTGGCCGCCAACACCACGGATGTGGGCATCAAGCTGTCGGCGCAATGGACCCTCGTCATTCTCCTCGTGGCGCTCGTCGCCGGGTACTCCCGCCGGATTTCCGGTGAGGCCGATCGCCAGCACTCGCTTGCCCTCGATCGGCTCGGGCGGCTCGCCGACGCCAACGCGTTGCTGTTCTCCCTACATCGAGTCACCCAGACGCTTCCTGCCTCACTCGACCTCAATGATGTGCTCGACACCACGATCACCCGGCTCCGTGGTCTCTTCGACTTCGACTACGCCGCCATCTTGGCCTTCGACGACACCGACGGGTCCTGGCAGGTGATTCGAAAAGAGGGCACGCGTATGCCAGCGAAGATCGCCACGGACGACCTTCCGGCTCCGATGCGCAAGGCGGTCACCAACCAGACCGTCGTCACCGTGGCCGACCTTTCCGTGACGGCCGGAGGGCCCGGCCTCGTGGGGAAGGCCAGCTCCGGCCTGTATGCCCCGCTGCCGGCTCGAGGATCACTGATCGGCGTGCTCGCCATCGAGCATCAGGACGAGCGGCATTTCACGGCCCGTGACGCGGAGTTGCTCAAAGGGTTCGTGGAACCGGTGGCGCTCGCCATCGACAACGCCCGTTGGTTCGGCCGACTCCGCACGGTGGGTGCCGACGAAGAACGCACCCGCATCGCTCGCGATCTGCACGACCGCATCGGACAGTCGCTGGCGTACTTGGCGTTCGAGCTCGATCGGATCGTGAGCTCCGACGCCAAGGGCGACCGTGTCTCTGATTCGCTGGAACGGCTACGGGACGATGTGCGTGGCGTGATCCGCGAAGTGCGCGACACGCTCTACGACCTGCGCACCGACGTCACCGATAGCCAGGACCTCCCATCCACCCTCGAGACGTTCACGGGCCGGGTGGCGGAACGGAGCGGTCTCTCTGTGGAGTTGTTCCTGGATCGGGATCAACGCCTCCCGATCCTGCAGGAACGGGAGATGTGGCGGATCGCGCAGGAAGCCATCACCAACATCGAACGGCATGCGAAGGCCACCGAAGTACGCGTGATCTGGCGCTCGAACGGCGAGTCCGCCGCGCTCGATATCACCGACAATGGACAGGGCTTTCCGATCGGCAAAGCGGGACGACTCGACTCCTACGGCATCATCGGCATGCGCGAACGGGCATCAAGCATCGGCGCCACCCTCGACTTCACGAGCCAGCCCGGCAAGGGCACCCGAGTACGTTGCAGTTTGGTGCGGGCAGAGCCGCCGGTCTAGGACCGGAGGGCCGGATCGCTCACTGCCGAACCCCGCCGCTTGCGCGTGACGCTTTCCACGCCCCCGGGCGGGTAACCTGCCCAAGTTGGGCCACATGGCCCATAGTCCACGTCAAGCCGTCCCACCTCTGGCCGTCCCACCACAGGGAGAATTCGTGTCGATCCGACTCATGCTCGCCGACGATCATCGCATGCTGCGCGAGGGCCTCCGACGTTCGATGACGGACCAGGGCTTCGACATCGTTGGTGAAGCGCGGGACGGCGACGAAGCCATTCGCCTGGCGGAGGAACTACAGCCCGAAGTGATTCTGATGGACGTCACGATGCCGGAGGTCGACGGCGTCGAAGCCACGCGCCAGATCAAGATCTCCTATCCCGGCATCGCGATCGTGATGCTCACGATGCACGCGGATCAGGAAGTGCTGGCGGCGGCCATCCGTGCGGGAGCGAGCGGCTACTTGGTGAAGGATTGTTCCACCGACGAGATCGCCACCGCCATCCGTACTGTCATGCGGGGTGAAACCGTGCTCTCGCCGCAGTTGGCGGCCTCCATGCTCGAGGAGGTGCGCAAACTCGAGGAACCGTCGCCGGACGAAGAGCGGGTGATCACCAAACGGGAGGAAGAGGTACTCCAGCTGATAGCCAACGGTTGCTCCACGCCAGAGGTAGCGGAGCGGCTGTTCATCAGTCAGAAGACGGTGAAGAACCACCTCGCATCCATTTATCAGAAACTTGAGGCCCGCGACCGCACACAAGCAGTTCTGCAGGCGGTGCGGATGGGGATCATCCATCTCGAATAGGTATGGTCGATGTTGCGGTCCAAGAAATGGGCCGAATGGCCTATACGGACCGGGAACAGCGAAGACGATACTATTCAGGACAGGAAGTAGCCCCCTCGACACCGAGTGGGTCCATCGTCAGAACCAATCAAAGGGAGAAGCTCAAATGCTTACCTCATATGAGTACATCAGCGCCTGGATGCAGGCTCGTTGCAAGACCGATCGTGGCGCCTCGCTCGTGGAGTACGCGCTCCTCGTGGCGCTTATCGCCGTGGTCTGCATCCTTGCCGTGACCTTCCTCGGTCGCAACGCATCCAGCAAGTTCAGCTCGGTCGGCTCCGCTATCGCCTAGTCAACCTGCCGATCTGCCTTCGCAGACAGGGGGGCGGTCCGGTTGGGCCGCCCCTCTGTGGTTCCCACCATCGAGAGGAATGACTATGGAGCTAACGGGGCACTCTGGTCGGGTACGCCCCCGCTTCACTGGCGACGACGGCGCAAGTCTCGTCGAGTACACCCTCCTCGTGGCATTGATCAC
>Ga0105047_10004368_pt1 | contig 24596 bp, 27 predicted proteins | sample MAT04_FD_78384 | JGI IMG/M metagenome (GOLD analysis project Ga0105047, IMG submission 78384) | Freshwater microbial communities from Lake Fryxell liftoff mats and glacier meltwater in Antarctica - MAT-04 (megahit assembly) | ecosystem: Environmental > Aquatic > Freshwater > Ice > Liftoff...
CCGTACTGGGGCGATTCTGATCGGGGCGTCAACTGACCTGACGTGGCGGCTTGCGGTTCGTCAGTCGACGAGCGCCTGGAGAACGAGGCGCTGGAGCTGAGCTCGCAGGTCGTAGGTGCTCGACGGCAGGAGCTGGGTGAGCAGCACAGCGGTGATGTCTTCGTGGGGATCGACGTAGAAGCCGGTGCTGGCTGCGCCGCCCCAGGCGTAGGAGCCCGGTGACGACAGCACCTTGCTGGCCGCCGGGTCCATGACCACGGCGAAGCCGAGGCCGAACCCGACGCCGTCGAAGCTGGTCTCGGCGAACGTCGACTGGCCGAACGCCTCGAGGTCGACGTTGCCGGGCAGGTGGTTGCGGGTCATGTAGTCGACGGTGCGGTTGGAGAGGATCCGTGTGCCGTCGAGCTCCCCGCCGCCGCGGAGCATCTCGGCGAAGCGCTGGTAGTCGTGGGCCGTCGACACGAGACCGCCGCCGCCGGACAGGAACGGCGTGGGTCGGGTGGCGGCCTTGCCCATCTGGTCGAAGCGGAAGATCGTCTTGTCGGCCGGGTTGGGCACGTAGAGGGCGGCCAGGCGATCGAGGGCATCGCCGTCGGCCCAGAAGGCCGTGTCGGTCATGCCCAGCGGCTCGAAGATGCGGGTGGCGAAGAACTGGTCGAGTGGCATGCCCGACGCCACCTCGACCACGCGACCGAGCACGTCGGTGGCCACCGAGTAGTTGAACCGGGCGCCGGGCTCGTGGGCCAACGGCAGCCCGGCCCAGGCATCGCAGGCGCCGGCCAGGTCGACGCCCTTGGGTGCGCCCCACTCGTAGCCCGCCTTGCGATAGAGGGCGTCGGCCAGGGTGGCGTGGTGGAAGCCGTAGGTCAGCCCGGCCGTGTGGGTGAGCAGGTGCCAGATGCGCATGGGCTCCTGCGCGGGCACGGTGGTGGGCGTCCAGTCCGAGCCGCCGGTCAGCACCCGCACATCGGCGAAGCTCGGGATGTAGCGGCTGACCTCGTGCTTGAGGTCGAAGCGCCCCTCTTCGTAGAGCAGCATGGCGGCCACCGAGGTGATGGGCTTGGTCATCGAGTAGATGCGGAAGATGGTGTCGTCCTCGACGGGGAGGCCGGCTTCGACGTCGCGCATGCCGTAGGTGGCGTGGTGGACGACCTGGCCGCCCCGGCTGATGACGATCTGCCAGCCGGGCAGCCGCTGCTCGTCGACGTAGCGCCGGAAGTGCCGGTCGAGGCGCTCGAGTCGGGCCGGGTCGAAACCGACCTCGGACGGGTCGACCTGCACGGTGAGCTCGCTCATCTCGTTCCCCCCGGACGTTGCCGCCCGTCCGTTCGGGCCGCGGCGGGGAGCCTACGTCGGCGGCACTCGCCCCTCATCCGTTCTGGTGCGGACGGATAGGTGATGCAACTATTCGTCAGCACCGGTTCGGGGGTGGATCCGAATCGGAAGGGCGCGTGGGCCGCGGACCTGGCCGCCGGACCAGCGCACGGCGTCGGGGTCGGCCAGCGAGAAGTCGGGGTAGGCCTCGAGCCACACCTCGAGCGCCACCCGCAGCTCCATGCGGGCCAGGGCCGAGCCGGCGCACCGGTGGATGCCGAGCCCGAAGGCGGCGTGGCGGTTGACCTGGCGGTCGATGATGACCTCGTCGGCCCGGTCGAACGCCACCGGATCGCGGTTGGCGGCGGGGAAGGGCAGCAGGACGAAGTCGTCCTTCTTCATGGGGCAGCCCTGGTACTCCATGTCCTCGCGCACCAACCGGGCCATGGTGACCGGGGCATAGGCCCGCAGCAGCTCCTCCATGGCCACGGGCAGCAGCTCGGGCTCGGCCACCAGGCGCTGGCGGTCGGCCGGCGTGCCGGCGAGGTGCCAGAGGGAGGCGCCGATGGCGCTCCACGTGGTGTCGATGCCGGCGATGAGGAGCAGGCCGATGGTGCGGGCCACCTGGAAGGCATCGAGCGTCTCGCCGTCGAGCTCGGACTCGAGCAGGAAGGAGATGAGGTCGTCTTGCGGCTCGACGACGTGCTCCTGGATCCGGTCCTGGAGGTAGCCGAACAGCTCCATCATCCCGCCGGCGCGCTCTTCCATGGACTTGTCGACGCCCTCGAGCACGTGGTGGACGAAGCCGCGGAACAGGGCGGCATCGCCTCGCGGCAGACCGAGCATGTCGGCGATGACGCGCACGGGGATGTGCTGGGCGTACTCCTCGGCGGCGTCGACCACGTCTCGGTCACCCAGCGCGGCGATGAGCTCCTCGCAGTAGGCGCGCGTCGACGCTTCGAGCTTGTCCACGGCCTGGGGCGAGAAGGCCGGCAGGAGCATGCGCCGGGCGCCCTGGTGGTAGGGCGGGTCGGACGAGATGGGCGGGGCGATGCCGGCCGGAGCGAGCATGTCCGGCGGACGGAACTCCGACACGACGATGCTGCGCGACGTGAAGCGGTCCGTGTCGTAGGCGATGGCCGAGACGTCCTCGTGGCGGGTGGGCAGCCACACGCCGTTGTACCGCTCGCTGCGGGCGATCGGGCACGTGTCGCGCAGCTCGTCCCAGATCGGGAACGGGTTCGCCGCCCACGCGTCATCGGTGTGGTCGAAGTCGGTCGCCCAGTCGGCGACGGGTTCGTGCAGGCCCATCAGGCGTGCTCCCTTCGTTGCTTCGTCATGGCGTCGAGGTCGAAGCGCATCATCGACGCCGTCTGGCTGGCCGTGGCCATGAGGTGGCCGCTCTGGCTCCAGATGTGGGCGGCGCCGTGGCCGTAGTCGCCGACGGCCAGGTGCGGTCGGAGGTCGAGCAGGATCCACTCGCTGTCGACGAACGAGCCGATCCGCATCGAGTTGTCGAGGCTGATGCCGCCGGCCAGCACCTCGCAGGCGTAGGCGATCGACAGCGGCACCATGTCGGCCATGTAGGCGGCGATGGCCGGCGTGATGGGCTCACGGTCCTTGCGGCGCAACCACAGGCACAGGCGACCCGGGCCTCTGTCGGGATGCTCGATCACCTCGGGGTGGCGGATCTCGATGGCGTTGTTGAAGCCGGTGTTCTCGGGGAATGGCGGTGGCCGGAAGTCGGGGCCGGCGAACTTGGTCATGCCGGTGAACGGGCTGGCCCACCGCTCGGCGTCGTCGGGCGGCTCGACGATCGGGGGGTTCTCGAACTCGGCGGTGAGGCCGCTGTCGCGGTGGTGGCCGGTGGCGCCGAGCGAGGCGAAGATGATCTCGCCATCGGTGCCGGTGCCGGTGACCCGCACCTGGTTGGTGCGCTTGCCCGGGGCCAGCACCTCGGTGAGCACCGACACCTCGGCGCCCGCGGGGGCCGACGCCACGAACTGCGTGGTCATCCACAGCGCGGTGCGCTCGGACACGAGCTCGGCTGTGGCGATGGACACGGCGATGGCCGTGCCGCCGTAGAGGCGACCGTCGAGGCGGGCCAGGTGGTTCTCGACGGTGAAGCGGAACTCGCCGGGCGCTTCGCCCGCCACGAGTCCGAGGAAGTCGGCATCGGCCTGCATCCGGTCACGCTACGTCGTGGCGTGTCCATCCCCAGAACCGTTGGCTGGGGGTGCCGGGTCAGGCGCGTTCGAGGATGACGACGGGGATGGTGCGAGTGGTCGAGTCCTCGTAGCCCTGGAACTGGGGGTAGGCCGCCTTCTGGCGGGTCCACAGGTCGTCGCGCTCGACGCCGGCGGCGACGCGGGCGCGCACCGAGAGGGTGTCCGTGCCGTACTCGACGGTCGTGTCGGGGTTGGCCTTGAGGTTGTGGAACCAGTCGGGGTTGTCGGGCGCGCCGGCCTTCGAGGCGAAGATGATGAGGTCGTCGCCGTCGACCAACGCCATCAAGGGCGTGGTGCGCACGGTGCCGGTCTTGGCTCCGGCGTGGTTGACCAGCACCATCGGAGCGCCTTCGAACGGGCCGCCGACCTTGCCGTCGTTGGCCCGGAACTCGGCGATGATCTGCTGGTTCCAGTCGTTCATGTCGTCGGACATCGAGCTGTTCCTCCTGTCGGTCGGGACGATCGCAGTCCCTTCGCCTCACTGGCGCCGATCCACCGTATCGGTCGGAGCTGGCGCTCGGACGCGGCCCGATGGTCAGGTCCGGTCGGCGCTCAGGTGTCGTTCGAGGCTGTCGAGCACGAGGTCGAGGCCGAAGGTGAACTCGTCGGCGTAGGCGTAGGTCCGGCCGACGACCTGCTCGGTGATCATCTCCACCAGGTGCGGATACACGTCGGGGGGCAGCAGGTGCTGGATCTCGTCGACGAAGTCTTCGACGCTCTCCTCGGCACCCAAGGGCAGGTTGAGCTCGGTCAGCACGAAGCCGTAGACGTAGGCGTCGAGGGCCGAGAACGCGTGGGCCGCCAACGCGATCGAGAAGCCGTCGCCGCGCAGGCACCCGAGCACGGCGTCGTGGTGTTGCAGGAGTGCGGGGCCGGGTGAGCGACGAGACTCGATGAGGCCGAGCGCCCACGGGTGCTGTGACAGCGCAGCTCGGGCCGACGCGGCCCGGGCCACCATGGCCGGCCGCCACGGCACGTGCGGCGCAGGAAGCTCGATCTGCGTGAACACCCAATCGGCCAGGAGGTCGAGCAGCTCGTCCTTGCCGGCGAGATGGTGGTAGAGGGACATGGCCTCGACGCCCAGCCCGGTGCCGACGTTGCGCATGCTGACCTGACCGATGCCACCGCCGTCGGCGACCCGCACGGCCGCCTCGACGATGCGCTCCTGGTTGAGGGCTGGACGCTGGGTCATCGCATCGACGCTCCGAGGTTGTGGACTTACAATCGTAAGGCTAGCCTCCTCTACAGGCTTACAACTGTAAGGAGACACGTGTGCGCGCAGCAGTCGTCGAGCGTTACGGCCCACCCGAGGTCGTGCACGTCATGGAGGTCCCGCGACCCGAGCCGCGGGCCCACGAGGCCCTGGTGCGGGTCGTGGCCACGGCGGTGACCTCGGGCGATGCCCGCATCCGAGGCGCTCGGTTCCCGCCGGGGTTCGGGGTTCCCGCCCGCCTTGCCTTCGGGCTCCGCGGGCCGCGTCGTCCCATCTTGGGCGGCGCCTTCTCCGGGGTCGTCGAGGCCGTGGGCGATCGCGTGGTCGACCTCAGCCGAGGCGACGAGGTGTGCGCCATGACCGGCGTGAAGATGGGTGCGCATGCCGAGTTCGTCGCCGTGCGGAGCACGACGCTCGCCCGCAAGCCGTCGACGGTGGCCCACGACGACGCCGCCGGGGTGCTGTTCGGTGGCACGACGGCGCTCTGGTTCCTCCGGGACAAGGGTGGGATCGGTCCGGGCACCTCCGTGCTGGTCAACGGTGCGTCCGGCGCCATCGGCACGAACGCCGTGCAGCTGGCCACGAGCTTCGGTGCCACCGTGACCGCGGTGACCAGCGCCGCCAACGCCGCCCTCGTCGCCGGCCTGGGCGCCGACCGCATCATCGATCACACGACCGAGGACCTGTTCGCCAAGGCGGAGCGGTTCGACGTGGTCCTCGACGCCGTCGGCAACATCTCGATCGCCTCCGGTCGGCGACTCCTGACCGACGGTGGCACGCTGCTGCTCGCCGTGGCCGGTCTCGGCGAGGTCATCCGGGCCCGGGGGGACGTCGCCGCCGGCAGCGCCCCCGAGCGCATCGCCGACCTCGACCTCCTGCTCCAACTCGTGGCCGACCGCGAGCTCACCGTGGTGCACGACCAGGGCGGCACGCTCGACGACATCGTCGACGCCCATCGCCGAGTCGACGGCGGCCACAAGGTCGGCAACATCGTCCTGCGTCCCTGAGGTCCGAGCGGAGTGGAGGAGCGTGTCTCCCGCGGCCCGTGGGACGACTCCTCGAAGATCTCTGGAAGAGTTGGCCTGATCGGTCGATCTGGCTCGATGCCGTTCGTGGCCGTGACGGCGTCGAGGCGTCCCTCGTCGGGCGTGTCGTAGGATCTTCCGGGCGGCGGGCGCCGTTCACATCAAAACCGCGACAAGGTTGCAACCACACGGATGAGCACGATTCTCGAGCACCCCGAGGGCACGGTCCAGATCGACGAGCGCGACGGTCGCCTGGCCATCGCCGTCGATGCCCGGCCCGGGCAGTTCATCCCCGTGGGTCGGTGGGAGACCCGCTACTCGCTCGAGCTCATCGAGCATGTCCTGTCGGTCAAGGGGCCGGACTACCTCTGCGACGAGATCATGCGCGACGAGAGCCCGTCGTACGTGCAGCACCACTTCCACTGGGACATCCTCAGCTACGCCACGCCAGAGGCCTTTGCCGGCAAGCGCATCCTTGATTTCGGCTCGGGTAGCGGTGCATCCAGCATGGTGCTCGCCCGGATGTTTCCCGACGCCACCATCGTGGGTGTCGAGCTCGTTGCGGAGTACGTGGAGTTGGCCCGCCACCGCGCCCGCTTCCATGGCGTCGACGACCGTGTCACCTTCCTGCTGTCGCCCGACCCGAGTGAGCTCCCCGAGATCGGCGAGTTCGACGCCGTGATCTTCTCGGCCGTGTTCGAGCACCTCCTCCCCGCCGAGCGCACGCAGGTGCTGCCGCTGCTCTGGTCGCACGTGCGGCCGGGGGGCATGCTCTTCCTCGACCAGACGCCCTACCGCTGGTTCCCCATCGAGCTGCACACCACGGGGCTGCCGCTCATCAACTACCTCCCTGACCGCCTGACCCTCGAGTGCGCTCGTCGCTTCTCGAAGCGAGTCAACCGAGACGTCACGTGGGACGAGCTGCTGCGCAAGGGCGTGCGTGGCGGCACGCCGGCACAGATCGTCGGGATCCTCCAGGGCGCGGGTGGCCGGGCCGAGCTCGTCGAGCCGTCGCAGCTCGGCGTGACCGATCGCGTCGACCTGTGGTTCCGAGTGTCGAGCGGCTCACGTCACGCCAAGGTCAAGTCGTACCTGAAGACCGGTTTGCAGACGGCTCGCAAGGTCACCGGTGTCACGATGACCCCGTCGCTCTCGCTGGCCATCCGCAAGCTCGGCTGAGCTGCGCTGGACGAGGTGCCCTTGGCTCGCCGTCGATGGTGCGGCGGTGCTCCCGCAAACCCTGACCGGCACCATGGCACCTGCCGACTCAGGAGCTGGAGGCTGAGGGACCGCCGGTGTCGAGGTGGCGCTCGATCGACTCGCCGATGAACCGGGTGAGGAAGGCGGCGGCGGCTTCGGCGGCGGCTGGTCGGAGCACGGTCAAGGCCTGGTCGATCTCCTCGGGGGTGCCGTGGTGCGTGAAGCCGGCTCCCACCCGGCTGAGGAAGAGCGTCACGAGGTCGTCGGCCAGTTCGCCGAGCGCCGGCTGCATGAAGGCGCCGGCCACCGCCGCCGTCTCGACCGTGACGCCGACCTCGAGGAGGCGGATGCTGATCTCGAGGATGGCTGGCTGCTCGACGCGGCCGCTGCCGTCGGGTTGGAGCTTGATGAACTCGTGTTCGAACAGCTGTTGGCGATCGTCGGGGGAGAGCCGTCCGAGCATCGACTCGATCTCGTCGGCGGTGTACTGGCGCGGCGTCATGTTGACCTTCCACCCCTCGGCCAGGGCGGACTGCGTGCGCAACAAGCGTCGGAGGTCCTCGTCCACGCCGTGCTGGCGACGGACGATCTGGTCGATGGCCGCCAGTCGGAGGCCGTGCCCGTGGAGCTCAGCGATGAGTTGCACGCGACGGAGATGGTCCTGGTCGTAGTACCCGCTTCGCCCTTCGCGGTGCGGGGGGTCGAGGACGCCATGGGTCTGGTAGTAGCGGATCCGACGAACGGGCATGCCCGTGGCGGCGCCGAGCTCCTCGATGCTGTAGCGGGTGTCCGACGGCACAGTTCAGACTACCTCTTGACAGTTGCAGTGAACTGTTACACAGTACTGCAACAGTCGTGCTGCGGTATCGGCCGCAGCCATGCAAGGGGGAAACCATGTCATCGTCCGGCCGTCTTTCGACGCGCGTACTCACCGGTCGTCGTGCCCGTTCCGTGCTGGTGCTGGCGGCACTGGCCGTCGGCGCCACCACGTTTGCGGAGCCTGCCGCGGCTGCTCCAGCCGCGGCGCCACCGACCTACGTCGCCCTCGGCGATTCCTACACGTCGGGTCCGCTGGTGGGCAACCAACAGCTCAGCGGCCTCGGGTGCTTCCGCTCCGACATCAACTATCCGAAGCTGGCGGCCAAGGCTCTCGGCACCACCGTCAAGGACGTGAGCTGCAGCGGCGCGAGCTCGATCCACGTGACCGCCGCCCAGACGGTGGTGGGCTTGCCCACGCCGCCCCAGCTCGATGCCGTCACCGCCAACGCCACCCGGGTATCGATGGGTTTCGGCGGCAACGACATCAAGTTCGTCGAGATCATCACCGGTTGTGCCAGCCTCTTGCCGTTCGGCTCGCCGTGTCGGAACAAGCACGCCTCAGGCGGGGTCGACGCCTTGGCCGCTCGCATCGACGCCGCTGGCCCCGGAGTCGGTCAGGCCATCGCCGCCGTCAAGGCCAAGGCCCCCGGCGTGCGCATCTTCGTGGTCGGCTATCCGGCCTTGCTTCCCGAGTCGGGTAGCTGCTGGCCGCAGATGCCCTACACCAGGTCGGATGTGAGCTACCTGCGCGACGTCAACAAGCGGCTGAACGCCATGCTCGCCGGCCAGGCCGCGGCCGCCGGCGCCACCTATGTCGACGTGTACACGCCGAGCATCGGACACGATGCCTGCAAGTCGAAGACGAACCGCTGGGTGGAACCGATCGTGCCCGGCAACCCGGCGGCACCGGTGCACCCCAACGCAGCCGGCAATGCCGGCATGGCCCAGGCGCTCGTGGCGGCGATGACCGCCCGGGGTTGACGGGCGGACCTGTCCCGGCCCGAGCGCCGACGGCCACGATCTCCGCCACCGCTCGTCGTTGGCGCTCGTCGAGCCCGTCGAGCGCCGTCTGCCAGCCGCTGGCGCCCGAGAGACGTCGTCGGGCCAGGACGTTGGTCAGCGCAGGCCATCCCCCAGCCGCCAGCAGGATTGCTGGCGGCGCGCCGTGGCGGTCGGCCAACTCGGTCACCTCGTCGTCGGTGAGGCGCAGGTCGTGCTCGTCGAGGTCCACCACCTCGCCCCGACTCCGGCGGAGCGTGAGCCCGGGCACCGCGAGGCGCGATGCCATCACGAGGTGCAGGGTGCTCGGGGCCTCATCGATGAGCCGACGCAGGAGCGGGGCCGAGTCGCCGTGGACGAGGTGGACGTCGTCGAGGAACAGCGCCAGGCCCTCAGGCCAGGTGACACCGATGTGGGTGAGCAGCTCGTCCATGGCCCCCTCGGCGTCGTGTCGGAGTCGATCCGAGGTGAGGCCGAGACAGGCTGCGAGGCTGGCCGCGAAGTGGGAAGCGACGGCGTCCTGGTCCTCGCAGCGCAGCCACCGGTCGGTGCCCTCCGGAGCCAAGCGGTTCACCGCAAAGGCCTGGGCCATGAGCGTCGACTTGCCGAAGCCGGGACCGGCCACGAGCACGATGGCCCGATGGGTGAACCGCTGGCGGAGGCGCTCGACGAGGGTCGTCCGCACGAGGATGTCGGCGGTGAGCAGTGGGGGTGCGAGGCGCTCGGGTGGTGCAGGCGTCGACGCGGCGTGATCGTCGGGCAGGGAGATCGAGCGCACCTCGTGGTGATAGCACGCCGCCCGTCAACGCACCGTCGCTCCGGGGTTCTCGGCCCGGTACCGTCGGTCTATGACCGCGCCGTCCGCCACCGTCGTGATCCCTGCTCGCTACAACGGGCCGCCGACGTCGGGCAACGGCGGCTACGCGTGCGGCGTGGCCGCCGGGGCGCTCAACGACGGCCCGGCCGAGGTCGTGCTCCGCCGCCCACCCCCGCTCGACGTGCCGCTCGTCGTGGTCGAGACCGAGCGCGGCATCGAACTCCAGGACGAGGGCCAGGTGGTGGCCGCAGCCGTCGTCTGGGACGGCCGGGTCGACGTGCCCCCGCGCCCGACCGATGCCGTCGTCGACCTGGCGGTGGCCGGGTTCGACGTCGATGCCTACGCCTCCGGCCACGCCTTCGGTCGTTGCTTCACCTGCGGACCGTCACGTCCCGACCACGACGGGCTCTGCATCTACCCGGCCGGCATCTCCGGAACCGAGATGGTGGTGTGGCGGTGGACGCCGGCGCCGTCCACCGGGGCCGACGACGGCCTCGTGGCCGCCGCCGTGGTGTGGGCCGCCCTCGACTGCCCGAGCGTGCTGTGCTGGATCGACGCGCCGGACGGCTCGACCACGAGCGGGCCGGCCGTGCTCGGTCGCTTCGCCGTGCGCATCGACCGTCGCCCGGCGGTGGGCGAGCCGTTGGTGGTCGCCGGCTGGCAGACGGGTGCCGACGGCCGCAAGCTCTTCGGCTCGGCTGCGGTGTGGGACGCCGACGGCGAGGTGCTGGCGGTCTCGGCGGCCACCTGGATCCTGCTCGACGAGGCCCAGGCCGCCGCCTTCGGAGCGCAGGCCTAGCAGCCGGGCCGCGTCACGCAACGTTTGCCGCGCCGACCCACCTGCAATCATGGTTGGTGTCTCGTCGAGATGACCGAGATCCCAGGCCGGGGCGTCCCCGAACGCCGGGTCGGGGTGTCGGGCAACGGGCAATCGTTGCCTGACGTGGGGCTAGGAGCCGGGTGGCGTCGTGTCCGCCCGAGCGAAGGCGGCGGCCAGGGCAGCGATGGCGGCGGCTTCGTAGGCGCGGGCCGACTCGGTGATCCGGGTCAGCGCGAACGAGGCGTGGACGTGGCCGGCGAGGCGGACGTGGCGGGCCGGGACGCCGGCCGCCTCGAGTGCGGCGGCGTAGGCCTCGCCGTCGCCGCGGAGCTTGTCGAACTCGGCCGTCATGATCCACGCCGGTGGCAGGCCGGTGAGGTCATCGGCCAGCAACGGTGAGCAGTAGGGCTCGATGGCCTGCGTCGGGTCAGGGAGGTAGTGGGCCAGGTAGTCGTCGATCACGGCCCGGTCGAGCAGGTAGCCGTCGGGCACGTCCCGGTAGCCCGACTGCGAGCACGTGGTATCGGTGGCGGGGACGTCGAGCCACTGGTGGCACAGCTGCGGCCCACCGCGATCTCGGGCCATGAGGCAGGCCACCGCGGCCAGGTTGGCGCCGGCCGACTCGCCGCCGATGGACACGCGCCCGGCGTCGATGCCGAGGTCGTCGGCATGCTCGACCAACCAGCACAGCGCCGCGTACCCGTCCTCGGGTGGCGTCGGGTACTGGTTCTCGGGGGCCATGCGGTAGTCGACCGACGCCACGAGGCAGTCCGCCCCCGCGGCGATGGTGCGACAGCGCGGGTCACGCTCGTCGATCGTCCCGACGCACCAGCCGCCGCCGTGGAGGAACACGTAGAGCGGGTGCGGGCCCGGCGTCGGCGGCCGATACAGCCGCACGGTGATCCTGCCGCCGGCGACGGGCACGAGCAGGTCGCGTGTCTCGGCCGGCTCCGGCCCCTTGGGCATGACCAGTCGGGCGCCGGCACGGGCGAGACGAGCGCTCCGCTCGCGGCGCACCGCCATCGGGGTCGACAGGTCGTCGCCGCGCGACGCGGCGAGCTTGATGATCGGCTTCAGTCGGGGCTCCAGCGGCACGGGTAGCTCCAGTCGTTCGGCGGGTCGCTGGCCGCAGCCTGACAGAGGCGGCGCCGTTGGCGTGGCCGGTGCGCGGGCGTTCGGAGGGTTCCGCCGGAGAAGCCGGTGATGTTTGGGCGATGCCGTCAGGCGGCTTCGTGGCGGATGCTCGATCCGAACGCCGGATGGCTGCGGGCTGCGTCGGGCAGGGGGCGTGGTCTCGGGAGCGGCGACGACCCCTCGGGAGGGGGTGCCAGCTCGACGCGGCGCTGCGGATGGCCCGTGCGGGTCGGGATGGCCGCGAGCGCAAGGCGCAGTTCTCGACGCTGCAGCGCGCGGTTGGTGATCCAGAGCGCAGCGAGGGTGACGATCAGCATGGGAGAGGCGAGCGACAGGTTCACGAAGTTGCTCATGGCGATCCTCGGGGGTGGGAGAGGGGCTTTAGCGATAAATGCTTTCGCTCTCTCCAACGCGGGCGGACGTGACACCGTTCCCGTTCGACGTGTGACTTCGGCCACGCACCATGCCCGGATCCGGCGGGCAGGCTCGGCGTGGCGTCGCACTAGCGTAGGAACGGTGCAAGGCGCTGGGGGACGACGGTCGTTGCTCGACCACCCGGCCCGGTACGTCGTCACCGGGTTCGTGGCCGTCATCCTCGTGGGCACGGCGCTGCTGCTGCTGCCGGCCTCGACCGCGTCGGGCGCGTCGACCTCGCCGCTCGATGCGCTGTTCACCGCCACTTCCGCCGTTTCGGTCACCGGCTTGGCCGTGGTCGACACCGGAACCCATTGGAGCGGCTTCGGACAGGCGGTGCTCCTCGTGCTGATCGAGGTGGGCGGCCTCGGCTACATGACCGTGTCGTCGCTGGTGGTGTTGTTGCTGTCGAGGCGCCTCGGGTTGCGCCGTCAACTCGTGGCCTCGGCGGAACGCGGTGTGTTGAGCCTCGGCGACGTCCGCCAGGTCCTGACCGGCCTGGCCATCATCACCGTCTCCGTGCAGGCCGTCGTCGCCGTCGTGCTGGCGTTCCGATTCTGGTGGGGGGGGGACATGTCGGCCGGCGCCGCCGCCTGGAGCGGGGTGTTCCACTCGGTGAGCGCGTTCAACAACGCCGGGTTCTCGCTCTACGCCGATTCGTTGGTGGGCTACTCGTCGGACTGGATGATCCTCGTCCCCATCATGTGCTCGATCGTCATCGGCGGGCTCGGCTTCCCCGTGCTCATCGACCTGCGCCGCGTGGGCAGGAGGCTGCGTCTGCTCACCCTGCACTCGAAGGTGACGATCGTCGGCTCCGCCGCGCTGTTGGTGGTGGGGTTCGTGGTGCTCACGGCCATGGAGTGGACCAACCCGGGCACGCTCGGCCCGATGAACGTGCCGGACAAGGTGCTCAACGGCACGTTCTCCTCGGTCGCCCCACGGACGGCGGGGTTCAACACCGTCGATGTCGGCTCGATGCGGCCCGAGAGCCTCCTGGTCACCGTGGCGTTGATGTTCGTGGGCGCCGGATCGGCCGGGACCTCGGGCGGCATCAAGGTGTCGACCTTCATGGTCCTGGCGCTCGTGATCTGGAGCCAGCTCCGGGGCGACAGCGATGTGACCGGCTTCCACCGGCGCATCCCGGAGCTGACCCAGCGCCGGGCCATCACCGTGGCACTGTTGGCCGTCGGGCTGGTGTTGACGGGTGCCGCGGTGCTGCTCACCTCGGGCCAGTTCTCCCTCGACGACAGCTTGTTCGAGGTGGTGTCCGCCTTCGGTACGGTGGGGCTGTCCACCGGCATCACCACGACGCTCCCTGCGATCGACCAGTTGGCGGTGATCGCGCTCATGTTGATCGGTCGCGTCGGTCCGCTCACACTTGGTGCTGCGCTGGTGCTGCGTGCACGCCCCAGCCGGTTCCGGCTTCCCGAGGAGGGTCCACTCATTGGCTGAACGACGGGTCAAGTCGGAGATGGTCGTCGTGATCGGACTGGGTCGGTTCGGCACCGCAGTGTCCGAAGAGCTCGTCGCGCTCGGTCACGAGGTCCTCGGGATCGACAGCGACGAGCGCCTGGTGCAGGCGGCGTCGGGTGTCCTGACCTCTGTCGTGCAGGCCGACGCCACCGACGAGGCGGTCCTCCGCCAGCTCGGGGTGGCCGAGGTGCAGCACGCTGTGGTGGCCATCGGCGACGCCGTGCAGGCGAGCATCCTGGCCACCGGCGCGTTGTCGGACATGGGGATCGGCGACATCTGGGCCAAGGCGCAGACCGAGCAGCACGCCCGCATCCTCAGCCGCGTCGGCGCCACCCAGGTCGTGTTCCCCGAACGAGACATGGGCAAGCGCGTGGCCCACCGGGTCACCGGCCGTGTGCTCGAGTACATCCAGATCGACGAGAGCTTCGTGCTGGTGGAGACGTCCGTGCCGGCGCGGTTCGCAGGACGAACCCTTCTGGAGGCGGACATCCGCCGGCAGTACGGCGTGACCGTCGTCAGCATCAAGCCCACGGGCGGCCAGTTCGGTCACACCACCGCCGAGACGCGCCTCGGCGCGCAGGATCTTCTCCTCGTCGCCGGCGACGTGCGGGCAGTGAACCGCTTCGCCGCCGAGGCGTGACTGCCTTCGACGCCGCCTGCTCGATCGTTCGTCACGACGGACACGAGGACGTCATCTGATCGACAACGGATCTGCGAATCGACGCCCCGGCGCTGGGGTAGGAAGGACGTAGCAACCGAACACCAGGGAGGCGCAGCACCATGAGCACCGAAGATGTCGAGTTCGCAAAGCGTTCCGTGACCTACCTCCGCTCGCAGGGCCTACGTCCGCGTGAGATCGAATCGGCGCTGCAGGACGAGCTTGAGTGCCCGCCCGACGTGGCCCACGAGCTCGTCGGCGCCGCCTGACCGAAACCCCTTCTTGACCGAAACCCCTGCGAACCGGTGGACGTTGTTGCGCGCAGAGGCGCGACAACGTCCACCGGTTCGTCGAGGGAAGGCGCCGAGCGGGAGTTGGGGGTCCGCCGGTAGGTTGGCGCCATGCCTGCCGACCTCGCCAAGACCGCCGCCGACATCGGCATCGTCACCGCCGATATCGACGCCTCCCTGCACTTCTACCGCGACCTGCTCGGCTTCGTCCCGCTGATGGTCCTGCCCGTCGAGAGCGGCGACCTGCACCTGCTCATCGCCGGGGAGATCCTCGTGAAGCTGGCCGACGTGCCGGGCGCGCCGGCGGGCCCGAAGGGCGACATCCCCGAGGCCACCGGCCTCCGCTACTTCACCTTCTGGGTCACCAACCTGCACCAGCTGCTGGCCGAGCTCGAGGCCGACGGCGTGGCCGTGGTCCGGGCGCCGTTCGAGGTGCTGGCCGGGACGACGGCCCTGCTGGTGGCTGACCCCGACGGCAACGTCGTCGAGTTCCTCGAACAACAGGCCTGACGCCGGTCCCCCCCCCCGAACACCCTCGAACCGGTGGACGTCGTCGCGCCCAGGCGCGCATCAACGTCCACCGGTTCGGGTTTGCACTCGCATGGGCACGCCACCGGTCGGGCGGTTGACGACCATCCCGACTGGTCGGGGCAGCACGGCGGTGGTGGGGGACACGTCGAGGCGCTGGGCCAGCCGCGCCGTGATGAGGGTGAGCTCCATCTGAGCCAGGGCGAAGCCGATGCAGCGGCGAGCACCGCGCCCGAACGGCACCCACGCGGCGTCGGCCACGGCCTGTTGGTCGTCGGTCAGGTCGTGGAACCGCTCGGGATCGAAGCGCAGCGGATCGGGCCACGCCGCCGGGTCGCGGCCGGCGAGGTGGGCGGACCACAGGATCAGGGTGCCCTTGGGTACGACGTGGCCACCGACCGACACGTCGACGGCTGCCTCTCGCGGCGAGATGACTCCGGCCGGATGGAGTCGGAGCGTCTCGCGCATCACGCGGTCGGCCAGCCTGAGCGAACGCAACTCCTCGGCGCCGGGCGACGGCCCGTCGGCGCCCACCGGGCCGAGCACCTCGTCGGCCTCGGCTCGCAGCTCCGCCCACAGGCCGGGCTCCAGCGACGCACACCACAGGATCCACGCCAGCGACGCGGCCGTGGTGTCGTAACCGGCGCCGATCAGGGTCACGACCTGGTCGCGGATCTCGCCATCCGACAGGGATCCGTCCTGCACCAGCACCTCGAGCACGTCGAGCGGGTCACCGCTGGGTTGGCGTCGCCGCTCGGCCATCTCGGCGTCGATGATGGCGTCGAGCGCCCGACGGTCGGCCCGCACCCGCGCGCGGGCCGTGTGGGGGAACGGGTGGGGGAACTGCTTGACGGCCGACGCTTCGAGATAGTCCTGCGGACGTTGGAACAGGTCGCCGATCTCGTCGGCCCGCGGCACCAGCCGCTCGCCGAAGAAGGCGCGCACGACGATGTGGAGCACGAGCCGACGGACGACCGGGTAGAGGTCGACGACCCGCACGCCGCCCTCGAGGTCGGCGGCCAGGCGATCGATGGCCACGTCAGCCTGCTCGACGATGGTCGGGATCCACCCGGTGAGGCGACGGACGCTGAACGCGCCTTGCACCGACGCCCGGCGCCGCTTGTGGTCGGGGCCGTCCGACACGATCATCGAGCCGTCGCCCACCACGAAGCCCAGCACGTTGAACTTGTGGCCCCAGCGGAACGACTCGGTCGATGTGGCGAACAGCTCGTGGAGGGCGGTCGGGTCGCCGACGATGGCCAGCCGGGCCGGCCCGAATCCCAGCCCGCACACCGGTCCGTAGCTCTCGCGCAGCTCGTCGAGCACGGGCTGTGGGTCCTGGAAGATGCGACGCAGGTAGCGGAGCTGGGCCAGGCCGGTGGGACCGGGGAGCGGGAGCCCGTCGATCTGGTGGGCGGTGGCGGTCATCGTGCCTCCGTGTCGGGCGTGAGGTCGGTCGGGTTCAGGCGCGCCCGGCCACGCGCCCGGCGTGCGCTCCACAGGGGACGGTAGGGCCGTCGAGCGGGGTCGTCGAACGTGGAGGCAGCCGCCGCCAGCCCCGCCGAGATCAGTTCGGCGTCGGTGCGATCCATCCCCATCGCCCCTCTGTCGCGCCGGAGGTGCCTCGCGGTTCCCTCCATCGTGCCCGACCCGGGTGGGGTCCACCCTCGACCTAACGTCGGACGGTCGGCCCTCACCATCCGAAGCCGCCGACGGAGCTCCGCCATGGTCGACGCCCCCGATGACGACGATCTGCTGCCTGCCGGCGCCTTCTCGGCGTGGCTGACCGGCCTGGAGGCGGCTCTCGACGAGCGTGGCGAGTCCGATGTGCCGTGCGACGGGTGCACGGCGTGCTGCACGTCGTCGCAGTTCATCCACGTCAGGCCTGATGACGTCGATGCCCGGGCCCACATCCCAGCCGAGCTGCTGTTCCCGGCGCCGTTCCTCCCGGCGGGCGACCTGCTGTTGGGCTACGACGAGCGTGGCCACTGCCCGATGTTGCTCGACGGCGCCTGCACGATCTACGCGCATCGACCCCGCACGTGTCGCACGTACGACTGCCGGGTGCTGGCCGCGGCCGACGTGTCGCTCGGCGACGATCCCGACAAGGCCGATATCGCACAGCGGGCGACTCGGTGGCGGTTCGACCACGCCACCGCCGACGATCGTGCGGCGCACGACGCCGTGCAGGCCGCTGCCACCTTCCTCGCCGACCACGCCGACGAGCTCACCGATGGTCCGGTCCCGGCCACGGCGCGCGCCGTGCTGGCCGTCGAGGTGCACGAGGCCTTCCTCGACCGGGATCCAACGACGGGTCGGTGGTCGGTCGTCACCCCAGGCAAGGCAGAGGTGGCGGTGGCGGTGCGCGCACGGCGTCGGGCGCGCTAGGTGGTGGGGGCGGGGACGTCCCTCAGGAGCGAGGTGACCACCCGGGACATCGCCGCCCGGGCGGGCGTGCAGCAGTCCCTCATCCACCGACACTTCGGCACCAAGCAGGACCTCGTGCGCGAGGTCGTGGCCACGATCGCCCTCCGCTACACGGCCGTCGTGGCGTCGGCAGGCGACGACGTCGTGGCGGGCTTCGACCGTGCGTTCGACTTCACGCTCGCAGAGGGGTCGGGGCCGCTCGACCTGGTGGCGGCCGTCAACAAGGAGCGCGCCGGGCAATCATCGCAGGCCTTCCCCGGAGCGGCCGTGCACCTGACGCAGCTTCGAACGGCGATGCAGCGACAATCACGCCGAGCGGTGAGCTCGTCGACCCCGCCGATCGACCCCCGATTCGTGGGCGCGGCGGCGATGGCGTTCTCGTCCGGTTGGGCGGCGATGGAGGACTGGCTGTGCGCCGCCTTCGAGCTCGACGACATGCCACGCGACGAGGTGCGGGCTCAGATGCGTGCGATCCTCGAGGACCTGGTCGTGCGCCATGCCGGCCTGCCACGGGACGCGTCCCGCTCGACATCGGGTTGACGCGGTCAGGCGTCCGGTGGAGCAAGCAGCTCGATGGGGTCGAGGGCGGCGGCGAACACGGCCAGCACGTCGGGCCCGTAGGTGACGACGCCCTCGCGGCCGAACTGCAGCACCGACATCAGCACCGAGATCACGATGACGACGGCGCCGTTGGCCACCGACACGGCGTCGATGTCGGGCCGAACGTGGCCGGCGGCCTGGTCGCTGCGCAGGCGCTCGGCCACGGCCTTGCGCAGCTCGGCCATGGCCGGGATGTCGAGCATCCGGTGGGTGACGTGGGGTTCGAGGCCGGACAAGACGCGGCGGGCCAGCGGGTGTCGTTCGACCGACTCGACGAGCGTGAAGATGAGCGTCTCCCGCCAGGCGCCGGCCTTGGGCTGCTCGAGCAGGCTGGACACGCCCTCGGCGATCACGCCGGCCGCGTCCTCGTCGAGGGCGGCGAGGAACAGCGCTTCCTTGTTGGGGAAGTAGTTGTAGGTGAGGGTGCCGCCGACGTCGGCGTCGCGGGCGATGTCGGCCACCGACGTCGACCGGAACCCGTCGCGACCGAAGCGGGCGATGGCCGCATCGAGGATCGCGCTTCGGGTTTGCTCGCCCTTGGTGTTCGGGGGAGGCGCCTGCTCCATGTGCCAAGAGTAACAGACTGAGCGATTGAGTAAATCACTCAAATCATCTACGGTTCCCCCATGACCGCCGTTCGCCCCTCCGAGGAGCACGCCATGACGCAGTCCAGCGATCCCACCCGCGCCATCCCCACCCGTCGCATCGCCTTCGAGCCGTCGCTCCACGACATGCCCCAGCGCTTCGCCGGCGAGGGCGACCTGATCATGAGCCACGTGGTGGCATCGATGTCGTCGGTCTTCCCCGACGGCGAGGACTTCTTCGTCCGCTCGGTGCGCCACTACCGCGGCCAGATCACCGATCCAGCCCTCAAGCGCCAGGTGTCGGGCTTCATCGGCCAGGAGGCCGTGCACGGACGTGAGCACCGCGTGCTCAACGCCCGCCTCGACGAGCTCGGCTACCCGGCCAAGCGCACCGAGCGCTTCACCAAGTGGGGCCTCGAGAAGCGCACCAAGATCATGCCGGCCATCTCGAACCTGGCGGCCACCGCTGCCCTCGAGCACTACACGGCCACCCTGGCCGAGGTGCTGCTCTCCGACCCCGAGGCCCAGGGCGCCGTCGGCGACCACGCCGTGCTCGACGTGCTGCTCTGGCACGCCCTCGAGGAGAACGAGCACAAGTCGGTGGCCTTCGACGTCTACAAGGCCGTCGGCGGCTCCGAGCGCACCCGGGTCTTCACCATGAACGCCGTGACCTTCGGCTTCATCGTGGGCATGACCATCCAGTCGATCATCTCGCTGCTGGGCGACGCCGACACCTACAAGCCCAAGGTGCTCGGCCCCAGCCTTCGGCGCCTGCGCCGCTCGCCGTTCCTGAAGCGCGAGATCTGGAACCAGCTGCGCGACTACAACCGGTCTGACTTCCACCCCGACGACCAGGACACGTCCGAGCTGCTCGCCCTGTGGCGCGAGAAGCTGTTCGGCACCGAGGGCACGCTCAACGAGCTGCTCACCAGCCCGACGCCCGTCGCGGCCTGAGGCCGCCGGCCGTGGAGCACCTCGACGTCCTCATCGTCGGCGCCGGCCTGTCGGGCATCGGTGCCGCCCACCACCTCCAGTCGTCGTGCCCGTGGGCCAGCTTCTCGATCTTCGAGGCCCGAGACGCCATCGGCGGCACGTGGGATCTCTTCCGCTACCCGGGCATCCGGTCCGACTCGGACATGCACACTCTCGGCTACTCGTTCCGCCCGTGGAAGGGCCAGAACTCGATCGCCGACGGTGCCTCGATCCGGCAGTACATCGAGGACACCGCGGCCGAGGCCGGCATCGACCGCCACATCCGCTTCGGCCACAAGATCGTCTCGGCTGACTGGTCGACCGACGACGGCTGCTGGCACGTGGTCGCCGAGCGCGCCGACACGGGCGAGGCGGTCGAGCTCACGTGCGGGTTCTTCCTGTCGTGCAGCGGGTACTACCGCTACGACCACGGCTACCTGCCCGACTTCGCCGGCATGGACGACTTCGCCGGCACCATCGTCCACCCGCAGGCGTGGCCCGAGGACCTCGACTACGCCGGCAAGCGGGTGGTGGTCATCGGCAGCGGGGCCACCGCCGTCACGCTCATCCCGTCGATGGCCGACACCGCCGCCCACGTCACCATGTTGCAGCGGTCGCCCACCTACATCGCCTCGGTGCCGCAGAAGAGCCCGATCGCCGCAGCCATGAAGAAGATCCTCCCGCCCAAGCAGGCGGGCGACGCCAGCCGCTGGATCCACGCCCTCGGCACCCAGGGGATGTACGAGGTCAGCCGTCGTCGCCCGGCCATGGTGAAGAAGGTGCTTCGCAAGGGCCTCGAGCATGAGCTCCCGGCCGGCTACGACATCGACACCCACTTCACGCCGCACTACAACCCGTGGGACCAGCGCTTCTGCGTGGTGCCGAACGGCGACCTGTTCAAGGCCATCGGCAACGGGTCGGCATCGGTCGTCACCGACCACATCGACCGCTTCACCGAGACGGGCATCCGCCTCGTCTCCGGTGCCGAGCTCGAGGCCGACATCATCGTCACCGCCACCGGCCTCGAGATGCTGTTCATCGGGGGCATCGCGCTGTCGGTCGACGGCGAGGCCGTCGTTGCTTCGGAGAAGCTGACCTACAAGGGGATGATGCTCGAGGGCGTCCCGAACTTCGCCACCGTCTTCGGCTACACGAACGCTTCCTGGACGCTCAAGGCCGAGCTCACGTGCGACTACGTCTGCCGTCTGCTGAACCGCCTGCGGGCGGCCGGCCTGCGCCAGTGCACCCCGATCAACCGCGACCCGTCGGTCGACGCCTCCGCCTTCCTGGGACTGACCTCGGGCTACATCCAGCGCGCCGCCGACCGGTTCCCCAAGCAGGGCAGCCGCTTCCCGTGGCAGGTCCACCAGAGCTACGTGAAGGACTACCGGGCCATGAAGCTGAAGGACGTCGACGACGACGTCATGGCCTTCTCGAACCCGATTCCTTCGGCTCGTTCATGGTCGGCACTCGCGTCGTCGGCGCCGCGCTCGATGCCCGGCGCGCGGGCGCCACACCGACGTGGGCGCGGGGCGTCGGGCGTGGCGTCGTTCGACGGTCGGGTCGTGGCCGTGACCGGCGCGGCGTCGGGCATCGGTCGGGCCCTGGCCGAGGAGCTGGCGCGGCGCGGCGCGCACGTGGCCCTGGGCGACGTCGACGAGGACGGCCTGGCCGAGACGGCCATGCGCTGCGAAGGCCGGGGCGTGAAGGTCACAACCCAGCGCGTCGACGTGGCCGACCGTGACGCCGTGTTCGCCTGGGCCGAGCAGGTGGTCGACGAGCACGGCACGGTCAACGCTGTCATCAACAACGCCGGCGTGGCCCTCGGCGCCACCGTCGAGGCCATGTCATTCCACGACGCCGAGTGGTTGATGGACATCAACTTCTGGGGCGTGGTGCACGGCACGCAGGCGTTCCTTCCGCACCTGCAGGCCGCGGGGGAGGGGCACGTGATCAACGTGTCGAGCGTGTTCGGGCTCGTGAGCATCCCGTCGCAGTCGGCCTACAACGCCGCCAAGTTCGCCGTGCGGGGCTTCACCGATGCCCTACGCATGGAGCTCGACATCGGCGGTTCCCGCGTGTCGGCGCTGACCGTGCACCCGGGCGGCATCAAGACCAACATCGCCCGCAACGCCCGCATGGACGACAGCGTGGCCTCGCTCACCGGGGGCAGCGAGGCCCACACCCGGTTCGACCAGGTGGCCATGACGTCGCCCCAGAAGGCGGCCCGCCAGATCCTCGACGCCGTGGAGACCAACAAGCGTCGGGTGCTCGTCGGCCCCGACGCCAAGCTCTTCGACCTGGCCTCCCGCTTGCCGCCGCAGCTCTACCAGCGGGTCATCGTGGCCGGCGCTCGTCGCCAGCGCTGAGCGCGCGGGCAAGCGAGCGTCTCCGCCCCGGCCGTCAGATTCACGTCACGCAGATCTGCTTTCTGTAGGGCTCAGTGCATGTCACCAATGCCCATGCGTTCTCGCACCACATCCGCCCGAATCGCAGCTGCGGTCGCGGCTGCCCTGTTCGGGGTGGTGGCCGTCGGTGGGTGTTCGTCATCTTCGGACGACGACGGTGCTGCGTCGACCTCGACAACGATCGCCGCCACCACGAGCGAAGCCCCCGAGCCGGAGACGACCGAGAGCACGGCTTCCGAGGAGTCGACCACCACCCAGTCGGTGGGTGGCACCCAAGTCGACATCGGCGGCCACAATGTTGTGGCCGCCGATGCTGTCGTGCCCGAGCCCGAGTCCGGGGTGACCCTCACGCCCGGGTCGGTCTACGGCTTGCCTGGAGCGAGCTTCGAGGAGCTCGAGAGCGTCGACGTCACCAACCGTGAGGTCACCTCGGTTGATGGCGACCCTGTCGTCATCTACTTGTTCGGTTCGGACACGTTGTTCGATGTCGGATCGTCGACGGTCAAGTCCACGGCCGAGGCCGCCCTCCCGGCCGTCGTGGCCTCGCTCGCCCAGCGCTCCCCGAACGGCGCCATCCTCGTGCGCGGCTTCACCGACAGCAGCGGCACTGCGGCCGGGAACCAGACGTTGTCCGAGCAGCGGGCCGCCTCGGTCACGGCGTGGCTCACGGGCAACGGGGTCGACGCCGCCCGCGTCACGCCATCGGGATCCGGGAGCACGCACCCGGCTGCCGAGGAGACCAGTGAGGCGGGCACGGCGTTGAACCGCCGCATCGAGATCGTCGTCATCGGCTGACGATCACAGGCACCCACGGCGCCTCGCGCCATCAGAGAGGACTCATCATGACCCATCGCCTGTCCCTTGCCGCCCTCGTGGCCACGATCTTGCTGTTCGGCGGCGCCTGTAGCTCCGATGCCGGAACCGAGGATGCGGCGACCGTCGGCGCCCTCGATCCGACGACGACCGAGACATCGGTTGCCTCGACCCCGGCTGTGGGGAGTTGCAGCGCTGACGATCCCCGGTTCGAAACGGGAGTCTGGGAGGGGACGGGCTCGTTCCGCTCGGAGATCTCCTCCGGAGGTGAGGTGCGCGCCACCACGTTGACGCCTGGTGACTTCACCTTCACCGTGACCGTCGATGACGACGGCAACGTCACCGAAGGTTCGTGGTCGGTCACCGGCATGTCGGTGGCGGTCTCGGCCGGTGATCGGAACGACACGGCCACCTACCTCGGCCAAGGCCCCGTCACCGGTAACGGCGACAGGCTGTTGATGGGCGGGAACTTTGCGGTCTCCGTGGCCGGAGTGGCGCCGTTCGACGTACCGATCATCGACTACCCGATCCTTCCGGACACGTGCGTCGACGGAAAGATCGTGGGCTCCATCGAGGAGCCCGGCAGCCAAGCCGCGGCTGCCGCCGGGATCGAAGGCGGCTTCGAGGCCCCGTTCACTGCGGAGATGACCGGCTGAGCGGAGGCGGTGGCGGCCGGCGTCCGAACCCGTCCGCGTCGCGGGGTACCTTCGGGCGGATCGACGCGGGAGGTGACATGGCGAAGCGCACGGGGGGTCGCCTGTCGGTCGAACCGTGGCCCCACGCCGCCGACGTGCTCGGTGTGGGCGACCCGTTCGTGTCGGTGGCGGCGTGACCGCCAACGGCGAGCCGGCCGTCCCCGGCGGCAGCGCGTCAGCGGCACCCGCCGAGCGGCCGACGGTCGCTCCCGTGGCCCCTGTCGCCCCCGCTGTCCGGCCGAGCGTCACGACCGTCGCTCCCTGACGTCGTCGAGGTCACCCGGTCCGTCGAGCGCGCCGCGGATGATGGCACCGAGCGCGTTCGTGTCGCGCAGGTGGGCCACCAGCGCGTGCCCGCCAGACGCGTGGCGGTGGACCGTGACGCGCGCCCCGCCTTCGATGCGATCGGCGTGGGCCCGATCGAGGCGGTGGCTGGCGTTGACGTGCACGTGGATCGTCGGACCGCCGGCGGCCAGGCACAGCGGACGGAGGTCGTCGACGGCGCCATCGGGTGGTGATCGGCGCAGGGCCCGGATCGGGCGCCCCCACCGCCGGTCTCGATACCACAGTCGTCGTCGTCGGTCGATGAACGTCTGCGGCGCGAAGGCGTGCACCTCGTCGAGCTCGAGGGCGTGGCCGAACAGGATGGCGCCGAACCCGCCGGCCGAGTTCCCGAAGCCCACCACGCGCGCTGCGCCGGCGTCGTCGAGGACGGAGCGGAGGCTGTCGGCCGCCGTCGAGATGGATCCGCCGAGCCCGCGGATGCCCCGCTGGTACCACGCCTGGTCGAGATCGCGGACGAACACCTTGGTGACCGGGATGGACCCGGCGAGGGCGAAGAACTCGAACGGCGGGATCTGCAGGCCACCGGCGATGCCACCGAACGCCACCATGGCCACCGTGGAGTCGGCTGATCGATCGACGACGAACCCCTGCTCGGGTTGTTCCAGCGCGGTGCGGAAGTCCACGTTCACGGATGCTCCTCCACGTGGTCCTCCCATGCGTGGAGCGGGCCGGACGCCCGCGTGCGGCAAGTCTGGCGTAGCGACGGGGACCTCCGCGTCGGCGACGACGTGGCCGAGCTCCTGGCGGCGGCTCGACGACTGGCCGGATCGGCAGGACGCGCTTCGACGGGACCCCCAGGGTGGTGATGCTCGTGCCAGCA
>Ga0105047_10004371_pt1 | contig 24582 bp, 20 predicted proteins | sample MAT04_FD_78384 | JGI IMG/M metagenome (GOLD analysis project Ga0105047, IMG submission 78384) | Freshwater microbial communities from Lake Fryxell liftoff mats and glacier meltwater in Antarctica - MAT-04 (megahit assembly) | ecosystem: Environmental > Aquatic > Freshwater > Ice > Liftoff...
AAATCAAAAAAGCAGCATAGGCATTAGGATTATTCAATGTAGTAGTTATTTTAACCACATTATATCCCGAAGAGTATTTCACAATAAACTTTTCATCTAACCCAATCCTTGTAAAATATTGTATTATACCAAAAATACTCAAGATTGATGCTGTGAATATATAGCATCCCAATAAATTCTTAACCATTTTTTTCGTATTGAACTCATATTTAATCAAAAAAAACATAAATACATAGCTTATAAATCTTGCAGTTTCTGTTATGACTAACCGTTTTTCTAATGCATAGGAAGCTGACAAAATCATCATACCCGATAATATCGCTATGGAAATACTTAATGCACTTGTAGAGAAGTCTTTTATACCGTAAATAAATCTCTCTCTTGTAGCATTATCAAAAAATAATTTAATGATATACAAAAACATGATTATCCCTAGTAAAATATCTGTAACAAGAATACCTTTTAATTTTATTCCTTCTTGAATTAAGGGCATTGTTATTATGTAAGAACATGTTAAATAATATAAAATACTATACCTAACTTTAATTTTTCTCACCTCTTTATACTCTAATATTATCATTTCTACAAAATTTGTCCCTCACTTTAAAAAAATATTTTGAATTATAAGTGAGTGATATATTTCTTTAATTTTTATAAATTCAACAATATTTTTATATATTTATTTTTTTTATAAATCCATAAATATTTTTTCCAGTTTTTTGGTTATATTTTCTCTAGCATAATTTTCCATAACATAGGCTCTTCCATTTTCACCTAACTTCTTTCTAAGTTCTATATCATTATATAACTTTAATACCGCTTCTGCAATTTCTTTTGGATTTTCTGGTTCTACAACTATTCCTGCATTTGCACTTGTTATTAGTTTAGCAGCTTCACCCTGTACTGGTAAAATAATAGGTATCTCAGAAGATAAGGTTTCAAACATTTTTGAAGGTAGAGCACCTTTAAATAATTCTAATTTTTTCAAAGGAATTATTGCAGAATCCATGGATGCCACTATTTTAGGCATATTGGCCTTTGGTTGAAGTGGTAAAAAGGTAACATTTTTCAGTCCTTTTTCTTTTACCATTCCTATAAGGTCTTGTTTTTCAGGACCATCACCTATAAAAATAAATTGAATATTTTCTTCATCTTTTACTATCTCTGCAGCATTTATTATAACCTGCAGTCCTTGTGCAAGCCCATGAATACCTGCATAACATAGAGCAAATTTATTTTTTATTCCAATTTCACTTCTAAAGCACTCATCCCTATTTTCACTTTTGAATAGTTTTGTGTCTACTCCGTTAGTAATAAGATGTACTTTGTTTTTATCAACTCCTCTATTAACTATATCATTAACTATTCCTTGCGTTTGACAAGTAACCGCATCAGCTTTTCTGTAACAAAATTCTTCAAGCCATACAGACATTTTTATGAATAACTTATTATGAAGCACACCTAATTTTATAGCTGATTCTGGCCATAAATCAGATATGTTGAAAATAAACTTAGCTTTTTTAATTTTTGCTAATACATACCCTGACCATCCTAAAAATAATGGTGGTGATTCTGTTATTAATACATCCTGCTTATTTATATATTTAGCTCCTTGAAATACGGCTGAAAATGTAAAGGATAAATAATTCCTTAATTTTTTAATAAAACTCTTAGATTTTGTAGCATAAATACTAGTTCTAATTATTTTTATTCCCTCAATTTCTTCTAAAACTACTTTTTTGCCTTTATACTCCTCAAAAATTTCTCCTCTTGGGTAATTGGGTAAAGCTGTTAATATTGTAACCTCATGACCAAATTCTTTTAATTTTTTAGCAAACTCAAAAATCCTATTTTGAGGTGCCCCAACCTCTGGGGGACAATATTGAGTCAAAAATAAAATACGCATGTTTTCACCTCTATTTTTCATTTATAATTTTTAAAATTCTTTCTGCAGCATGACCGTCTCCAAAAATATTTTGTTTGGCTTTGGTTGGTACAAAATTAATTATACCGTCTAAAATCTTAGATTTATCAGTTCCTACAACAATATTCCAACCATTTTCTACTGTTTCCACCCATTCTGTTTCGTCTCTCATAGTAATACAAGGCTTATTCATAAAGAAAGCTTCCTTTTGAACTCCACCACTATCCGTAACAATCTTTTTACAGTGCATTTCTAAATTTATCATATCTAAATACCCAACTGGATCTATTATCGTTATATTATTATTAAAGGTTAAACCATAATCATTCATATACTTCTTAGTTCTTGGATGTAGCGGCAATACTATTTTTTTGGTGCTTTCATTTAATGCTTCAATAATATTTTTTAACCTATTTATATCATTAGTATTTTCTGCTCTATGTATAGTGGTTAAAATAAATTCTTTTTGGGATAAATCAAGTTTCTGCATAATGTTAGACTTCTCTTTTGAAATTTCCGTGAAATTAAGAGTTGCATCATACATTACATCCCCTACATTATGAACTCCCTTAGTAATACCTTCTTCTTTTAAATTTTTAACTGCTGAAGTTGTAGGTACAAAAAGATATTTTGAAATATGATCAGTTAAAATTCTATTTTGTTCCTCTGGCATATTCATATTAAAACTTCTAAGTCCTGCTTCTATATGTGCTACTGGAATAAGTAATTTACTTGCACAAAGCGCTCCTGCAAAAGTTGAATTTGTATCTCCATAAACCAAAAGCATATCTGGTTTTTCCATCATACAAAGTTCTTCTAGTTTTATTAACATATTTCCTGTTTGGACGCCATGTCCACCGGAACCTACTCCTAAATTATAATTAGGATTGGGTAGTTTAAGTTCATTGAAGAAAATTTTCGACATATTTTCATCATAATGTTGACCTGTATGTACTAAAATCTCCTCATGTTCATTTCTAATCACATTAGATATTGCAGCTGCTTTTATAAATTGCGGTCTTGCTCCCACTACTGTTAATATTTTCATATATACTTCTGATTTTCGACAATGTATTACTTATAGAAAAATCAAAATTTTCACTTCCCTTCCACAAAAATATCTATAAACTTTCTATAATACCCATTAGTTCACCTGTTAAACTTTCTCTGTTGTATTTTTTAACTTTTGCCCAATTGATTTCTAACTTTTCCTGCATGCCTTTCCAAATGCTATAGGATTTATATATAACCGCATAAATCTCATGAATTTTTTCAGGGTGACAACAAAATCCAGTATTTGTAGACAGGATTAAATCTTTGGCAACACCATTTGGTACAATGCCAATGATATCTCTTCCACTTCTTATATATTCAAATATCTTTCCAGTATATATGCCATCACTACCTTCAGCATCTTCTATAATAAGTAGTGATGCTGAAGAATCTTCTAATTTCTTCAAACTCTCTTTATGGGGTAAGTATGATATGAAGTCGATAACATTAGGATATTTTTCAATAAAAAACCTTATATCTTCTTGAGCATCCTTACCTACTTGCCCAACAAATCTAATCATAAGTTCCACTTGTTTTATTCTTTCATCTTTAATAAGCCTATCCATTGCTATTAAAAAATTCTTTGGTGATCGTTTCCCATATAGTGTTCCGTTATAAGTTATAATATATTTTGATGTGCTGTTATTCATGTTATAATCCTCAAAATCCTCCTCATCATAGCCATTAGTAATAACACTAAATTTAACTGGATCCTGATTTTTATATCTTTCAATGAAATCATCTATTATAGGCTTACTTACAGATATTACGGCATCCGCCTTTTCAATAACTGCCTTCTCCATATTTTCATTTTTTCTCCTAGCATAAGCTGAATAAGCTACGAAAGGATTGGCTACCCATTGATCACGAAAATCAGCAATCCATGCTATATTAAATTTCTGCTTTAATTCATAAGCAATTAAATGCCCAGTGTATGGCGCTGATGTAGAATATATTACATCGATTTTTTCATCCACAATTATTTTCAATCCTAAGGCTACTGCATCTTTTTTCCAAGAAATTTTATCATCTGGTATGTACATATTTCTATAGGCAGTTAGCAAGTGTTTTTTTATTTTTTTCTTAATTTTTAATGCCATTGTAATTTCAGAAGGTTCTTTTATACTTTCCAATTTATTATTAACTTTCACTGTTTTAACGCGATTTACATTCCTATTCAGAATAGAATTGACAATAAAATTTTCTCTTTGAACAGCCCTAAATATCTTTATTCCCTCAGTTGATTCAAGTTCCAAAGAACTATCCTTTATTGTTCCTTTTTCATTGTCTACAGTAAGCACATTTACGTTGTATCCTGATTTTTCTAGAAACTTAGCGAATTTTAAGGTTCTCTGAACTCCTGCCCCACCTAAAGGCGGATAAAAATAAGCTATAATTAATATGTTTTTCATTATTAACCCCTCACATTATCTTAACTTTTTATTAGCAGACTTTCCCTCTGAATATACTATTAATATCATTACCACGGTAAAAACAAAAGCAGGCACTACACTTAATGGCTCTCTGGATGTCATAAAGGATTGACCTGTAATATTTCCATAAATCAAGAGACAAGAAGTTCCAATAATCCCAGGCCATTTGAATTCTTTGAAATTTTTCTTTTTGTTTTTAATAATATCCAATAATGCTTTCACTAAGCTACCGATCCAAGCTACCATAAAAGTAAACGCGAATAAAATCCCAAATTCGGTTATTAAATTAAGAATTATATTATGAGCATCTATATACATCTTTTTAGAATTTCCACCATATTGTAAGTAGTAATATTTAAAATGTCCTGGTCCTACTCCAAAGTAAGTATGGTCCTTAATCATTTTATAAGCTAATGCCCAAATGGGTCTCCTATTTTTAGTTTGATTTATTAATCTATCAAATATTTTGGCATTATTGCTCCCAATACTTCCGCCGTCTATTTTTATATCTGCTGTCATTTCTTCCATATCCCACCTATGCATAACATTAAAACTCATACAAGAAAATACTACAATAAACATTATTATATACTTTTTCCAATTTTTCATATCAATGATAAGAACCATTATGAAGCATATAGTTAGCGTTAAAAGAATACCTCTTGATTTTTGAGTACTAAAATTAATTATTTCAATCAATAATAATAATTTATATGTTTTATTATATTTCACTGATAACTCTTTATTTACAGCATATAGTAATATAAATGGCATTACCATTATAGTATATCCAAGCATAAAATTACTACCTAATACCCCATAAAGATGCTGATTATCGCCACGTACAATTAAGTTGTATAAAGTTACTACTATATCTGGTATTGATGATACACTAACTCCTAAACATAAATAAAACAATATATCTTTATAAAACACCTTGTTACTTTTCTTATAGCAAAGCATTCCTATACTATAAGTCATCATTGAAACTATACTAAGTAACACTAGCTTAAAAGATTCTAAAACATGAATGCTTCTAAATGAAGATATAGCTGCTAATAATAAAATTAAAATATAGAATATACTTAGCTTAGTAAATTTAACATTCATTCTTGAAAAATCAAATCCTCCATTTGTATATTCGTGGGTCATCATTACTATATAAATAACAAAATAAGCTACATAAACACCTTCACCTATACCTGCGATATTTAGCCTATTCATAATATACAATACCATAGGTATTATTGGCATTGCTACCGCGTAAATTAAACTTGCGGCAACAAAATCTTTAAGCATTAAAATTAAGCTGCAAATTATAAATAATGTTACAAATATGCTACTTGCGAACATAAGCACATTTGAAGAACCAATCTTTATAAATAGTCCTATTTCAATAATTGTATATAAGCCTAGAATTATATAAATATATTTTTTAAGGTAATAATAGTAAGCTTTAAGTTCTTCTTGAAATTCCATTTTCATCCTCCTACATAGTTCTTTCATATTTGAAATAATCTTTTCTCCACTAGTAACATCACAATTGCAACTTTTAACATAATCATAAAACCATTTAAATATAGCTCTAGAATGAATATTATATTCCTTTGATATTACAAGATTATGCCACAAATTTAATATATTGCATTAAAGACCCATACATAACTGTAAGTGGTATTTCCCATATGTTAATAATTCTGTTGCTTTTTAAATCATATGGTTTATAGGGTAAACAGTACCCACCCCTGAACCCCGTTTGTTGTGAAAAAAAACTATTACTTTCTATTAGACCCTTCTAGAGTTTTATATATGTCATTCATGATTTTTGCATTTTCAACCCAATTATACTTTTCCAGAACTAATTTTCTCCCATTTTCCGAAAATTCTTTCATTTGCAATTCATTTTCAATCATTTTTATAAGCTTTAACTTTATATCATGGCTACTGTTTTGCTTAATTACATAGCCATTATAGTTATCAAAAATTATCTCTTTTAATCCACCTACTTCTGTAGCAATTATTGGACGTCCACAAGCACAGGCCTCAACTGCTGACACTCCAAAACTTTCGCTTAAAGAAGGCAGACACACTATATCCATCTTATTTATGTAGTCAGGTACTTCTTCATTATCTATTTTGCCAGCAAACGTAACCTGCGAAATTATGCCTAATTTTTTCACCAATTTCTCTAATTCCATTCTTTCAGTACCATCTCCTACAATTAAAAGCCTTAACTCTTTGTCCCCATGGCACTCTCGTATAAGCTGTGAAAAGCCTTCAATAAGATAATTTAGCCCGTACACTTTTTCTAATCCCTTAATAGCACCTATAGTGATATAATTACTATTTAATATAGGTGTGTCACATTTGAATTTATTTATATCTACACCAAAGGGGGTTATTATAATATCCTCATTATAATATTTTTTTATTTCTTCCGCCATATTATAACTAGTAGAACAAACTTTGTCTGCCCCTTTCAATATAAACTTAAGTAACAATTCTTTAGTTTTATTACCTTTGGGGAATTCATACACATCACTACCCCACACTGAAATTATGAATGGATGAAAATTGCACATTCTGCCATAAAGTCCATAGCTAGTAGCATAATGACTGTGTAATATATCTGGATTAATGTGCCTAACCAACTTTTTAACAGCTTTAATTAATAGCAAGTAACTTAGCTTATTCTTAGAGTTACTTTTTAGTACATGCACATGTACATTGCTTTCATACACATAATCTGTTTCTCTCATGGATATTATATGAATCTCATTGCTAAATCCAGCAAAATACTGAGCCCATTTTCTGGTATGTATACTGTGTGCATCCCCTAAAAAACAAATTTTGGCCATAATTTCCTCCTGTGACTATATACTAATTACGTATAATTAAGAATTTTCTATAATGTTTATTATTCTCTCTGTTACTTTTCCATCCAATTTATAAAAATTTTCATGAATATAATTTTTCATGTTATAGTTTAGTGTAATATTTCCTTTGTTTATTTTAACCATATGTTCTAAAAGCTCATGTTCATCAACAACTCCAAAGGATACACCATCTTTAACAAAACCACCAGCATCGTTATATTTAGGAAGTATTATGCATATAGAAGGCTTATTCATAAGCGCTGCTTCTACAACCACTGTTGAATGGACACTTATTACAAAATCACTCCATTTAATTAATTCGTATAAATCTCCATCTTTCATTATTTTACAGTTTTTAATATGAAATTTTTTTACCATTTCTTCGTAAAATTCGAAATTCAAATCTGCTGGATGAAGTTTTATAATTAATTCATAATCTTCTTTCATTAAATTCAGAGCTTTAAATAACATTAGCGTAGCCGGTTCTAGTAGATCTCTAAAATATTGAGTAGCATAAACTATTTTCACTACTCCCGTTCTTTTATTTGTTTTTAAATAGCCGCTCTTAACTAAATGGTCTGTTCTAACTTGCCCAACAACCTTAACATTTTCATTATTATATACATTTGTATGAGATATCAATAATTCACTATATTTTTTTCCCCATAAAAATGTATTTTGAGGTACTAACAAATCTTTATACTTTGAATTAATTATATAAGTAGATGAGGTATCGTTTATTATTCCATGTTGCACTGCATATGTACTTATTTTTAGTCTATTACCTGCTGTTATAAAACATCGCCCTCTGTCTCCTTCTCCTACTACTAAACATTTCTTAATGTTGTGCTTTTTAATAATTTCTTCCGCCACAATAAGTTCATATAAATAGGAAGAATAACTTTGTCTTAAATCATTCATTACGTAATTCAATATAATATTTTTAAGATCTAATTCATTGAAATGAAAATTTAATTCATCTAAATAAATTAAATTATCCACTATTAAAGTTTTATTGACATTTTTCTTAGCTTTAAGCCTTTTGTAAAAAATAAACAATTCAAAGGGGACAAAATTTTCATGATAATTTAGTGTTTTATATATTATGTATTTATTGTTTAATTGTTGAAAATTCAAAATATTATAATTTCCTTTTAATTTATCTATAACTTGCCCTAATTGAGTATCATAATATCCCTTGATATTACCCTTAACTGGGTTTAAATCTGAAGCATGTGAAATAATCAAAAATGGCTCCTTATAATTTTTTTTGTTTAATAATGAGTTATAAAATAAAAATTTACAGTAACTTCCTATACCCTTTATAATCCTTCTACATAATTTACTTTTACTTATATTTTTATTATTTTCTTTACTATAGATTCTTTTACATTGAAGATTAAATACCTTTACACAAACTTTTTCCATGAAATCATCATCCGTTTGTACCCTTAATTCTTCATCTATTTTATCCAATATATTTCTTATAACCATAATACAGAAAATGAATCCATTCAATTTTCTGTATATGGAAGGTCTATTAAAAATATATAAAGGCACATCATCATATAAATACAATTCTTCTAGCTTTAAACCATTAACCTCTTGGTTTTCTAAATAAGTTAAATAATTAAAAGCTTCCTTTTGTGTATTAATTTTACCAATATATTCAAATAAATCCATAACTTGTCCATTTCTTACCAATTGCTTTTTATGAGCTGTATAGATTAATTTAATCATCATATTTCATCCTACTCTTTCCCTTTATTTTTGCATTAACTTTTTACTAACTTTTTTGATCTTATATCCTAGTATTAGTATTGTTGTAATTAATATTCCATATCTCAAAATCAAATTATTTTTCACCATATAAAATATCACACTACTTGTAACTATGGATACAATACCATATGCAAAAGGTTCAAAGGTATAAACTCTTACCTTGTATACTCGTAAAGATACAAAATAATGATATAAAAACAACAAAACATATGATATTATTGTTGTACATGCCGCCGCAACTGCACCATACCTTGGAATCAAAATGTAATTAAGTACAGCATTTGTTAATGCTGCAATAAGCGTCCCAAGAGAAAGGAGTTTTGTATTTTTGGTATAGAACTCAAGATTAACTGGTATACTGTATAAAAATTGAAAATAGTATCCAATCATGATTAATGGAACAAAATCTAATCCTTGGTAAAAATCTTTTGTGCCCATCAGCTTTCCTATTTCAGGAGATATAAATATAAGTACAAAGCCCATGACAGAAAATAACATGATATAATATTTAATCTTTTGTTTTATATCATCATATTTTTCTAGTCTCATATTATCATAAAACCAAGGCACCCAAGCCTTGTTGCAAGCCAACCATACAATATACATTATCATACCAATTTTATATGCAAAGCTGTATATTCCTGCGGCACTTGCTCCTATCATACTGTTTATCATAACCGTATCCACAGATTGCAAAATTACCCCGGATAAAAGATGTACAATTGCTGGTATAGATAGCGTTAACGCATACTTCCAGTATTCGAAATTAATAAGTTTTTTGCCCTTTTTCATAGCAATTACGTATAGAACCGTACCATAAATTACTGCTACAATAAGTAAAGAACCAATCCTACCATAATATTTATGAGTTTTAAAATTATTAATGAGGATTATAGCTAGAATTGTGTTTATAATAGCACTGCTTATTGATATAAGTAAATATTTCTTATATTTATATTCAGCATTTAATTTAGCATTAGAAAAATCCACAATAAATCCAAAAAAACTTTGGATGATAAGAAACATAACTAATATAGAATTCAAATTAATCATTGCAGCTATTTGATTTTTAAATATAAATCCAAGTATAAGCCACATAATGGCAAAAATGGTTGATAAAAAAAGTACCGAAGATGCAAACTCATCATATTTCTCTTTAAAATCCACTTTACCATTATTAACTGTAGCAACCAGCCCTAATGTAATTATAGTTGTGAAAACGGAAAGCCAAGTGGTATATACGCCTGTTATTCCAAATCCATTAGTACCAAGCATTCGCGTGAAAATAGGCATAGTTATGAAAGAAATACCTTGAATAAAAAAGGTTCCTATGGTAAACCAAATCCCACTTTTCACTAATCTGCTATTGTACAGCTTTTTTATAAAATCTATATTCATATTTCTCTCCTTATCCACCTTAATAATATAGCATATAACCCCACTAAAGTGGCTTGATTAAGGACTTTCTTATAAAATACAATCAAATTATCACCACTAAAAGATGTTCTTCATCTTTAGTGGTGATAATGCAAACGACCAAGAAATAACTAAGTTATTTGTTGGAATTTTTGATTAGTTCACATACTACTTTTATATCTTCCTTTGTAAGTCCTACAGGTAATGTAATTCCTTTAACCTCACTTAAAAACTTTGTCTGTTTTAAAATACTACATATAATTTTTTTAACTTAATATTACCTACGCTTTATAATTTTTGATGGAACCCCTACAGTAGTTACATTATCAACTGTATTTTTAATAACCACGGCTCCGGCTCCAATAATTACATTATTGCCGATATTTACCCCTTGAATTATAGAGCTCCCCATACCTACATGAGTATTACATCCAACATTCACTCCGCCAGCTATACAGGCCCTAGGGGAAATATGAGTATTCCTTTGGACCTTGCAATCATGTTCGATTACGGCACCAGTGTTTATTATACAATTCTCTTCTATAAAAACACCTGGATTAATTATGGCTCCAGGCATTACGCAAGTTCCACCGGCTATATTTGCATAAGGTGATACCATTGCATCCCTATGAATAAGTACTGGTATATTAAAGCCTATATCCTTTAATTTACTAAATATCTTATCGCGAACTAAAATATCTTGGAGTGCACCAATACATACAAATGCATTTTTCACTCCTGACTTATATAAATCTTTTAAAATGCTATCATCTCCTATTATAGGGATATCTAATACAAGCTTATCCTCACCCAGGGTATAAGCCTTATCCGTTACACCCACAATATTATATTTAGAAGCACTTTTTATAATGTCTATAATAACCTTGCAGTGCCCACCTGCACCTACAAGTATAATTTTCTCCATAATACCACCCATCTTTCAACATAACCTCTTAATTAATAAGTAATCTTCTTTTGGATAAGTTTTCTATCTAGCTTTACGTCGCTTAAAATTCGTGCTATTTTACCACTGGCATTTCCATCACCTATAACTTTATTTCCTATCTTAAGCATGCGTACTCTCCTTTATTATCAGTTCTACAAGTCTTGCATCGAGCATTGTGTCAATATCTACAGAGCTTTCCTTGTCCATTACATAAGGGATTGTATTTTCATCAACAAACTTCTTTTTATGTACTAACATATCATTAGAATTTATATATAGTGCACCATTAAACATATAAAAAGTAGGCAAATCTTGTCGTCTAAGATTTGTTCCCTCAAAGCTTATAATTTCTTTTAACTTTTCGTTTTCTATACTTCTCATAAGTATGGGATTTTCTTTAACTTCACAAACACTAACTAAAGATGTTTTATTACACTCAATAATTTTTTCTATAGCTTTATCCAGATGCTCAAAGGTTCTCAATGGTGATGTAGGCTGTAATAATATTATATAATCAAAATTTGTATTATTACTTTTATAAAAGTCTATTGCATGCATAACTACATCTATAGATTTAGCACTATCATTTGATAATTGCTTTGGTCTTAAAAAAGGCACTTTTGCACCATATTGCTGAGCTATCACCTTTATGACATCACTTTCTGTTGATACAATTATTTCATCTATGTATTTAGATTTTTTTCCTGCTTCTATTGTATAAGCTATAAGTGGTTTCCCACATATAGACATAATATTCTTATTTGGTATCCCCTTTGAACCACCTCTTGCTGGAATAATAGCAAGCAATTTTTTATTTTTATACATAATTACCCCCTCTTAAGTATTATTTTTCCATGTTTCTTATATCCTCTTTTAAATTTAGCATAATTGAATTGTTTTTACTTATTCTAAAGTATTATTTTTGCTGCGCTCCAAAAGAGCAAAACATACTATACTTCATTTCAGATTCCTCATATTTACTTCCTTTATTGATTTTTAAGTAATTGATCCTCTGGTACATCACGCAACACTTTAGCTGGATTGCCAACTACAATTTTGCCTGCTTCCACATCTTTTGTAACTACACTACCTGCTGCTACTAAAGCATCCTCATGTATAGTTCTACCAGGCAGGATAACTGCTCCTGCTCCAATTCTACCACCTTTTTCTATAGTTACACCTTTGAATTTGCCAAACCTTTCCTTAGAACGGGCTGCATAATTATCATTGGAGGTTGTAACACAAGGCGCAATAAAAACATAATCCCCAACTTCTGAATAAGCTGTTAAATAAACATTAGTTTGTATTTTGCAATTTGAGCCAACCTTGCAGAAATTTTCAATAGTTGTTCCGCGACCAATAATTGTTTTTGAGCCTATAGTTACGTTTTCCCTTATTACAGCAGTGTCAGCAATAAGTGTTTTCTCTCCAATGAAGCATCCACAATAAATGATTACGCCTGCCCCTATAAGACAACCTTCACTTATTTTAGCTGGGAGCAATTCCTCTTCATCTTTGAATATACTATTTACTGATCTCATAGGTTGCTTCCCTATCACCGTATTATCATCTATTCTAACATTATCTGCTATAGTAGTTCCTGCGTGTATGACTACATTACTGCCTATAATACAATTAGCCCCTATTACTACTTCGTCATCTATTACTACAAAATGTCCCATTGACACATTGCTTCCCAATTTACTTTTTTCTGAAACATAATTCATGTAAATAACCCCTTTCATATATATTTCTATAATTATTTCTTCATTTCGAGTGTTGAGAAATCTCCCATTGGGAATTTAACTGGAAGCCCTGTAAGTCTTGATTTATAAGCGGCAAGTACAATAGACATTCCTTTTTTGCCTTCTTCTCCGCTTATGAGAGGTTGTCTATTCATATTTATAGCATCTATCATGTCTTTAAATAATGGTGTATGTCCAAAGCCATATACTGAATCAGGATCTCCTTTTTGCTGTTTTAATATTTCTTCCTCAGTATCCACATTATCTCCAAATCTCCAAGTTTCTATGGAATTAACTGCAATACCTCCTATAGAAACTGTTCCAGTTTGTCCAAAGATGCTTAATGTTTCCTCTAAATTTTTAGGATATACACAAGCAGATCCTTCAATTATTCCAATAGCTCCATTTTTAAACCTTATAATTATTGCTCCAAAATCTTCTGCTTCTATATCTCGAAGAAAAGTACCGCACTGTGCATAAACTGTGTCTATTTCTCCACCCATCATCCATTGCAATAAATCAATATTGTGAATACATTGATTCATTAAAGTCCCACCATCTAGTTCCCAGGTCCCTCTCCAAGGTGCCTGCTCATAGTATCCCATATTTCTATTCCAAAGTATTCTTGCTGTTCCGCTAACTAATTTCCCAAATCTGCTTTCTTCTACAGCAGATCTAAGTTTTTGTATTGGCTCATTAAATCTGTTTTGGTGACTAACACAAAGCTTTACATTATTTTTTGTTGCACACTGGATCATTCTATCTGCATCTTGAGTAGATAAGGCCATTGGTTTTTCAACAATTACGTGTTTACCCTTATTCATGCAATAAATAGCTATTTCAGGATGATATCCACTTTCAGTAGCTATAGACACCATGTCAATATCAGCTTTCTCAAGCATTTCCTTATAATCTACATAAACTTTTACTTCTGCATTTTCTCCTAGTGCTTTTATGTACTCGTCTTTTTGGGAAGTAGCATTGGTTTCTATAACATCACAAACTGCTACAAGCTGAATTTCTGATTTATTTTGAGTTATAGCCTCTACATGTTTATACGCTATTCTTCCGCACCCTATTATTGCTATCTTTAATTTTTTCATCAAATTCCTCCTTGTGATATCATAGAATTTTGGCATGCAATATTATAAAATAGTTTACAATGCTTGCATGCCATAAATTTTATTTTAATTGTTACTAAAGCTTATTAATTTTTTCCCTATTATTAACAACATTCTTTGTAGCATTTCTAGTGTCATATAATAAACTAGCTTTATCCACAATTTTTTCATAATCATAAGAGCTATGATCTGTAGTTATTATTACTATATCTGCATTTGCTATTTCATTTTCCCACTTTACAGTTACATATTCGGTGCCTTTGTGCATGAATTTAGGAATAAATGGATCATCTATTATTATGTCAGCGCCATTCTTTTTTAATTGGTCAATAACCTTTAATGATGGTGATTCTCTCATATCATCTATATCTTTCTTGTATGCCGCGCCCAAAATAAGAACTTTTGCTCCATTTAATGCCTTTTTCTGACTATTTAAAAGTTTCATAACATTCTCTAGCACAAATTCAGGCATATAATCGTTAATTATACCTGATGCTTCTATTAATTTTGTATGATAATCAAACTCTTTTGCTTTCCATTCAAGGTAGAATGGATCAAGTGGTATACAATGTCCACCAAGGCCTGGACCTGGGTAGAATGGCATAAATCCATAAGGCTTAGTTTTAGCTGCATCTATTACTTCCCAGATATCAATATTCATCCTTTTACATAAAATAGCCATTTCATTTGCTAATGCAATATTTACATTTCTAAAAGTATTCTCAAGTATTTTCTCCATTTCTGCTACTGCTGGTGAAGACACTTCCATTATATCTCCCTTTAGAACACTTCTGTATAGCATTCCTGCTACTTCAGTACAATCTTTTGTACATCCTCCAACTACCTTTGGAGTGTTTTTTGTATTAAACTGCTTATTGCCTGGGTCAATTCTCTCTGGAGAGAATGCTAAGAAAAAGTCTACTCCACATTTAAGTCCCGATTCTTCAAGTATTGGTCTTAGTACTTCTTCTGTTGTTCCTGGGTATGTAGTGCTTTCGAGTACTACAAGCATTCCCCTATGTAGATACTTAGCTACACTTTTAGTTGAATCCACTACATATGATAAATCCGGTTGCTTATATAAATCTAGTGGTGTAGGCACTGAGATGCACACTGTATCAACATCCTTAACAAAGCTAAAATCTGTAGTAGCCCGTAGTTTTCCTTCGCTTACTAATCTAGCTAAATCTGAATCTACAATATCACCAATGTAATTAATTCCGTTATTTATCATTTTAACCTTTTGGTCTTGAACATCAAACCCTATTACTTCATACCCCACTTTAGCCTTCTCTACAGCTAACGGTAGTCCTACATAACCAAGGCCTACGACACCAAGTTTAGCTGTTTTATTTTTTAATTTTGATAATAATTCGTCTTTTAAATTTAACATGAAATATCCTCCTATAACCTTATATGTTTTTTAATTTAATACGCAAATTTATATTGTATTACCATGTTAGATTTTTTTACTAAATACTCTAATGCAAAATGCTTCGTATCAAGCAATGTTAAATAAACAATTATCATAAAATTATTTTTTTTAGTTTATTTTTCTTTTATAAGTAGGCACTTTTTCTTCCATTAAAGCGAATATAGCTTCTTTATCTCTGCCTACTACAATTTTAAACTCATCAATAGATTTTTCAATAAAATCTATATCATTACCAATAGGCTTTTCAACAAAAATTTTATTATGAGAAGTTGAGGTTAATGCAATCTCATCCATTAGAAGCTCTTCATAAAGTTTTTCTCCTGGTCTTAATCCAATAAACTCAATTTTAACATCTACATCTGGTTCAAGTCCTGAAAGAGTAATCAAATCTCTAGCTAAGTCAACTATCTTAACAGGTTCACCCATATCTAAAACAAATATTTCTCCACCTTCTGCCATACCTCCAGCTTGAATAACTAATTGTGCTGCTTCCGGTATTGTCATAAAGAATCTATTTATATCTGGGTGCATAACTGTTACTGGTCCACCATGTGCTATTTGTTTTTTAAATAATGGTATTACTGAACCATTACTTCCTAAAACGTTACCAAATCTTACAGCCACATATTCAGTGTCACTAATTGTATCAAAGGCTTGAATTATTAATTCACAAAATCTTTTGGTAGCGCCCATAATATTTGTAGGGTTTACTGCTTTATCTGTACTTATTTCAACAAATCTCTTAACACCAGCCTCATGACTACATTTTACCACATTATAAGTTCCTATCACATTATTTTTAATGGCTTCAGCTGGGTTATTTTCCATAAGTGGCACATGTTTATGAGCAGCTGCATGAAATACTACATCTGGTTTATACATTTCAAAAATTTCTTTTAGTCTATCAAAATCTCTGACAGAGGCAATAACGAACTCTTTATTTAAATTAGGAAACTCATAATTAAGCTCCATTTGTAAGTCATATGCGTTGTTTTCATAAATATCTAAAACTACTAATTTTTTAGGCTTAAACTTAGCAATTTGCCTACAAAGTTCCGAGCCTATAGAACCTCCACCGCCTGTAACTAATATTGTTTTTTCTTTAATATATTTATCAATATCCTCTGTGCTTAATTTAACTGGATCTCTTCCTAAAAGGTCCTCAATATTCACATCACGAAGTTCACTAATATTTACCTTTTCGTCTACAATTTCGTAAATACCAGGAATTGTTTTTAACTTACATTTAGTATTTTTACATATATTTATTATTTCTGTTTTAGTTTTAAAGTCTGCTGATGGCATTGTTATAATTATTTCCTCAACGGACTTTTGCTGGCAAATTGAATTTATCTTATTTCTACCACCTAATACTTTAATACCATTGATTATTTTATCTTTTTTAGATGGATCATCATCAATTAATCCAACAACATGATAATTTAATTCACTATGCTTACTAATCTCTTTTACTAAAAGTGCGCCTGCATCTCCTGCACCTACAATAAGAATGTTTACGTTCTTATCACACTGTTTATTTTTTCCACTATTTTGCTCTTGTATTCTGTATATAATTCTAATACCCCCTAGGGTAATTACACATAGAAGCCAAAATATAATGTGTACAGTAAATGGAAATCTAAAGTATTCACTTTTAAATAATATAAAACTAACTAAATAGCTATAAATTACAAACACTATATTTGCTAAGGATATTGAATATACTATAGAAAACAATTCTTTTATAGAAGCATATTTCCATATACTTCGATACAATCCAAATATTTTATTAAACCCTATTATTAAAATCACCACTGGAATAATTGAAAGTTTAAAAAATCCAAGGTCTTTATTAGGGATATTAAAGTCAAATCTCAATAATAGAGATACATATAAGGAAGCCAAAATACAAGCAATATCCACCACAAATACCCTTTTATCAGTTTTCATTAAGTTCACATCCTCTGTCTAGTTTTAAATCTGTTGCAAGTCTTCTTAACCATTTTACATCATTTCTAAAATTATTCAATATATTTCTTATACTTCTATTCTCTCATATCTTCTCATATCTTAGTATATATTATTATATCCTAATTCCTTATATTTGTATATTTTAATGGGGTTTATTAACTATTTATTTATAATTCCACAAAATCAATTGATTTATACTTCATATAAAAGTAATAAATAGATGTAATTAACAATTTAGAAAGACTTAACAATTACTATTGTTAAGTCTTTCTAAATTACTTTTTCTTATATATTTAGTTTAAATACTTAGGAATATCAAAAATGCTCTTTCATTACCAAACCTTGTAGATACCTCAATAGTTAAAAGATATTTCATAAAAGTTTTTTTAAGATAATCTCTTTTAAGTGCAGTACTTATTTTAAAACTTACTAAAAATATTGAAAAATGTTTTTTTTCTATCTTTAGTTTTTACCTCTAAAATTTCCATCATAGGTTTATTATCAATAATATTAGTTTGATTTTGAGAAATCCAGTTGTACATGGGTTCATTTTTATCTTTTACTATTTCAAAAGCTTTTCTAATACTAGTTTTTCTACTTGTGACATTATGTCCATCACTACCCAAAATATGCACCATATTTTTTTTTACAAATTGCTCGGCAGTCTTTTTTACTTTTTTTCCATAATCGCCTAATAGACTTGCAGAATTAATTTGCATCAATACTCCTTGCTTAATTAAATTAATAATCAAATCATGATTTTCCATGATTTTAATATTTCGCTCTGGGTGAGCTAGTATAGGTGTAACCCCAAGTAACATCAATTCATAAAACACATCTTCTGTGTACCTTGGAAATTGACCCATTGGAAGCTCAACAAGTAAATATTCTGAGTCGTTAATTCCCCAAATTCTATTTTCTTTGTAAAGTTGCGGTAAATTTGGATGCATGTAAATTTCTAGTCCAGACAAAATCTCAATTTTAAGATCTTTTTCTTTAGATGCTAAAACTAGGCTATCAAATTTTTTATTATACTTGTCTCTAGTAAATTCAAATTCTTCAGCTATAAAATGAGGAGTAGCACAAATATATTCTACTCCTTCACCCTCTGCAATTTCCAGCATTTCAAGAGACATATCTAAGTTTTTTGCCCCATCGTCAATGCCGTGAATTATATGACTATGAAAATCTATCATATAATTGCACCTTCTAAAATCTTAATTTTCTTTATCATAATATCCTTTGTAATATTTACCATAATACCCACTTACAGCTTCAGGCACTTTATTAAACACAATTCCTAATATCTTTCCACCAACCTTATCAATCAGTTCTTTTGCATCTAGCAATGCATTTTTTTGAACTTCACCATATGAAGCAACAAAAATTACACCATCAGCTACTGTAGATAAAATTTGCGCATCAGTTACTGCAAGAACTGGTGGTGCATCAATAAGAACTAAATCATATTCACTTTTTAAAATATCAATAAAATTCCTCATTTTTTTTGTTCCTAATAACTCTGCTGGATTTGGAGGTATAGGTCCACTAGTTATTATAGAAAGATTATCAACAGTTGTTTTAACAATACATTCTTCTTTTTTTACATCTTGAACTAATATATTTGTAATTCCAACAGAATTAGTAACTCCCATTTTCTTATGTATTGAAGGTTTTCTAAAATCACAATCTACAAGTATAACTTTTTTACCACTTTCAGCCATAGTTATAGCTAAATTTGACAATACTGTACTTTTGCCTTCTCCAGCACCTGACGATGTAACCACTATAGATTTGAACTCTTTATCTAAAGAAGAGAATTGAATATTGGTTCTTAATGTTCTAAAAGCTTCTGCTGATCTAGATTTTGGATTTTTTAATGTTATTAATTTTTTTAACATATTCTCACTCTCCTATTTTTTATCTTCAGTTAAAGGTATTATACCTATAACTGGTATTCCAGTTAATTTTTCAATATCATCTTGACTTTTTACAGTATTATCTAAATATTCTAATAAAAATGCTATACCTAGAGAAATCATAAGTCCAATGAAAAACGCAATTGCTATATTTAACTTTGGATTTGGACTATCTGGAGCAGTCGGCATTTGTGCTTCATCTAAAAGCTGCACGTTATCTGCTTTTTTCACATCGTTACTTACAACTTTTAATGACTTAGCTAACTGATTAGCAATATTCATAGCTTCTTTAGGATCCTTAGATTTAACGGTTATAGTTAAAAACTCTGTATCTCCTTTTGGTTCTACTGTTACCATGCTTTGAAGTTCACTAGGTTCTATTTTTAATTTAAGTGCTGCAATAACATCGTCTGAAACCTTTCTTGATTTAGCAAACTCACTATAAGTTTTAACTAGTTTTTGATACATAAGTACATCATTCATGCTAGCTTGAGGTACCTCAGTTTTATTTTCTACTTTTCCAATTATTACTGATATGTCAGCTTTATAGCTAGGTGTAATAACAAAATAACTTAAAACTCCGCTAAGCACCGTAGCTCCTAGTGTAATTAAAATCACCAGCAGTATCCGTTTTTTTATTATAGTAAAATATTCCATCAATTCCATTTTTTACCCTCCGTCAATAGTTTTTCTAATTCCATTACAATTTCATCTTTTGCATCAATTTTTTTAGCCATATCTAAATGTATCCTTGCTGCATCGTAGTTTTTAGTATTTATGTAACACATAACAAGATTTGTACATATCTCTATGGACTTTGTAACTTCGAATGCATTCCTAAAGTATTGAATTGCCAACTCGTAATTTTCAAGAAGAGCATAGTTAATGCCAAATTCAATTACTACCTCAATTAAATTCTTATCAATGGCTGCTGCTTCGTTTAAATAGTATATAGCCTTCTCGTAATTTTGTAGGAGTCTATAAGCTACAGCACTGTGATAATATACATCAGGACTGTCTCCTAATTGTTCCATTAAAGGTATAAAAATTTGGAGTGCAGCTTTAGGATTACCAGGTACTAGTTCTTTGCCCTTTTGAAAACTTGTTATTGTTTCCAAGGTATTTTTAAGTTCTAAAACGTCTGATGTTTGCTCTCCACCATTAATAGCATAATTACTTAAAGCTATTAATGCTAGTTCATGTTTATTTTCACTATTAAAAACTAATGCTTCATACAGATACGGATTACTATAACAACTTATTTTTTTAGCCTTCTCAATAAGCTTTAGCTCTTCCTCCATAAACATAATATTAGTGGCTCTTAATTTATCCACTAACAGAAAAATTTTATCATAATTTTCACTGTTTTCCTCTATTGTTAATAATCCTTTTAACATAATATATGCTTCCTCATAATTTTCTTTTTGAATTTCTTTAAAGATTACACCCTTAATAAATCCATTTGAATTTGGAATAGCATTTATAATATCTTTATACTCTTTAGTATACTTAAAATGTTCATCGGCTCCTAAAACATAGAACATTCCTTCTATAAATAAATTAACTGGTATATTATCAAAATCTTCTTTTTTCTTTACTTTTTGAATTAGTTCATTAGTTCTCACTGGGAAATATATGTCATCCAAAATAACGAACTCATTAATTTTGCTGCTCTTTTTTATTTCCAAAAAAAGAATAGCTGCTAATTTTTCTGAAAAATATGTATTAATGTCCATGCTTACACCTTCCTACTAATCTTAAATATTTATGATACAACTATTGTTAATGATAGTATACTGAGCGTAATTTGTAAACCTTATAAAATAATAGTTGTGTAAATAAATGTTCAATATAAGATTATAGATTCTAGTTTGCGCTTGCTTCATGAACTATTGACATAACATTTTCTTTCAACTGAATTATTTTTTTAGATGTGTCCTCTAAGGTATTTTCTTTAACCGATAGATAAATTTTCATTTTCGGTTCAGTTCCAGAAGGTCTAACTACAAACCAAGACCCATCCTCCAAAACAAATTTTAATACATTTGATTTCGGCAATCTAATTGTTTTTTCAGTATTTGTTATTAAATCCACTTCTAACCCAGCTCTATAGTCCATTTTTTTTACAATTTTAGTATTTCCTATTGTGCTTTCCATTGAATTTCTTAAATATTCTAAAATATTACCTATTTTTTCTGCACCATCTTTTCCCTTTAGTTCTATTGAAACTAAACTTTCCTCAAAACATCCATGTTCCTTATACAAGTCCATCAATGCATCATATAAACTCATACCTTTATTTTTATAGTAAAGTGTCATTTCACAAATTAGTGTTGCCGCTATAACTGCATCTTTATCCCGTACAAAATTCCCAGCTAAATAACCAAAACTTTCTTCAAAACCGAATATAAAGTCTTTTTCACTTTTTTCTTCAAAACCTTTGATTTTTTCTCCAATATATTTAAACCCAGTTAACACATCTAATACTTCAACATTATATTTCATTCCAATGCCATCTACCATATCTGTAGTAACAATGGTTTTTATTACAACACCATTTTCAGGCAATTTATTAGTTTCCCTTAAGGACTTTAAAATATAATCACTTAATAATACTCCTGTTTGATTTCCTGTAAGAACCTTGTATTGGCCCATTTTATCTTTAACTACTACTCCAATTCGATCACAATCAGGATCTGTACCAAAAATTATGTCTGGATTAATGTCTTTGGCCATTTTTAACGCTAATTCAAATACCTTTGGATCTTCTGGATTAGGATATGCCGCTGTTGGAAAATTTCCATTTGGCATTTCTTGTTCTTTCACAACAAATACATTTTCATAACCTAGTTCACTTAAAACTCTTCTAACAGGAACATTCCCAGAACCATGAATAGGAGTATAAATTACTTTTAAATCACTAGCATATTTAAGAACCAAGTCTTTTCTCATAGTTAATTTCTTAACTTTGTCAATATATGATAAATAAAGTTCTTCTCCAATGATTTTTAGCATTCCGTTTGTTTTTGCTTTATCAACTTCTATAGTTTTAACTTTTGAGAAATCTTTTATTTTCCCTGCGCAAGCTATTATATCATTGGCAACTTCATCAGTAACTTGTCCACCATCCTCGCCATAAACCTTATACCCATTATACTCTTTAGGATTATGTGAAGCAGTGATAACAATACCCGCTTTACTTTTCAATTCACGAACGGCATAAGATAAAATTGGAGTTGGTGTTAATTTTTCAAATAAATTAACGTAAATACCATTTCCACAAAGAGTTTTTGCAGCAGCTCGTGCAAATTCTTTTGACATGTTCCTTGAATCATAAGCTATACTTACCGATATATTTTCCTTGTATCTTGAGTTTAAATAGTCAGCTAAGCCTTGAGTAGCCTTTCCTATTGTATGTATATTCATCCTGTTTGTTCCTGCCCCCATTACTCCTCTCAATCCACCTGTACCAAAATCTAAATCTTTGTAAAATCTATCTTCAATTTCTTTTTCATCTACCAACTGTTCTAATTCTTTCTTTAATTCTAAATCTATCAAATTAGAATTTATCCAGCCTTTATACTTTTGTTTATAAGTCATATATTATCCTCCTTGTATTCATCAAAAGTAGATAACAATTGTTATCCTCCTAATCTATTTTATTCTTTTATATTATACTATTATACCATTATAAATAAAAGGCACATTAAGTGTATTTATTATGAATTATTCTTTTCTCCTAGTTCAACAATATACTAATTACATTTGTTAACCACAGCTACTGTTGCTTTATATCCCTTTTTTTGTTAGAATTCCTCTATTTCTATTAACTGTATTGAATACTAAAAACACAATTAATACTTCTATTATTAGATTCATATTATATTTTATTTAAAAATATAAAATTATTATTGCATTTGCATATTTTATCCTTTATAATTATTAATTGTTTGAAAGATTATATTATGATTAATAATTTTAAAAATTTGAAACATAAGAATAAATAGACTAGAATAATAAATCCTTATTTGTTTAAATATGCCACAAATAAAAATCTTTTGAAAGGGGTGTATAAATGTATAGATTAAATCAAAATGAAACTCCATTATTTGATGCATTAATGGAATATGTCGACAGAGAAACCTTACCTCTCCACGTACCTGGTCATAAAAAAGGACTAGGCGCTGATGAACAATTTAGAAATTTTATGGGGGATAACCCTTTTAAAATTGATGTTACAGTTTTTAAACTTGTTGATTCTTTGCATCACCCAACTGGACCTATTAAAAAGGCTCAAGAATTAGCAGCGGATGCTTATGGTGCTGATGAATCATTTTTATCAGTTAACGGAACCTCAGGTGCCATCCAAGCTATGATTATGTCTGTGGTTGGATCTGGCGATAAAATAATTGTGCCTAGAAATGTGCATAAATCCATAACTGGTGGTATCATATTAGCTGGTGCGGTACCAATTTATATGCAACCGGAATTAGATAAAAAAATAGGTGTTGCTCATGGCGTATCTCCAGAAACAGTAGAAGCAACATTAAAGGATAATCCTGATGCAAAAGCTTTACTTATAATTAATCCTACTTATTATGGAGTTTCCACTGATATTGAAAGCATTGCAAATATGGTTCATGAATATGACATTCCTCTTATAGTTGATGAAGCTCATGGACCTCATCTTAATTTTAGTAATAGATTACCAATGTCAGCAATGGAAGCTGGTGCAGATATCTGTGCTCAAAGCACCCATAAAATCATAGGTTCATTAACTCAGACCTCTTTACTACATGTTTGTTCAAAGCGTGTTAACCCCGCTAGAGTTAAACAACTGATGAATTTAATGCACACAACTTCACCTTCCTATATACTAATGGCATCATTAGATTGTGCTAGACGCCAAATTGCATTACATGGAACAGAACTTTTAGATAAAACTATTGATTTATCTAATT
>Ga0105047_10004372_pt1 | contig 24579 bp, 21 predicted proteins | sample MAT04_FD_78384 | JGI IMG/M metagenome (GOLD analysis project Ga0105047, IMG submission 78384) | Freshwater microbial communities from Lake Fryxell liftoff mats and glacier meltwater in Antarctica - MAT-04 (megahit assembly) | ecosystem: Environmental > Aquatic > Freshwater > Ice > Liftoff...
ACGGCTGCAGGCGGTAGCGTCACGCTCCTGCCGTCGCCGTACAAGCAGGGTCGCCCGCCGGTCAAGGGCAACCAGTTCACCAACCGCTGATGCTCGTCGCCGTCCCGGCGTCGAATCGAAACCTCCTGGGAGCCAGCCCGTGTTCTCCAACTTGAAGAATGTCTTCAAGGTGCCCGATCTGCGGAACAAGATCTTGTTCGTCATGGCGATGGTCGCGTTGTACCGCATTGGCGTTGCCATCCGCGTGCCGGGCATCTCTGCAGACGCAGTTCGTCAGTTCAAGGCTTCGGCCAATACGCAAGGCGCACTCGGGTTCTTCAACCTGTTCAGCGGCGGCGCGTTTGCCAGCTTCAGTATCTTCGCGCTCGGCATCATGCCGTACATCACCGCCAGCATCATCATGCAGGTGTTGGGTGTCGTCATCCCCAAGCTGGAGAAGTTGCAGCAGGAAGGTGCCTCCGGCCAGCGCAAGATCACGCAGTACACCCGCTACCTGGCCATTGGTATCTCCACGCTGCAGGCGACAGCGCTGACGTTCATCTTCGGCAACGGCAACGGCAACGCCTTCTTCGGCGCAGCACAGAACTTCCCGCAGAACTTGAAATTGCTCCCCGACGGCATGTTCCCGCGCGGCTATCTCGTGATCATCACGTTGGTCGGCGGCACAGCCGCGCTGATGTGGCTCGGCGAGCTCATCAGCCAGCGCGGTATCGGTAACGGTATGAGCATGGTCATCTTCGCTTCTGTCGTCAGCAGTCTTCCGTCTGGTTTCTACAACGTCTATCTGTCCAAGGGCTGGTTCGTGTTCGGCTTGCTGACGCTGCTGTGTCTTGGCATCGTGGTCGCAGTGGTCAGGGTGGAGCTCGCGCAGCGGCGTATCCCGGTGCAGTTCGCGAAACGTGTAGTTGGTCGTCGCCAGTTCGGCGGTCAGAGCACGTACATCCCGCTGAAGGTGAACCAGAGCGGCGTTGTCCCCATCATCTTCGCCAGTTCGGTGCTCTTGCTGCCCGTGCTGGCCACCAACCTGCTGGGCAGTTCCAGTGAGGGGTCGTGGCGCTTCAAGGTGCAGGAATGGGTGGACAGCAACCTCGTCAATTCTCAGGGCGTTGTGTACATCGTGTTGTTCTCGCTGATGATCATTGCATTCGCGTATTTCTACAACTCGATCGCCTTCGACCCCATCCGTCAGGCAGACCAGATCCGTCGCCAGGGCGGCTTCATTCCTGGCGTTCGCCCCGGCCCTCAGACCGAGCGCTATCTGGGTAAGGCCGTCAACCGCATCACGTTGCCAGGCGCAGTCTTCGTGGCTGTCATTGCCATCATGCCGTACCTGCTGCTGTGGGCGTTCGATGTGCAGAACTTCCCGTTTGCCGGTACCACCGTGCTGATCGCTGTGGGTGTCGCCCTCGAGCTGATGCGCCAGATCGACAGCCAGCTGATGCTGCGCAACTACGAGGGCTTCCTGAAGTGATCCCGGGCGCCCGGCTGATCTTGCTCGGGCGCCAAGGCGCTGGAAAGGGCACACAGTGTGTGCGGCTCTCGCGCCACTTCGTCGTGCCCCACATCAGCACCGGCGACATGTTGCGGGCAGCTGTGCGAGAAGGCACCGAGCTGGGCATCATGGCCAAGCAGGTGATGGACGCAGGGGGCTTGGTCGGTGACGACATCATGGTCGGGCTCGTCCGTGAACGGCTCGGCCAGCCAGATGCGGTCGGTCGTGGTTACATCCTCGATGGGTTCCCGCGCACCGTTGGTCAGGCGGAGGCCCTCGACGAGATCAATGCCGTGCGGCCGATCGATGTAGTACTCGACCTGGACGTGCCGCGCGAGATGGTGTTGCACCGTCTCACGTCGCGCCGTGTGTGCCGCGACTGCGGCACCAATTACGTGGCGGTCGGCGTGGAGAAGTTGCCCTGGATCTGTGAGGTCTGCGGCGGAGATGTGATGCATCGCGACGACGACACGCCGGACGCGATCGCACATCGGCTGGACCTCTACGAGGAGCAGACGTCGCCGCTGATCGAGTTCTACCAGCGTGACGGCCGGCTGGCGATTGTCGATGGTGTGGCCGCCACTGACGAAGTGTTCCGACGACTCACGAGTGCCGTCGAGGCCGCTCGTCGGCCTGCCTGACGAATGATGTCTGCGCGAGGCAGGTTCGGTCGCGGCGGGATACCCGTACGTACTCCCGACCAGCTGCGTGAGATGCGCGCCGCCGGTCGCGTGGTTGCGGAGATGCATCAAGAGATACGCGCCGCTGCGAAGGTGGGTGTCACCACGGCGGCGCTCGATCGTGTGGGTCGCGACGTCTTGGAGCGCCGCAACGCCGGGTCCAACTTCTTCGGCTATCACGGCTTTCCGGGCGTGATCTGCGCATCGGTGAACGATGAGGTGATTCATGGCATTCCCGGCTCCCGCGTGCTCGAGGACGGCGACCTGTTGTCCATCGACTGCGGCGCCATCATCAACGGGTGGCACGGTGATGCGGCGTTCACGATGGGGATCGGCATGATTTCGCCCGAGGCGCAACGGCTGCTGGAGACCGCCGATGCTGCGCTGGCTGCTGCGATCCGCGAGATGCGCCCCAGGCGCCACCTCGGCGATGTCGGCGCCGCCATCGAGTTGGTGGTGGCGAAGGCGGGCTACGGCAATCCGCGCGACTACTGCGGCCATGGCATCGGGCAAGCCATGCACGAGGAGCCCGACGTCGAGAACCGCGGCAAGCCTGGCCGTGGCCACGAACTGCAGCCGGGGATGGTGCTCGCGATCGAGCCGATGCTGTTGGCCGGTGGCAGCGACGACGTCTACGAGCTGGACGATGACTGGACCATCGTCACCGCCGATGGATCGCTGGCAGCACACGTCGAGCACACGGTGCTGGTCGGCGCCAACGGGCCGGAGGTCCTCACTCGCCCATAGCACACATGCCCTCGGACTTGTCGGCGGCATCTCGCTGCAGGTTGAGGAAGGGAACCGGGAATTCATGTGCCGTCCACTTCGGGACAATGGTTCATTCATGAAGGCGTCACGCGGGCCTTTTACCATCGTGTCCATATGGAGACCCGGCAGAGAGTCAGCGGTGTCGCGCACTCGGTAGCCCTGCGCGGTGGCGAAGTGGATGCATTTCTCACAACGGTACGCGCAGAGCAGGCACGGTTCATCGAGGCGCTCGGACAGGCCGCGGCCCTGCTCGGTCGTGAGTCCATGCAGTTGCAACCTGCGGTTGCCGCCCAGATCCAGATGACACGTCAGTTCCTCGACGCGCAGCGCTCGATCCTGCGGCTGCGCGCCGAGACCGACAAGGAACTGGCGGTGATCGGCGCTGTTCCCAGCGGAGACGCTGCGGTCGCGCCGAGTCAACATGACCAGGTGGTCGCCGCTCAACGTCTGCACCTCTCGCAAGCACTCGATGGCTGGTGGGCGCAAGAGAATGTGTTGCGCCGAAACGTGCTCGCAGACGCCCGTGAGGCCGTGCAGGAGCACCTCGCTCGACTGGCGACAAGCGGCACGGTCGAGCCCGCTGTGCTGCCGGGCGTCGCCACTCGGGTCCTGGAAGAGCTCGAGGTTGCCGATGCCGCAGACCTGCATGCGCTCTTGGATCAGCTGATTCAATCGCTCGACTTTGCGCCGGCGCAGCCGGTCGCGCCGGCAACCGCTGTTGCTGATCCCAGTGACCTGCGCTTCGTTGATGTGGGCACGGGTGAGACGTTCGGCGAGTTCTGGGCGCAGGGCGACGTCGTGGAGCTCGAGACGGTGACACCGCCGCGTCGGCGGTACATGCGGACGGCCGTGTACCCGGTTGCAGCAGTGGCCTCTCTGCTCACGTTGGCCATGGCATGGATGGGATGAGCGGCACCATGACCGGACTGAATGGACACAGCGGAATGAACGGCACACCTCACGGCGAGTCTGCCGACATCGTCTGGGCTGCCAACGGCTCGCCAGACAACGGCTCGCCAGACAACGGCTCGGCTGAGCACGAGCGGCTGGAGATGGAGATCGCCGCGGCGAAGGCACGGACTGCGGCGGCACGCGAACGCGCTGCTGCTCTCGACGCCGAGGTGCAGGCAGACATGCGCCAGGAGCTGGTCGCTTCACGCCAGACGGTCGACGAGATGGAGCGCAACCACGCCGCAGCCATTGCGATGATTCGCGATGGCGCACAGGCGGAAGCCGACCGAATTCTCGTAGAGGCCCGTCAACAGGCGGTAGCTGCACGTGGGGTGCGTCATGGTGGATGACACTCGGGTCGGCACAGCAATGTTGACGCTGCAGCTGCGTGCCGCGGTGCAAGAAGCAGTGCAGGCCGAGGCCTCGTTCGGTGATCGTGACAGTGCGCGTGACGAGCTCCGTGGACGATTGGCAGTGCTGGTCGATCGCCGAAGGACCGACTTGGCCGCGGAGCTTGCCACCGAACGAGAGGCCGCTGTTCGCCGAATCGAGACTGCTCGACGTGAGGCAGCCGTCATCATGGAGGCAGCCGCCATAGTCGACGCATCGACGATGGTGACGAATGCGCCAGCGCCATCGGCGGTGGCCTTCGTCGCTGCGGTTGCTGCACCTGCGCTGAGCGGTCGTGCGCGTGGCGCACAGCTGGGTCTTCAGCTCCGTAACGCTGTGCGCCAGGCCGACCTGGCCGAACGCGACGAGGCAGTTGCTCGTGAAGTCAGAGACAACCGTCTGGCCGCCACAGCGACCCTGGAGCAGCGGCGCCGTGAGCACCACATCGGCATCACTGCCGCTCGCACCGAGGCTGCCGCGCTTGTGAGCGCAGCCCGTCTGCAGGCCGCCGCACTGATCGCTGCCCCCGCCACAAAGGATGACGTCGTCGGCGCCGATGAGGTCATCGAGGCCATCGTGCCGGTCGTGGAGCCGGTCGTGGAGCCGGTCGTCGTGCCTGGATTCGTCGCGCCGCTCGTCGTCGCCGAGTCCGTGTCCGAGCCTGTGCCGACCCCGGCCCAGCCCGCGCCGCTCAATGTCGTGATCGACGCCGAGGCGTTCGCCCGTGTGTTCGCCGCAGTCTTCGCAACGATGTTCGACGAGCGCATCGCAGCATGGCGGCCGGACATGCAGGTGCAGCAGCCCTACCCGACACAGATGTACAGCGTCGGACAGTTCGCGCTGCCGCAACCAGCGCAGGCACCCGTGAAGCAGTCGTTCTGGTCGCATGCCAAGCACGTCGACGTCCTGTTGCTGAGCGCTGCCATGGTGATCGTGCTCGTGGTCCTGGCTGCATGGTTGGTGTAGCGCGATGGATGTCCTGACGCAGGAAGCGCTCACCACGATCCCGCTCGTCGCGCCGGCGGAACCGGGCAGCGTGCAGCCGCGAGAGCTCAACACCCGCCTCGGTCGCGGTGACCGGATCTTCTTCCGCGGCGCGTCGGCCAGCGGGCTCTTCGTGTTTGCGATCATGGTTGCGGTCGGGGTCTTCCTGGCGATTCAGGCGGCGCAAGCGTTGGAGGCCACCGGCTTCTCGTTCTTGACGACTTCCGAGTGGCAGCCCGACAGTGGCAAGTTCGGAATCTCTGCCGTGATGTTGGGCACCGTGCTCATCGCCCTGGTGGCCGGCGCGGTTGCGCTGCCGATTGCGCTGGGTACGGCACTGTTCATCACCGAGGTGGCGCCAACGTGGTTGCGTGCGTCACTGATTGCGCTCGTCGACCTGATGGCTGCGGTGCCCAGCGTCGTGTACGGCCTCTGGGGTTTGTTCCTGCTGCAAGGCCAGGTCATTGGTCTGTCGCGTTGGATCAACGCCTGGTTCGGCTGGTTGCCGTTCTTCGACGTGTCTCGCGCAGACCCGAACAGCCCGCTGTCGAGTGCGTCCGTCTACACCGCATCGACGTTCATTGCCGGCCTGGTGGTCGCGATGATGGTCATGCCGATCTCGTGCGTCGTGATGCGCGAGGTCTTCTCGCAGGTACCGATCGGCGAGCGCGAGGGTGCGTACGCACTTGGCTCCACCCGCTGGGGAATGATCCGGGTCGTCGCATTGCCGTTCGGTCGCGGCGGCATCATCGGCGGAACGATGTTGGGGCTCGGGCGTGCGCTCGGCGAGACCATCGCGGTGCTGTTGATCATCTCGCCACGGTTCGACATCAACTTTCACATCCTCGAGGCAGGCAGCAACTCGGTCTCCAGCCTGATTGCGCTGCGCACCTTCGAGTCCTCCGGGTTCGGGTTGTCGGCGCTGATGGCTGCCGGCCTGGCCCTCTTCGCAGTCACGCTCGTGGTGAACTTCACTGCGTCATGGTTCGTTGCCCGGTCTCGTTCGGGTGCAAGTAGCGAAGCATGACCTCGCTGATGGGTGCATCGAGCATCACCGAAGAACTCGAGCAGATCTCTGCCGACGTGTGGAGCGATGCTGCCGAACCTGCGACCACCCTCCCGCCCAGGCCTGCGCCGCACGCGCCGTCCTCGCAGCGGCGAGCGCTGAAAAGGTTCTCGCGTACTGATGCGCTGATGATGGGTGGCGCATTCGCCAGTGCGCTCGCGACCACGCTGTTGATCTTCGGACGACTGACCCCGCTCGAGGGCCGGCTGGGTTTCGTCGCCGTGCTGTTCGCGACATACATCGTCACCTACGCAGTATTGGTTGCGCTCACCGACAACGGGCCGACTGTCATCGATCGAGTGATGACGGTGATGCTGACCACGGCGGCGGCCACTGCGCTGGCGGCGTTGTTCTCGGTGGTGGCCTTCGTTCTGTGGCGCGGGCGCACCGCGTTGATGCACTCCAACTTCTTCGTCCAGGACCTCAGCGTCACCGGGCCGCTCGACCCGCTCGACAAGGGCGGCATCTCCCACGCCATCGTCGGCACGCTGATCATGACGCTCATCGCACTCGTCATCACGGTGCCACTGGGCGTGGCCTGCTCGGTGTACCTCACCGAGTCCAGCGGGCGCGCGACGAGCCTGGTTCGAACCGTGGTCACCGCGATGACGGCGCTGCCATCGATCTTGGCCGGCCTCTTCATCTTCGCCACCTGGATTCTGATTCTCGGCTTCGAACGCTCCGGCATCGCGGCTGCGATCGCGATGAGCATCATGATGCTGCCGATCATCATTCGCTCTGCCGATGTCGTACTGCGCCTCGTGCCCGGCAATCTGCGTGAGGCTTCTGCGGCGCTCGGTGCACCAAAATGGCGGACGGTCTGGCACGTCGTGCTGCCCACCGCCAGGTCGGGCCTCACCACCTCGGTGATCCTCGGCGTGGCGCGCGGTGTCGGCGAAACAGCACCGATCCTGCTCACCGCCGGCTTCACGTCGACGATGAACCTCAACCCGACGAAGGACGCGATGGTGTCGCTGCCGTTGGCGGCGTTCGAACTGGTTCGTTCACCACAGCCCGCCCAGGTGGCCCGCGGCTTTGCCACCGCTGCGGTGCTGATGATCCTGGTGTTGGTGCTGTTCACCATCGCTCGCATCGTCGGCGGCCGTCCGGCGGGCCAGCTGTCGAAGCGCCAGGAACGGCGCACAGTCACCACATCGGCCAAGGACGCTGAGCGGATGCGTGCGATGCCGACACCGCTCGTGAAGGAGCATTCGAATGTTTGACCATCGCCAGCATCGTCGTCGCGCACTGGGTGTCGCGGCGTGTGTCGTGTCGCTGTTCGTGTCGCTGCTCGTCGGCGGCGGCTCATCGCGAGTGGTGACGGCCGACGGCTATCAACGCATCTCCGGCGAAGGCTCCTCGTGGGCTGCCAACGCCATCGACGCAATGCGCGTGAACGTTCGCCAGTTCGGCATCACGGTGGACTTCAACCCCAGTGGTTCGACCGCCGGCCGCAAGAACTACCTCAACGGCACGGTCGACTTCGCAGCCTCCGACATCCCATTTCAGTTCGAACCTGAGGATGGCTCTGCTCCGGAGAATCCTGCGGCCGGCAGCTACGCGTACATCCCTGTCGTTGCCGGCGGCACCGCGTTCATGTACAACCTGCAGATCAACGGTAAGCGGGTGACCAACCTGCGCCTGTCCGGCGAGAACGTCGTCAAGATCTTCACCGGTGTGATCAGCACCTGGAACGACCCGGCGATCCAGGCCGACAACCCTGGTCTGGTGATGCCCGCGCGCCCCGTCGTGCCGGTCGTTCGATCCGATGGCTCGGGCGCTAGCGCCCAGTTCACGAAGTGGATGATCGCGCTGCACGGCAACCTGTGGAACGACTACTGCAAGAAGTCGGGTCGTGCGCCCGCATGCGGCTATACGTCGTTCTACCCAACGCTCAGCGGAAGCGGCATGATCGCCCAGTCCGGCGACCTCGGTGTGGCCGGCTATGTGAGCCAGGGTTTCGCCGAGGGGGCAATCGGCTACGTCAACTATTCCTACGCATTGGGTTCCCAGTTCCCAGTGGCGAAGGTGCTCAATGCCGCCGGCTTCTATACGGAGCCGACGCCGGAGAACGTGGCGGTCTCGCTGCTGAAAGCGCAGATCAACACCGACGAGAGCGACCCAACCGTCTACCTCACGCAGCAGCTGGAAGGTGTGTACGCCGACACCGATCCGCGCAGCTACCAGCTTGCTTCGTACTCATACCTGATCGTGCCGACGAAAGTCGGTGGACAGTTCAACGAGGACAAGGGCAAGACGCTCGGTGCGTTTGCGTACTACGCGATGTGTCAGGCGCAGCAGCAATCGGCGTCGTTGGGTTACTCGCCGATGCCGATCAACCTCGTGCAGGCAAGTTTCGATCAGATTCGCAAGATCCCCGGCGTCGTCGCGCAAGACATCGACATTGCGGTGTGTAAGAACCCCACCTTCTCGGCGGACGGATCGAACCTTCTGGCAGACAACGCCCCACGCCCGGCGCCCTGTGATCAAAGGGGTGCCAGCCAGTGTCCGAACGGCACCGGCGGGCTTTCCAATGTGCCCACCGACGTGGCGGCCGCGGCTGCGGGTGGTGGCGCGGCAGCCGGTGGTGGCGCGGCAGCCGGTGGTGGCGCGGCAGCCGGTGGTGGCGCGGCAGCCGGTGGTGGCGCGGCAGCCGGTGGTGGAGCGGCTACCGGTGGTGGCGCGACTACCGGTGGTGGAGCGGCTACCGGTGGTGGCGCGGCAGCCGGCGGCGGAGCGGTCACCGGCGTCGATGGAGCGGTGATTCCCGACCCGGCAACGGGTGGGGGTGTGGTCGATCCCGCTGTTGATGGCGCCGCGGCAGTGTGTGACCCCGATACGGGTGTGTGCGCAGGTGCTGTAGGCGGGGTGACGCCCGCAGGCGGCGCTCCAGTTGCTGGTGCAGCCGCCGTAGGAGCGGTGACGCCGACGGTCTTGAGTCAGGAATCCGGCTGGGGCACCTCCATCGGCCTGATGCTGCTGGTTGCGCTGCTCACGATCAGCTTGGTAGTGGTGCCCGCGTTGGTGTGGCGTCAATACTCTCGGCCGGCTGCATCATGAGCCGCCGAGTGAGTGCCTGGGTGCTCGGCCCGTTGGCCATTGCGGTGGTCGTGGGTTTGGTGGCCCCCGGCGCGCAGGCAGCAGATCCGGTCGCCGGCAGCCAGGGCACCGACACCTCGTTGCCTGCCACTGACTCGCTTTACTCGGTCAACGGACGCGGCGCGTTTGCTGGCCTAAGGATCACTGTCAACCAGACTGCAGACCTGAACAATCAGGCGGTCTCGATTACATGGACCGGGGGAACTCCAACGGTGCAGGGTCCGGGGCGGTTCGGTAGCCAGTTCCTGCAGATCATGCAGTGCTGGGGGGACGACGACGGGGCTGTTGCAGGTAGCCCGGGTCCCCCACCGGAGCAGTGTGTCCAAGGTGCAGCCTCCGGCGTTTTCGGCGGTTCGTCGAGCGCTGCGTTGCCCGGTGGCTTTGCGACCAGTCGGGTCATTTCGCGTACAACTTGGTCGGGCTTCGACACGAACGTTGGGTACTTGGAGACAACCGGCAATGTCTGGCGGCCATTTCGTGCCGTCAACGGAACCGTGGTGAATTCGCACGTGGATCCAGCCTTCAACCCGTCAGTCGTAGGTGGAAATTATTGGCTCAACCCCTACTACAACATCGTTACCACCAATGAGATCGCTGGGGCCGCAACAGGCCTTGACGGCAAGGGCGCAGAGCTCTTCGAGGTCCAGACCGGAATCCAGTCGTCCGGCCTGGGGTGTGGGCAGCGCGTCGAACCGGTTCCGAACGCCGAGAAGAAGGTGCCGCGCTGCTGGATCGTGATCGTGCCTCGCGGCAATGCCGCGGACGAGAATGTTGGTACGCCATTCGAAGACCGCGCAGAGCAGTACGGGGTCTACACCTCGCCTCTCTCACGAGTGGCGTGGCAGAACCGCATCGCGATTCCTCTTGACTTCAACCCGGTGGACTCCACATGCTCGCTTGCCGATGAGGAGCGCCGGCTGGCCGGCTCCGAGCTTGCCTTGCCCGCAGTGGCCAGCTGGCAGCCAGTGTTGTGCGCCAGCGACGTCCTTCCTCCGTATTCCTATGCGCCTGTGAGCGATGCCTCAGCGCGTCAGCAGCTTGCGCAGGGAGCCAAGGGGTCGCCGGGCATGGTGGTGGTGTCGCGACCGCTGATGAACGCTGACCCCACGCGCCCAATTGTGTATGCGCCACTCACTGTCTCCGGGCTCGCCATTGGCTTCAACATCGAGCGCAGCCTGAAACCGGAAGCGCCAGTCGAGGAACAACAAATCGCCGGAGTGCGGTTCGCTGATCTCAACCTGACGCCGCGGTTGGTCGCCAAGCTACTGACACAGTCCTACCGAGAACAGGTCACCATCCTGCAGCCGCCCACCTATGAGTGGACAGCAACGAATCCTGGCCATATGGGCCTCGATCCAGACTTCTTGCAGTTCAATCCAGAATTCAACTACATCGAGATCGCTGACGGGCGCACGTTCAGCGGCCTGCAACTTCCCGCAGGTAACTCAGATGCTGCTCAGCAGGTCTGGGAATGGGTGCTGGCCGATCCGGAGGCACGACAGTGGCTCAGCGGCGTGCCTGACGAGTGGGGCATGAAGGTGAATCCGGTGTACGCCACGTCGGCGGACGCCAATAGCAATGGGCTCGCGTTCGGAGATCCGGTACCGAATTCCTTTCCGAAGGGCGACCCCTACTGCTTCCAGGCTTCTACGCGCAACGGAGTTGTTCCACCGCCACTTTGTGGAACTGATTGGATGCCGTACGCCAGAAGCCTTTCCGACGCGGCCCGCGTTGGCCGCGTGGCATTCGACGGAGCGAGGATCGTGGAGAACGCCTTCGCTTCGTCGGCATCGAGCGTGTGGTCGCGGCAGGTTCCGCAGATCATCGGTCGGCGTGCGATGCTCGTAATGACAGACACACCATCTGCAGCGCAGTTCGGAGTGCAGATGGCTCGGCTGAGCCGCGCCGGCGACAACGGACCGAATCGACAGTTCGTGGCCGCGAACACTGATGGTCTCACTGCCGGAGTCGCATCCATGAAGGCAGGTTCTCAGCCAGCGGTACTTGAACCAAATCCGATCTCCGCAGCAAGCGGCGCCTATCCCCTCACCGCCCTCACGTATGCGGCGATAACCCCTCTCAGCCTGGATACTGCGGCGAGGTCGGACTATGCGGCGTTCCTCGAGTACGCCGCTGGGCCCGGACAAGCGCCGGGTCTGGAGCGGGGTGAGCTACCAATTGGGTACGCTCCGCTGCCGTCTGACCTTCGAACAGAGGCAGCGACGGCGGCAAGTCGGGTTCGCACAATGGTCGCCGAGTCCACTACGACCACCACGACTACTACGACCACACCCGTTGCCACCGTGTCACCACCGCAAAGCAACCCAGCGCCCGCACCTCGGACAACCGTGCGAAACGCGACCTCGGTAACGCAAGCGATCGCGCCGGAAACCGTCACGACGAGCACTGAGGTAGTTGATACGACACCGCCGCCGAACTCGACAATTGTGATTGTCGACGAGGCTGATGTACCTGCATCGGCATCTCCCACAGTACTGACGCCTTTCGTCGACCTGGCCCGCAGCCGGTTCGCCGTGCCTGGTATCGGCGCATTAGCGCTTGGATCTGCCCTGGGCGTGATGGAGATCAGCAAACGCCCGCGTCGCCGTCACTCTGCGGCCAGCGGCGACCTTGAGATCATGGAACCAGAGGCCTAGATGGCAGCCCTTTCTGTCTCTCGAAGAGCTTTCCAAACGCTCCCTGTCGTAGCTGCGATCTTCACCGTTGGCATGTCTGGCACCGTCACCAATGCCGCCGTGCCGGTGCCCGATGATTCGGGCGACATAGTCATCGTCAAAGCTGGAGATCCGTCCAAGGAGTTGGCACACGGCGACGGTTCGACCGCCTTCGTCGTGCGGCTACCCATCGGTGCAGTGTGCCCAGGCGACAGCCTTCACGATCAGTGGCGGATTCAAAGTTTCATGGTTCCTGCGAACACTGACATCGGTACCCTCGCGTACGGCGTCATCGGGCCAGAGGGCCCGCATCAGCTAGCGCTCTTCGGCGCAGATGAGGCCGCCGGATCTTTCACCAACATCCTGACCCCGGCCAACTCGTTCGCCGGCCAGCCAGGACGGATTGATACGCCACCCCCGTTCAACCTGGCGATTGCAGCTGGCGAGAAGGTGCCGAGCGGAAGCTACAGGATTGGCATTGCGTGCACGTACTTCGGGATGACAGCCCTCTACTGGGACGCTGAGATTCATGTCGACGCAGCTTCCGATGGAGAGCCCCAGCAACTCACGTGGGAGCTTGCTGGAGTTGCCCCGGCGCCCGCAGATCAGGATGAAAACGGGCCAAACCCTGCATTCGCGCTCGCGGGAGTGGGCGTGATTACGGCGTTGGGTTTCGTCGTGAAAAGGAACGTGCTCTCGCGTTCATCGAACCGCTCGGAGGAGCCGAAATGACCCACCCCATTCGCAATCAGACGCGACGTCGTCTGCGAGATGCCGCTCGTGCTGGATTCGCAGTGTCAGCTGTAATGTTGGCGGCGACCGTGTCGATGTCGATTGAATCGCCGAGGCGGGTCGATGCTGTGGCCATCGATGGTGGTGCAGTGACGGTAGTCGTCCCGCCTGGAACTCCGACTGCCGGCAATCCACTGACTGCTGGAGGCAGCGCAACGGAGTTCGCACTCCGGCCCCCGGAAGGTGCGGCGTGTTCGGGTGACTCGGTGGCTGGCTATCGAGCTCAGTCGTACATGGTGCCGGAGAGTGTGCTGCCCGGCTCGTTGACCTTTGCCAACACGGGTCCGCTCCCCCCAGGGTCGGGCGCTGCCTTCACCCAGCCGCTGTACAGCAGTCTCGGGTCGACGTGGGTCAACAAGACGACCGCCGTCACGACTGGGCTTCTCATCGGCCTTCCAGTTCTTTCGTTTGCATGGGCTGCCGACGTCGGAGGAATCACATACCTGCCGGCGGGTACGTACAACGTCGGCTTTGCCTGCACAAAGGGTGTCGCGTCTGCGACCCAGCTCGACAAGTACTGGAATACGAAGCTGACCATTGTTGCCGCCGCGGGCGACTCCCCCTCCGGCCTGACATGGACCGTGCCGACCGGTCAGTCGGGCACCACCACCACGCTTGCCGCCACGACTACCACAACGGTTGCTGCCGCAACCACTACGACGACAGCGAGGGCCACCACGACCACCACGGGCGCGGGCACGTCGACGACCACGACCTCCAGCGGCGTCACGACGACACTGTTCACCAACACCACACTGTTCGGCACCGGTTCGGGCAGCGGTTCGGGCAGCGGTGGCTTCAACGGGTCCATCGTCAACACCGGTTCTTCGCCGCTGCCGATCATCATCTGGGCGGTCCTCCTGTTGGTGTTCGGCCGGATGGCATTGCTCTTCGGTCGCCCGCTGAGAGTGCTCCCACCCAAGTCACGATGACAGCCGCCACCGCAACCCTCTCGCGTGCCGACGGCACGTTCGCCGACCGCCGATGGCGTCGGTCGGGCGCGCAGCGTGTCGCCCGGGCAGACGTTCCCCCGATCGGGAGGCGCTTGCAGTTGATCCGCGCCGCCCTCGTGCTGCTACTCGTGATGACCGGCACGCTGCTGCTGCAGCTCGTGGTGTTCAGCTCGCTGCAGCATTCGGCCGCCCAGGGCAAAGCGTTCGACGCATTCCGTTCGAGCCTGGCGACAGGTACCGCGCCGATCGGTCCGACCGACGCCAAGGGACGCGTGCTCGCGCTCGGCACTCCCGTCGCGTTCATCGAGATTCCGTCGCTGGACGTGCGTGAAGTGATCGGTGAAGGCACGACCTCCAGCGTGCTGTTCGATGGTCCCGGCCATCGCCGCGACACGCCCTTGCCGGGGCAGATCGGCTCGAGCGTCGTGTTCGGTCGTCGTGCGACGTTCGGGGGGCCGTTCTCCGACATCTCCGAGCTGAAGAAAGGCGAGCTGATCCGCGTCACGACCGGCCAGGGCATCTTCGAGTTCAGAGTGCTCGGCATTCGCGCCGAGGGTGCACCTGCTCCGGCCGCGCCCGCGGCCGGAACGGCCCGATTACTCCTGGTCACTGCTGCGGGTCGTGCGTTCGTTCCCGACGGCGTGCTGCGCGTGGACGCCGAGCTTGTTGGCCAGGCAGCCGTCGGGCCGGCGCGCCTGATCACCGCGGCCGGGCTTCCGGCGTCGGAACGTGTGATGGCGGGCGACTCCAGCACGCTGTGGGTGCTTGCGTTCTGGCTGCAGGCGCTCATTGGGCTGTCGCTGGCCGTGGTGTGGTCGTGGCACCGGTGGGGGAGGGCGCAGACATGGGTGGTGCTGTTTCCGCCGCTGCTGCTCGTGGGCCTTGCTGCCTCTGGGGAAGTCGCCCGCCTCCTACCGAATCTGTTGTGACCTGTCCGTGAGTACCGAGGAGCCGTTTGCTGTGAGTATTGATTCGACCGACGTGTCGCCGGCGTCGCTGGTGTCGTTTCCCGACGCTGGCGTTGTGCAGTTGTTGATGGGCGATGCGCTGGCGCCCGACGCAGAGGTTCGCGAGCTGCACGGAGCCACTGTCACCTTCTCGCAGACAGCCATCGACGCGATCGATGGCGACAACGCGTGGTCGTGGCTGCTGGCCGACCTCGAGCTCGTGATCCACGGCGCAGATGAGCCATGGTCGATCTTGGTCGTGCCCGGCATCGACGACTTCGGGGTCTCCATTCCTGCGCATCGGGTCGACGAGTTCCGCCGGCTGCTCGGCAACGTCGACGGCGTCGAGGTGCGGTACCAGCAAGCTCGCCCCCTGCTGATCGCCCAAGCCTCGGCCATCGAGTCACTGGCGATTGCCGAGGTGCTCTCGGCGGCAACCACCAACCAGTTGCCGATCACCCAGGACGCGACGCCCACCACTGCGCAGGCCACATCGCCGACGAGCTCGCTGACCGGCATCGACGCCCACAACATCTCGGCGTGGTTCGCCAGTCATCAGGTGCTCGATCGGGTTTCGCTGCAGATGCCCGCCGGCCAGGTGACTGCGCTGATCGGGCCCTCTGGTTGCGGCAAGTCGACATTCCTTCGCATTCTCAACCGGATGCACGAGATGATCCCGTCCGCCGCGATGGCAGGCGAAGTGCTGCTGGACGGCCACGACGTCTACGACACAAGCCGCAAGCTCACCGACGCCCGTCGAGAGATCGGCATGGTGTTCCAGAAGCCGAACCCGTTCCCGGCGATGTCGATCTACGACAACGTGCTGGCCAGCCTGCGTCTGACCGGCGTGAAGGCCAGCCAGAGCGCGAAGGACGACATCGTCGAGTCCTGCCTCACCAAGGCCGGCCTCTGGAAGGAAGTCCAGGATCGACTGCGCAAGCCCGGGGGCGGCTTGTCGGGCGGCCAGCAGCAGCGACTGTGTATCGCCCGCGCGCTGGCCATCCGTCCACGAGTGTTGTTGATGGACGAGCCGTGCTCGGCGCTCGACCCGACCTCGACGCGTCGTATCGAAGAGACGGTGATGGAGCTTGTCTCGGAGGTCACCATCGTCATCGTGACGCACAACATGCAACAGGCCGCGCGCGTCTCGAGTCGCTGTGCGTTTTTCCTTGCGGAGCACGGGACCCCGGGCTTCATCGTCGAACACGGTGCAACCGACGCGATGTTCAATTCGCCGCAGGATTCGCGGACGTACGACTACGTGAATGGGCGTTTCGGGTAGACGCAGAGTGTCCGCCAGATGAACCCTGCACAGGGTCGTTCAGCGTTCATCTTGGGGCCAATTCGATGTCACCTTGGGCTGTCATAGTCGCTCTCGTCCGGGCCACCGGCCGGACGATCCGCCATCCGAAGGGACCCCGAAGATCATCATGTTGCACTCATCCACGAAGAAGCGAATTGCACTTGCAATCGCCGCCTCCGCCCTGCTGGGCTCCGCCTTTTCTGGCGGCTCAGCGGGCGCCGACCCCAAGCAGCTGACTGCCTTCGTCGGCACCGGCTCGGACACCACCCAGGACGTCATGAATGCCCTCTCGGGCCATGCGAACGGCGTCAACTTCACACCAGCACAGAGTTCTGTGGCATCGGGCCAGCGCCAGCTGATCTCGTTCAATGCCACGAACATCGGAACGGGAATCGCTGACAACTGCATCACGCCCAAGGTTGGCGGCCCCAGCTTCGACCGTCCGAATGGTTCGACCAACGGCATGCGCGCGCTGAGCCGTGCACAGGACGGCACCGGCTGGGGTTCGGCTGCATGTGGTGGTCTCGCCGACGTCAGCGGTCTGGTCGACTACGCGCGTTCGTCGTCGGGTACGAGCAATGCTGCTGCCACGGACCTCACCTTCATCCCGTTCGGGCGTGACGCCGTGAGTTTCGCTTACTACCGCGCCGGTGGCGCCGGTGGCGCCGTGACATCACTGACTCGTCCTCAGCTGACCAGTCTCTACACAACAGGTTCGCTGAGCGTCTCCAACGGCACCGAAAACGTCACTATCATTCCGTGCGGTATTCAGACGGGCTCCGGCACATTCACGTTCTGGAATGGCGTGCATGCTGCTGCTGGTACCGAGAATGCTGCCACCACCGTGTGCAACCTCCTCGGCGGAACCGGTCGCATCCAGGAGCACGACGCCGCCGGCCTGAAGGCCAAGGGTGACCTCGCTGCCGCTGGAGTACAGGTTGTCGTCGGTTTCTCGGCTGCCAACTTCGTTGCCAAGTCGAACGGCGTGGCCATTGGCAACCCCGCGACATTCAGCGTGGGCATCGGCTCCATCAGCGACAACGGTGCGGGTGTCAACCTCGGCAACCCCGTCACTGGAACGGCACCGAACATGCTTCCTGTCAGCACGTTCTACAGCAGCTCCATCTTTGGCCGCGATGTCTACAACGTGTTGCCCACGGCATTCGTCGCCGGTCCCGGCAACAACGACCTCAAGACACTGTTCATCGGCAGCACCTCGGGCGTCTGCTCGGCGACCGCCATTGTCCAGCAGTTCGGCTACCTCTCACTCGGCGCCAGCTGCGGTTCCACCAGCATGACCGGGCCGCTGCGCTCCGGCCAGGTCAACGCCTAGTTCGTCCGTTGTTTCTCTCGCACATCTACACAACTCCCTCAAACCCACTTCGAAAGGTCATTCACCATCATGCGTAAAACCCTCATTCGGGCCGTAGCTGGGGCAGCGGTCATCGCTGTCGCCGCCACCGGCCTGTTCAGTACCAGCGCTCAGGCGCTGCCCGCAGGCACGCCTGCGGCAGGCGCCGGAACGCTGTCACCCCTGTCAGGTACAAACCTGTCGAGCTTCGCATTCGCTCCGCCCGTCGGTTCGGTGTGCCCAGGTGACGGCATTGCCGGCTATCGCTGGACGACCTTCATGGTCGCCGCCAGCGTTGATCCTGCAACCCTCACATACAACGCGTCCGGCCCTGTTTCACAGGGTGGGGCCTACAGCTTGCCGCTCTTCAACACCTCCGGTTCGCCGCAGGTTGCGAAGACTCCGGCACTCGGGACGGGTCTGTTGACGCCGATCCCGGCGGCCTTGGACTTCGCCAACGTCACGATGCCCGTCCCCAACGGTGCGTACAACATCGGTTACGCCTGCACCCTCGCAACCGCTGGCGTCACCAACACCACGAAGTTCTGGGTCACCCCCATCACCATCACCAACAGCACCCCGACGACGTTCAACTACGCCTTCGGTGCAACCCCTGTCGCCCCTGTCTTGGGCGGCACGTTGGTGGCCGGCAATCAGTCGTTGGATGGCACCTTCACCCATGCAGCATCGACCCCCGCCACCACCGGCTACACGGTGACGGCGGTTCCGTCCGCTGGAGCAACGGTGACGTTGTCGCTCGCTGCTGGTGCAACGTCGTTCAGCCTCACGGGTCTGGTCAACGGCACCTCGTACGCAGTGACGGTTGTTGCCAACAACAGCGTTGGCGCCAGCCCGGCGTCGAACACTGTCAATAGCACGCCGAACCCCGCTGCGTTGCCCGCGGTCACCAACCTGGCGGCTGTGCCTGGTACCAACAACGTTGTGTTGAGCTGGACCGCACCGACAGGTGCTGCTCCGACCGGGTACACCGTTGCGGTCAGCCCCACTGTTGCCGGTTCGCCGTTCACAGTGTCATCCGGGACCACCCTTACGGTCGCCGTGGCTTGCTCCGTTCCCACGAGCGCATTCACGGTGACGCCGACTCATGTCAGCCCATTTGTCGGTACGTCGGCAAGCATCTCTGCCACCTCCAACTGTGACGGCACCGTCATCCAAGACATCACCGTGGTTCGCCCGGCCGGTGCCTTGGTGCTGACCCAACGCTGTGGCGTCAATGGTCCGCTGCCGATCGAGCCGGCTTCCCCCGGTTTCGCCTCGTTGCCCGCGGTCATTGCGACGCTCAACCAGGTTGGCACCGCACCGACGCTCACCGCCGGTGGTGCTGTTGGTGACCCGCAGTTCGCCAACTACCCGACCCCCAACCCCGTCGCAGCAGCGACACACTGTGGCGTCAACCTGGGTACCGGCCAGCTGGTCACCAGTGGTCCGCTGTCGGGTCAGTACTACACGGCCAACGGCCTCATCAACCAGGTCACCGTCTCGGACACCCGTGACACCGACACCGGTTGGATTGTCAACGGCACGATGAGCGCATTCACCGTCGTTGGTGGCTCGTTCAGTGGCAACTACCTCGGCTGGAGCCCGGTCGTCACCAGCACCTCGGGCCTCACCTCGGGTGGCTACGACCAGACCGCAACCGCCGGGGCAACCGTCCTGCCGGACACGGCCACTGGCCTGGCAACCCCGAAGGTATTGGCTTCGGCAGCATCCGGCGCCGGCCTGGGCATCGCATCGTTCGATGCCCGTCTGAAGCTGCTCATCCCGGTCTCCGCCCGCGCGGGTACCTACAACGGGACGCTCACCTTCACCGTCGTCTGATCCCAGACGCCGTTCAAGCAACGCAAGGCAAGTAACAGCAAGTTCGTATCAACCGACGTTGTGGTGGTGTGGGGTGGCCTCGGCCATCTCACACCACCTCGGCGGTTCACACTGAAGGCAGCAACTCATGAACATCCGACGCCTCGTCGTCACGGCCACCATCTTGTCGGTGGCCTTTGTCGCGTCAGCGGGTCCTGCGTACGGCGCGCCCGCCTCAGTTCTGAAGAGCACCGTTCCGCCCACAGAGCCGCTGCCGCCGGCTGCGGAGACCGAAACGACTTCGCCTCCGGTCGTCGAGGAGAGCTGGGCACTGTCGCCAGCGGGTTCGTTGGAGGCGGACACGGCGGCGCAACGCCCCGACCTCACCTACGAAGCAGATGCCGGCACCGTCATCGAAGACGCAGTCACGCTGTTCAACTTCGGCACCGTGCAATTGACCTTTCGCGTCTACGCCACCGACGCGTTCAACAACGCCGAGGGCCAGTTCGACCTGCTCTCCGGTGACCAACAACCTGTCGATGTCGGCTCATGGGTCACGCTGCCCCAGGAGATGGTCACCGTGCCGCCCGGCAAGCAGGTGACGCTACCGATCACGATCAAGGTCCCGGCCGGCACCGCGCCGGGCGACCACACCGGCGCAATCCTGGCTTCGAACCAATCCACCGGAACAGGCCCTGAAGGTGGCGCAGTCACGCTCGATCGCCGCACTGGCACTCGGCTGTATCTGCGAGTGAATGGTCCCCTGTTTCCCGAGTTGGCAGTCGCCAACGTCGACACCACCTATCACCACGCGCTGAACTCCCTGAGCGGATCGGCAGACGTCACCTATCGCATCGAGAATCGCGGCAACGTCCGCTTGGCGGGAACGGCCTCGGTGACGATCGAGGGCCCGTTGGGGCTGGGCAAGCGCACCGTTGAGCTGCCCGACATCGTCGAGTTGCTCCCTGGCCAGGATGTCGAGTTGGCCGTCAAGCTCGACGATGTTCCTGCGCTGATGGTTGCGTTCACGACCGTGAAGGTCGAGCCTGCCGACAGCGCAGCGGCCGGTGCCTCCGCGACCACCGGCGACGACACCACATTCGTGCCGCCGCTCACCGTGCTGCTCTCGTTGCTGTTCCTGCTACTCGCCGTGTTGGCTCGACGGGCGTACGTCCGCCACCGTTACGGAGCAGCCGATGACGATCGCAAGTCAGCAAGCGATTCGCACCGGGAGCATCAACCAGCGTGATGTCGATTCGAGACCTTTCGATTCGGGTGGTGCTGCTCGGTGTCACGCTGTTGGCGATGTGGTCAGCGCCCATCCTCGACGCGCAGGGCACCAGCAGCGGCCCGGTCGTCACCCTCGATCGCACGGTCATCGACCCAGGACAGCGCGTCGTGCTGAACATCGATGGCTTCGAGTCGATGAACGTCACCATCTCCGTCTGTGGCAACGAGGCTCGCCGCGGCTCTGTCGATTGCAACATGTTTGCCAGCGAAGGTCTCAAGCTGGACACCGATGGCACCTCGACGGTGATCCAGATTCCGGTCGCAGCACCACCCGTGCCGTGCCCGTGCGTGATCCGTGTCTCCAACCGAACATTCGATGAGATCGCCATCGCACCGATCACGCTGCTCGGCCACGCCGTCGCACCCATCGTGGAGACACCGGGGCGGCAGGGGGCGCTCGCCGTCACCATCGCTGCTCGCAACGCATCGCCCGGACTGTTCGCCGCCGCTCGCGCCAGCATGGGTGGCCCGGCAACGTACGAGGTGACGGTGACCGTGAAGAACACCTCGACGGTGCCGCTGGCCGCGGTGTCGCTGGCCGGTTCAGTCGGCCGCCGCAACGACCAGTTGGCCGCGCTCGCCTTCGACGACCCCGGCGTGTTGGCACCGGGCAGATCGTGGCAGCAAGTGGTCACCACCAAGGTGCCCGGGCCGTCGTTCGGCGCCCTGAAGTGGGAAGTCGCTGCCTCCGGTGCTGGCCCGACGGTGACCGCCATCGGCACCACGACTCAACGACCGACACTGCTGATCGTCATCGTCCTGTTCCTCGTGGCCGACGTGTTCCTGCTGGCCATCCGCTTCCGGATCCGCCGACGACAACGAGCCGAATCGGAGGCGTCGACCGCGCCTCAGGTCACCGAAACCCTCGCAGTCGTTTAGCGCGTGGCGACGCTGTCGACCACGACCGGCGTGCCGTTGAACACGGTGTGACGGACTTTGCCGCTCACCACTCGGCCGGCGTAGGGGGTGTTGCGGCTCTTGCTGGCCAGCTGCGCGGGCACGACTGTCCATTTCTGGGTGGGGTCGAAGACCGTCAGGTTGGCCGGCTCGCCGACTGCGACGGGGCGGCCGTGACGATCGGCGACGCCGGCGATGGCGGCCGGCTGCCAGCTGAGCGCGGCGACGACGGCAGCGAGCGGCATGTCCAGCTCGGTGATCGCCAGGGCCAGTGCGGTCTCCAGACCCAACATGCCGGGAGGCGCCTCGTCCAACGGTGCTTCCTTCGTGTGGGCCGCATGTGGTGCGTGATCGGTGGCGATGGCATCGATGGTGCCATCGGCGAGGCCGCCCTTGATCGCATCGATGTCGGCACGCGTTCGCAGCGGTGGATTCACCTTGAACACCGGGTCGTACCCATTCAGCTGCTCGTCGGTGAGCGTGAAGTGATGCGGCGCAGCCTCGGCGGTGACGGGCAGCCCGTCGGCCTTCGCCTCGCGCACCAGCTGCACACTGCGCACCGTTGACAGGTGGAGGAAGTGCATCGGCGTGCCCGTCAGTCGCACCAGCTCGATGTCGCGAAACACCATCAACTCCTCGGCCAGCGACGGCCAACCGGGAAGGCCCAACCGACTGCAGCACGCGCCCTCGTGCATCACCGCGCCCTTGGTGAGCGACGCAACCTCGCAGTGCTGTGCCAGCACGATGCCCAGCGGCTTCGCGTACTCCAAAGCGCGACGCATCAGCTGCGCGTCTTGCACGCCGTTGCCGTCATCGGTGAACAGGTGCACGCCCGCCGCTGCCAATTCGCCGAACGGCGCCAGCATCTGCCCGGCGCGACCAACGGTGATGCACCCGGCCGGCAACACCTCGCACAAACCGGCCCTACGACCCTGGGCGCGCACGAAGTCGACGACGGCAACACTGTCCTGCGCCGGGTCGGTGTTGGGCATCGCGACGACCGCGGTGAAGCCGCCGAGTACGGCGGCGCGGCTGCCGGTCTCGATGGTCTCGGCCTCTTCCTTGCCGGGCTCGCGCAGGTGGACATGTAGATCGACGAACCCGGGCGACACGATGCAGCCCGTCGCGTCGAGCACGGTGTCGGAAGCGCCCGCGGTCGCATCGGCTCCGACGGCGCTGATGCGACCGTCCTCGATGGCCACGTCACCGACACGTTGGCCGGTCTGGTCCAACAGCGTGCCGCCGGTGATGACGATGCGGCTCTTCACGAGATCTCCGTTCGATTCAAGTCGCTGCCCGAACCGAGCAGCCAGAACAACACAGCCATCCGCACGGCAACGCCGTTGGTGACCTGGTTGAGGATCACCGACCCGGGTAGCTCGCCCGGGTCGGCGACCATTTCGACACCGCGGTTCATCGGCCCCGGGTGCATCACCAGCGCGTGCGGTGCAAGGCGCTCGGCGCGCGCCGGCGTGAGCCCGTAGAGCATCGAGTACTCGTGCAGCGACGGCAGCAGCGCGTCGTCCATCCGCTCGCGCTGCACGCGCAGCAGGTAGAGCACGTCCAGGTCTGGTAGCAGCGCGTCGAGGTCGTGGCTGACATCCACCGGCCACGTCTCCACCGCCGGCGGCAGCAATGTCGGTGGCGCCACCAGAGTGACGTGCGCGCCCAGTGCAGTGAACGCCTGCACATCGCTGCGCGCCACGCGGCTGTGCTTGATGTCGCCGACAACGGCAATGCGCAGGCCCTCGAAACTGTCGCAACGATTGAGACTGGTACGAATCGTGTAGCAATCCAGCAGCGCCTGCGTGGGGTGCTGGTGCCAGCCGTCGCCTGCGTTGATGATGCTCGCGTCCGTCCAACGGGTGATCATCTGCGGCGCGCCGCTGCTCTTGTGGCGCACCACGAACGCATCGACACCCATCGCGCCGATGGTCTCGATGGTGTCGCGCAGGCTCTCGCCCTTGCTGACGCTGCTGCTGGACACCGTGAAGTTCATCGTGTCCGCGCCCAGCCTCTTCGCAGCCGTGTCGAAGCTGGTGCGAGTGCGGGTCGAGTCTTCGAAGAACAGGCTGACCACGTTCTTGCCACGCAGCGCCGGCACCTTCGGAATCGGTCGACTGTTGATCTCCACCATGTGATCGGTGAGCTCCAACAGGTGATGAATCTGTTCGGCGGTGAGATCTTCGATGGACAGCAGGTGCTTCATCGGATCGTCACCCCTGCCTTGGTAGCGGCAACCAGTTCGTCGCGGCTGGTGGGAAGGTTCTTACCGACGAAGTCCGGTCGGATCGGCAACTCGCGATGCCCGCGGTCGACCATCACCGCCAACTGCACGGCTCGCGGTCGGCCGTAGTCGTTCAACGCCTCCAGCGCGGCGCGCACCGTGCGGCCGGTGAACAGCACGTCGTCGGTGAGCACGACCGTTCGGCCGTCGAGCGTGACCGGGATGTGGGTGACGCTGCCCGGCACGATGGGTCGCAGGCCGACGTCGTCGCGGTGGAAGCTGACATCGAGCGTGCCGACGGGCACCGGGTTCGCAGGGTCGATGGCTTCGAGGAGCACTGCGAGCGCCTCAGCCATCCAGACACCGCCGCGCTGCAAGCCGACGAGGACCAAGTGCGCTGCCCCGTGGTTGCGTTCGACGATCTCGTGGGCAATACGGGTGAGCGCGCGGCCGACATCGTCGGCGCTGAGCACGGTGCGTGCGTCGGCGGGCGACTCGTCGCCCAGCCCCTGATCGACCTGCGATGGGTCACGCGGCTGCATGGTGTATCCCTTCGAACGTATGAGCCTCACAGAACTCATTTCACGTTCACCCGAGATCGTAGCCGCGGTCGTCCACTGTGGAAAGGCCGTCGAGGTTCAGTGCCGCACGTGTTCGACGAGGCTGCCCTCATCGAGTCGCAGCACCTGATCGGCACGATCGATGGCAACCGCCCGGTGAGAGACGGCGAGCACCGTCATCCCGGCGGCCGCAAGATTTGCCCACAGCTCCAGCTCGGTCTCGACATCGAGGGCGCTCGAAAGGTCGTCGAGCACGACCAGTTCGGGGATGTGCACCACGGCGCGCGCCGCCGCCACCCGTTGCCGCTGACCACCCGACAGGCGCAGGCCGCGCGG
>Ga0105047_10004373_pt1 | contig 24578 bp, 22 predicted proteins | sample MAT04_FD_78384 | JGI IMG/M metagenome (GOLD analysis project Ga0105047, IMG submission 78384) | Freshwater microbial communities from Lake Fryxell liftoff mats and glacier meltwater in Antarctica - MAT-04 (megahit assembly) | ecosystem: Environmental > Aquatic > Freshwater > Ice > Liftoff...
CAGGTGATCCTGCAGCCGGGCGCCGACCTGCTCCTGAACCAGTACCGGCGTGATCCCGTGACGCTGCAGCAGTGCACCCGGGCCCACGCCCGAGAGTTGCAGCAGTTGCGGACTCTGAATCGCTCCGGCGCTGAGCACCACCGCGGCGCGGGCGCGGGCCGTGTGCTGGCTGCCCCCCTGCCGATACGTCAAACCGACAGCCTTGCGGCCTTCGAACAGGACACGTTCTGCCAGCGCTCCCGTGACCAGCGTGACCTGGCCCCGGCGCAGCGCCGGTCGCAGGAAGGCGTCGGCAGCCGACCAGCGCATGCCTGCGCGGGTGTTGATCTGGTAGCGCCCCACACCCTCGGGCTGGGGGCCATTGAAATCCTCGGTGAACGGCAGCCCGGCCTGCCTGGCGGCGGAAAAGAAGTGACGCGCCATCGGGTGCAGCTGCCCGCGCACGTCGCTGACAAACAAAGGGCCACCGTCTGCTGCCGGTGTACCGTCGGCGTCGACGCGCCGCTCGAAGCGGTCGAAGACCGGCGCCACGTCGCTCCAGCCCCAGCCCGGGTTGCCGGCTGCCGCCCAGTCGTCGAAATCGCCCGGCAGCCCGCGGCAATACACCATCGCGTTGATCGAGCTGGAGCCGCCGACCACCTTGCCGCGCGGAAAGTAGATGCGCCGCTCATTCAGGCCCGGATCAGGCTGGGCCTCGAACTTCCAGTTGACGCGTTCGTCGTAGAAGGTCTTGCCATAACCGATCGGCATGTTGATCCAGAGCCGTCGGTCATGGTCGCCTGCCTCGAGCAACAGCACGGTGGCCCGGCCGCCGGCGCTGAGCTGGTCTGCCAGCACACAGCCGGCCGAGCCTGAGCCGACGACGATGTAGTCGTATTCCTGAGCCGCCACGAATGTCCCCGTTTCTCGGATAGTGTAGGCCCGGTGATCCGCCGGCCAACCCGCGGGCCGGCGCAGCAATTCAAGTAATTGAACCGGAGCGCGCGAATAGCGGGATCAGGCCTGACCGGTCAGGCCCTTGGACGGCGGGAACGGCTCCTCCGGCGGCGGTGGAGCGTTGGCCATCGCTGCGTCGGGCGGGGGCATCTCGCTGTCGGGGAAACGCGGATCCATCGGCAGCACCGCCTGGGTGCTGGCCCCAGCCATCACGAAGTCGGCCTTCTCGTTCGGCTCCCCGCGGTTCATCGGGAACTTGCGCTTGTAGTGCCAGGTCAACGCCGCCAGCGTGGCCAGCACGGCGGCGAAATACAGCATCAGCGCCTCGGGCCCGATCAGGTCCATCAGGCCACCGGCCAGTGTCGGGCCGATGGTGGCACCCATGCCGTTGAGCAGCAAGAGGCCGCCGGTGACCTGCAGCACCTTGGCCCGGTCGACCAGATCGTTGACATGGGCCACGCTGATACCGTACACCGTGAACGCCAGTCCCCCGAATACAATCCCCAGTGCGATCAGGGAGTTCTCGTAGTCGCGGGCCAGCAGGAAGCCGATGCCGGCCACGCTGGCGCAGGCCACGGCGACCCAGAACAACACCAGGCGCCGGTCGTGACGGTCTGAGAGATGCCCCACCGGCCACTGGAACACTGCGCCGCCCAGGATGGTCGCCGCCATGAAAGTCGCGATCCCGGCCTCGCTGAATCCCACGCCGGCACCGAACACGTGGCCCAGACCCAGCAGCGGGCCGCTGAGCATGCCCGACACCAGTGCGCCGATGGTGCCGATGGGCGAAATCGTGAACAGTTCGATCAGGCTGAACCTGGGCGCCTCGGTGATCACCGGCTGGTCGACCGGCGTCAGCGTGATCGGCAGCAGCGCGAACGAGAACAGCACCGACACCATCACGAAGGGCACGAAGCCGTTGCGGTCGCCGACCAGAATCAACCACTGTCCGACCGCCAATGCCACCAAGTGGACCACCAGATAGGTGGCAAATACCTTGCCGCGTTTGTCATGGGGAGCGACCACATTGAGCCAGCTCTCGACCACCAGGTACAGGCCGACCAGGCACAGGCCGGTGATGAACCGCAGTGCGCCCCAGAACCAGGGATTGATCCACAAGGCGTGCAGCAGCGGCAAGGTTGACGCCACCGAGGCCATCGCGGCAAACGCGCGGATGAAACCGACCTTGCGGATGATGTGCGGGCAGGCATAGGTGCCGTAGATGGCACCGGCGAAATAGGCCGACATCACCAGGCCGGTCACCGTGCTGGAGAAATTGGCGCTCGCCGCCTGCGCGCCGATGGCTGCGAACATCAGGCCGGTACCCACGATCAGCAGCGCCACGCCGCTGAGCAGGGCCGCCAGTGGAATCAACAGTTTTCCCAAGATCGGGTCTCGATTGCAGATGGAGGGGCAAGAGGCGGGAGTGCGATCGCGCCACAATCCCGAACGACTGCCACGGTATCACAGGCGCATGGCCGCCATGTGTTGGGCGCGCGACCAAAACGGTTCTGCGCCGGCTGGCTGCCACGACAGCGGTTTGGTGTCGCGGCGCCGCGGCCATCTGGCGCCGGGTTGGCCGAGCTGCCCAATCTTGGGCCTACCTCCATTGCGACGGTGCGCGGGGTCAATCCTCCCGCAGCCGGAACAGCTCTTGCGCCTTGGCGATGCCACGCAGGTCATGGCGACCGACGCTGACCACCGGCAGCTGAACCTGCCGCGCAAAGTCGCGCGACATCAGCAGCGGAATCTTCAGTTGCTTGGTCATGCCCTGAATACGGGCCGTCATGTTGACCGGCGGGCCGACGACGTTGAAGGCCAGCCGATTGGGCGCACCGACATTGGCATGGGTCACCGTGCCCAGGTGCAGGCCCAGTCCGAACGCGATCTCGGGCTGCCGGGATCGGCGACGCCGGTTGTTGACCACCGCGATGGTGTCAAAGGCGTCCACGGCCGCGTCGAGCGCGGCGGCACAGACTTCGGCGGTACGCGCCGGATCCTTGATCTCGAACACGATCAGGATGGCGTCGCCGATGAACTGCAGGATCTCTCCGCCCCGGGCAGCGGCGGCGGCGGCACAATATTCGTAGTAGTCGTTGAGCAGGCGCAACAGCTCGTCGGTGGGCAGTGTTTCGCTCAACGCGGTGAAGCCGCGCAGGTCGGAATACCAGAACGCGGCCGAGATTTTTTCGCCGTCGCCGCGCTTGACTTGGCCTTGCAGGATGCGTTCGCTTATGCGTCTGCCCACGAAGGTGTCGAGCAGGCCCAGTACGGTGCGGCGCATCACCAGCAGTTCCATGTGCGGCGTGAGCAAATCGGTCAACGCCTGCATCCGGCCCACGTCGTCGGCGTTGAAGCCGGCCGGGTCGCGGGTGGCCACGGTCAGCACATTGACGGTGCGGTCGGCGAAGATCATCGGCAACGCCAGGTAGTCGCGCACGCCACTGGCACGCAGCTCCTGCCAGATCAAATGTTCGTCGGGCGGCGGTTCGGTTTCGATGCGATGGTGCAGCGGCGCCGCATGCTGGTGCACATACTGGATCGGGCTTCCGATATAGGCATCGGTCTGTTGCACGCCATGCGCACCGGACCAGAATCGCGCGCCGTCCTCGCGTGTCCAGCTCAGCCCCACGGCCACCAATTGCGGGTGCAAGGTACCGCAGGACACGCGCAGCCGGTCGATGCGAGCGCCGGCCGCATCGAGCCGTTCCATCAACGTCTCGGTCATCGTCATCGGGTCGGCGATGAAACGTCCCTCGGTGTACAGCCAGATCGCCACCGATTCAAGTGACCATGCGTGGGACGGCCTGGCAGGGTGCTCGGGCGTTTGATCGACTTCTTCAGCTGCCAGCACCGGCAACAGGTTTTCGCTCATCGTCGGAACTCCGCTGCGATACGGCGCGCAGCCTTCTCGGCAATCATCAGCGTGGGCGCATTGGTGTTGCCGCTGGTGATGGTCGGCATCACGCTGGCGTCGACGACGCGCAGGCCGTTGACGCCGCGCACGCGCAGTTGCGCATCGACAACGGCGCTCGGATCGTCGTCGCGGCCCATTTTCGCCGTGCCCACCGGATGAAAAATCGTGGTGGCGATGTCGCCCGCCAGGCGCGCCAGTTCGTCGTCGGTCTGAAACTGCAGTCCGGGCTTCCATTCCTCGGGCCGGTATCGCGCCAACGCCGGCTGAGCCGCGATCTGGCGCACCTGGCGCAGGCTGTTGGCGGCGATCAGGCGGTCCTCGTCGGTGCTCAGGTACCGTGGCGCGATCGCCGGCGCGTCGTCGGCCGATGCGCTGGTGATCATCACCGAACCGCGGCTGGTCGGGTTCAGGTTGCAGACGCTGGCGGTGAAGGCTGGGAACGCATGCAGCGGTTCGCCGAATGCATCCAGGCTCAGCGGCTGCACGTGGTATTGGAGGTTTGGATGCGGGCGGGACGGGTCGGAGCGGCTGAAGGCGCCGAGCTGGCTCGGCGCCATGCTCATCGGGCCGGTGCGGCGCAGCAGGTATTCCAGTGCGATCCCGGCTTTGCCGATCAGGCTGTTGGCCAGTGTGTTGAGTGTGCGTGCGCCCTGCACCTTGAATACCGCCCGGATCTGAAGATGGTCTTGCAGGTTGGCGCCCACTCCCGGTACATCCCGCACTACATCGATCCCGTGCTGCTTGAGTAGATCGGCTGGCCCGATGCCCGAGCGCTGCAGCAACTGCGGTGAACCGATGGCACCGGCGCAAAGGACGACTTCGGACCCGGCGCGGACCGTCAGGCGCTGGCCGCCGCGGCGCAGCAGCACGCCAATGCATCGTGGCCGGCCTGACGGTTCGGTCTTGAACACCACTCGCTCGGTCATCGTCTCGGTCCAGACCTGCAGGTTGGAGCGACTGCGGATCGGCCGCAGAAAGGCCTTGGACGCGTTCCAGCGCCAGCCGGCCTTCTGGTTCACCTCAAAAAAACCGACGCCGAAGTTGTCGCCGGTGTTGAAGTCACTGCTGCCAGGGATGCCGGCCTCGGTCGCGGCAGCGGCGAAGGCCTCGAGCACCTCCCAGCGCAGCCGCTGTTTGTCGACACGCCATTCGCCACCATGACCGTGCAGATCGGAGTAGCGGCCACCGTCGTGCTGCGGGTCGGCGCCGCCGTCGAGCCGGAAATGGTCTTCGTGGGCTTTAAAGTCGGCCAGGCTGTTGGCCCAGGTCCAGTCATCGTCGCCGGTCTGTGCGGCCCAGCCGTCGTAGTCGCGCGCCTGGCCGCGCATGTAGATCATGCCGTTGATCGACGAGCAGCCCCCCAGCGCCTTGCCGCGCGGGTACCGCAGGCGCCGGCCGTTCAGGCCGGCTTCGGCCTCGGTCTGGTACAACCAGTCGGTGCGTGGGTTGCCGATGCAATACAGGTAGCCGACCGGGATATGGATCCAGGGATAGTTGTCGCGCCGCCCCGCCTCGATCAGCAGCACGCGCCGGGACGGATCCTTGCTGAGTCGGTTGGCCAGCAGACAACCAGCGGTGCCCGCGCCCACGATGATGGTGTCGAATTCGTGCTGGTCCATGCGGTTGAGGTGTGCCAAGGGTAAAGCGGTAGTCCGCTTCCGGCGCGGCCACAGTATAGGTACTCTGTGCAGAACCCCTACACTTGCCCGCGCCGCGAGGCCTGATCCGGCGGCGCGGTGGCCGGCGGACTGGCGGGCTCATGCGTCGGTGAGTTTCATCAGCATGTCGGCGTACCAGGCACAGTTCAGGCCCAGAGACTCGTCGTGCACACGGTCGCGGTCCTTCATGTCCATGCGCGCCGAATGTACGCCCAGCAGTTTCCAGGGCAATGCTGTATCGGGCGCCGCATCGCCATCGTGCATGACCACCGGTGCACCACTGGTACCGCGGTGGGTGCGCGCGTCGGTCAGAAAATAGCCCTGGCCCTGGAAGCGCAAGCCGAAGGCCGATGCAATGACAGCCTGCCGCACCACCGGCAGATGATGCAAGGTGTCATGGAACCCGAGCGGAAAACCGACGATCAGCAGGGAGCTGCCGATCTGGATCGGCTCGGCCGAGCGGTGCAGATGCGCCGGCGTGAAGGCGATGAACGCGCCGCCCACCGGCATCGCCTCGCGGGAGAGTTCGATCGCGGCAATGTCGATCTCGCCACCGCCGTCCTTGCCCTGGCGCCACAGACTCTTGCCCTGGCGGTACAGCGGCAATGAAAACCCGATCGACTTACCCATGTCGCCGCCGCTGGTATGCACCTCGATTTCGAGGCGGTCCGGGCTGTGCTTGCTCGGGCCATCGAACATCACGTGGCGGCTGGTCACCAGGAATAGTCGCTCGTCGCGCTGAAAGTAGAAGCCGCTGGCGTTGGTGAGCGAGCGCTGTCCGTTGAAGCTGAGGATACGTGCCGAAGTCAGCAGGATCGAATCGATCATGGTGCAGATCCCGTTGTGGTCAAGGGCACTGAAGCGGCGCAAAAGGCCGCCAGTTCGCCGAGCACCTGCTGTGTCAGCAGGCGGGCGGTGCGCACGCCGGCGTAGGGGTCGTCCGCCGCGGTGGCCAGGCTGGCATCGAATTCGCGCCGCGCGATCACGCTGCGTGTGGAGGTATCGATCAGCACGGCACGCAGCGTCAGCCGGACCTGGCTGGGTTGCTGCGTGAAGTCCTGTTGCAAACGCACCAGCTCGGTGTCGAGCCGGTAGCGACCTGTGGCGCCCGTGGGCGCGGTCAGTACGGCGCGGAACGCTCCCGTGCGCTCGATGCGCCGAGCGATCAGGGGCGCCAGCATGTTCGCAGGTGTGTCCGCCCAGTCGTTGAAAGCGAAATGCTCGATCTGTTGGGTCTGGCGCAGGTAGACGATATGTGCCGTGTCGAAACCGGCCGCCGCGATTGGCAGACTCACGATCAGCGTGGGTGCGCTGGCACGCAGGACGGGGCTTGCGACGCTGGGCGCGCCGTCGTCAAGCGTGTGACGTGCGGCGACGGGCGGCGCCTTCGGCAGCAGCGAGGCGCCACAACCGCCCAGCAGGACCAGGGTAACCAGCATGAGTCTGCGCAATGACGGCCATCGGTTCATCAGGGGGCTTTCTCGCCGGGACCGGCCACTGGCTTTGGCCCGCCCACCAGCACGCTGCTCGGGCTGCGGGCAGCCTGCTCGCTGAGCCGCTGCAGCGACGCGGCGAGCTGGTTCAGTTCTGCCAGCAGTTGCTCGAGCACGGGCAGGGTGTCGGTGCCGAGCCGCTGCACGCTGCCCGCCGCGGCGTCGACGCTGCTACCGGCGCGTTCACTGGCCACTGCAGCGACCTGGGCCATGTTGTCGATGGCGTTCGCTGCCGCACGGATGCGATCGAGTGTCGGCTCGATTTGCTCGCTGGCCCGCGAGGTGGTCCGGGCCAGGCGCGATGCGTCGGCGATGCCGCTGCCCAGGGCTTGCTTGTGCGCCGCCAGCACCTGCGCGACGGCGGCTGCGTCGGCCAGGGTCTGCTTGAGCGCAGCGCGGTTCTCGTCGTCGAATACCGCAGCCAGGTTGCTCGAGGTGCGGTCAACGCTGGCCAGCACGGTGGTCAGAACGCTCTCCAGTCGGGTGCTCAGCGATGGCTTGGAGGTGATGACCGGAATCTCGCCGTCCGCGCGTGACACCAGTGGCGGTGAATCGGCGGAGCCGCCGCTGAGTTCAACATAAGCGATGCCGGTCAGGCCCTGGCTCTTGAGCACGGCCTCGGTGTCCTGCTTGATCGGCGTGCCGCGTTCGATCAGGAAGCGCAGGCGAACCTGGCTTGAATTGGCCGGGTCGATGGCGATCTCGCTGACCTTGCCCACGTTCACGCCGAGGTATTTCACCGGAGCGTCGATGTTCAGTCCGGCCACCGATTCGACGACGATCGTTTGGTAGCGCTCAAAGTGCTTCTGCGAGCCTGTCCCCACGGCCAGCCACAACACGGCTGCCACCAGGGCGGCGCCGAGCACGAGTACGAAGGCGCCGACGACGGTGTAGTTCACGTTGTCATTCATGCGGTGTCCGTTCCTCCCGCCGGCGGGAATCGACGAAGTAGGCCTGTACCACGGGATGCGTGTGGCGCGACAGTTCCTCCATCGTGCCGTGGGCCAATACGCGTCCTTCGCCGAGCACGGCTACCCGGTCGCAGACTTGCCAGAGCAGGTCCAGGTCGTGCGAGACGATCACGATCGTCAACCCATAACGTGCGTGGGTACTCAGGATCAGTTCATTCACGCCAGCCGCACTTGCCGGGTCCAGGCCCGAGGTGGGTTCGTCAAGGAACAGCAACTCGGGATCCAGTGACAGTGCGCGGGCCAGCGAGGCCCGCTTGAGCATGCCGCCACTGAGCGCGGCGGGCTGCTTCAGGCCCGCGTCGGCCGGCAAGCCGGTGAGCCTGAGTTTCCACTCGGCTATGGCGTCGATCATGTTGGCGGGAAGCCCGCTGTGCTCGCGCAGCGGCAGCGCGACGTTCTCCCGCACGCTGAGTGCGCCGAACAGGCCGCCACGCTGGAACATCACGCCCCAGCGCAGGCGCAACGCGTAGGCCTGCGCCTCGGTGAGCGTGGCGATGTCCTGATCGAATACCCGGATCGTGCCGGACGTCGGGCGCTGCAGCAGGATCATCTCGCGCAGCAGCACCGACTTGCCCGAGCCGCTGCCGCCGGCGATGGCCAGAATCTCGCCGCGCCGCACCTCGAGATCAAGGCCGGTATGCACGGCGTTGCTGCCGAAACGGGTAGTGATCTGGTGCATGGCGATCACGGTGTCGGATTCGGTGACGGTATCCATCTACAGGCCCAGTACGTTGAAGGCCACCGAAAACAACGCGTCTGCGACGATCACCAGGAAGATCGACTGAACGACGCTCTGCGTCGTCTGGCGCCCCACGCTGTCCGCACTGCCCTGGGTGCGAAAACCCTGGAAGCAGCCGATCGTGGCGATGACGAACGCGAACACGAAGGATTTGCCGATGCCGATCAGCAGTGCGGCGCCCTGCATCTCTCGGCCGAATCGGTCGATGAACTCGTAAAAGCTGATATCCAGCTTCGAGCGCGCCATCACCATGCCGCCAAGCACACCGGTGATGTCGGCGAAGATTGTCAGCAGCGGCAGTGCCACGGCAAGGGCGATGATCTTGGGCAGCACCAACAACTCGATCGGGTCGATCGCGAGCGTGCGCATCGCGTCCACCTCCTCGGCCACCACCATGGTGCCGATCTGCGCCGCATAAGCCGAGCCGGACCGGCCGGCGATGATGATGGCACTGATCAGGGGCGCGAACTCGCGCAGCATCGCGTAGCCGACCAGATCGACCACGAACACATTGGCACCGTAATGGCGAAGCTGGTCGGCACCCTGGTAGGCGACGACCACACCGAGCAGGAAGGCCGTGACGCCGATGATCGGCAGCGCATCAAAGCCGTCGATCTGCAAGTTGCGAAGCACGTGGCGCAGCCTCAGGCGACGGGGGTGGCGGGCAAGGCGCAGCGCGACGAGCGCCACTTCGCCGATGAAATGCAGCAAGGCGATCGCCTGCTGCGCCGCTGCCGCGGTGGATTCACCCGTACGCGCCAGCAACCCGTTTTTCCGGGGTTGTGGCAGCGTGGCGTCCGACTGCTCGCCGACCAGCGTCATCAAGCCCTGCAGGTGCGGTGGCCAGCCGTGTAGCGTGGCCACCGCTGCATGGCCGCGCAGCCAATGCTGCAGCACCCAGGCGCCAGCGCTGTCGAGGGCGACGAGCTCGCTGCCCTCGAGGACGACTTCGCCTGCGTCGCAGGGCTGAGCGGCCAGGATCTGTGGCACCCTGCCCAGCCCGCGCGCCGTCCAATGCCCCGAAAGCGCCCATTGCCGAGCCGCCAGCCGCGCAATTGCGGCCTGTTGAGAATCGTCTGGCGTCGGGGTGGTCGAAGGCATGAGCGGTGCCGTCAGGGTAGTGCGTGTCCATGCCGTAGGTCTGTGCGATAGAGCACAGTGACGTCAGGCAAATGATCACGCACCACTTCCCATTCGACAAGATCCTCGACGCCTACGACACGTTCGCCCGCGCCGCCGATACCAAGGCGCTGAAGGTGATCATCCAGGCGTGAATGGCGGCGGTAGCCTGTTTGATTCCCAGGGGTATCGGCCAGCGCATTCCGGCCCTGCCGTCGGTTGCTGGCGCGACAATGGTGATTGGCCGTGCCACCCCGCCCTGGAAAGACAATTGATGGAAGCGTTTGTCGTATCGACCGGTGTCGTCGCGCTTGGTGAAATGGGCGACAAGACACAGCTGTTGGCCATCGTGCTTGCTGCCACCTTCCGAAAACCGTTGCCGATTATTTTCGGCATCCTGGTTGCCACGTTGCTGAACCATGCAGCCGCAGGTGCCCTGGGCGGCTGGGTGGCAACTGCATTGGGCCCGGACGTGCTTCGCTGGGTCATCGGCCTGTCGTTCCTGGCGATGGCCGGCTGGATGCTGGTGCCGGACAGGATTGACGACGATGCGGGCCAAGGCGAACCGCGTTTCGGGGTGTTTGGGACCACCGTTGTCGCATTTTTTCTGGCCGAGATGGGTGACAAGACCCAGATTGCCACCGTTGCGCTCGCGGCCCGCTACACCGACATCGTCCTGGTCGTCCTCGGAACGACACTTGGCATGATGCTTGCCAACGTCCCTGCAGTGTTCCTGGGGCACAAGATTGCGCAGAAGGTGTCCATGACGCTGGTGCATGGCATCGCCGCAGTCATCTTCGCCATCCTCGGCGTGCTGACGCTGTTCAATGTCGGCAAGCTGTTCTAGCACGCCTGCCAGTCCATATCCTTGACTTTGCCGCCTGGCGAGAACCACCCGGTCCTGCTGGATGCCGCAAACAGGACCGGCGATCGGGGCACGTTCGGGCACATTGCACTACCGTTTAAAGGGTCACTGGCGACGCTGAACTCCAGCACGACCTTACCGATGCCGGAGCGGCTTTGCGCGCAACCCGAGCGTTATGTTCGCCATCGCACCGACAGGCGGGCCCCGTGGCCCCAAACTCATGTTTTATGTGTTTTATTATTCCAAGGAAACTCGATGAAAAAGTCAATATTCGCGGCCATTTTGTTGGCAGCCGTCACGTTGGCCGCTTGCGACCGCCCCACCGTGGTCACCGTGCCCGGACCTGCCGGAGCGACCGGAGCTACCGGAGCTACCGGCAGCACGGGTAATACCGGCAGCGCGGGCAGCACGGGCAGCACGGGCAGCACGGGGGCTACGGGCAACGACGGCAGTACCGGAGCCACCGGAAAATCTGGCACCGGCACGACCATCATCGTGACACCGCCCGCATCTGCGCCATCCAACTGACAGCACTGGCACAGAGCCACCCCGACAAAAAACACCATGAGTCTGTGAGCCATCCTGCTGATCGTGCTGCTGCTGATCGTGATTGGCGTGTTTCCATCCTGCTAGCTCAGCAGCGGCTGGGTATAGGGTCCCAGCCGCGGCGTCGGCCTGGTTCTGGTCATCGTTGTCGTGTTACTGGTCAGCGGCCAGGGTTGACGGTGGCTCCGCTTTTGCGACCACCATATCCGGCGCGCTGCTGTAACCCACGCGCGCCAACACACCTGCGAGGGTTCCGACCATGAGGAATGCGGATGAAGACAACCCCGTCGAAGGCGGCCGCGGCGACGCAGACGCCCCCAGCCCTTCATGGCGCCATGGCCCTGGCCCTGAACTGATGGGTGCCAGCGCTCTCATTGGCAACCATGTCCACAACCTGGCGGGCCAGCACATCGGCGAAATCAGGGAGATCATGCTCGACACCGGCACCGGGGGTGTGGGTTATGTCGTGATGTCGTTTGGTGGATTCATGACTCTCGGAGAGAAGTTGTTTGCGCTGCCAGGGGGTTCGCTGCAACTCGACACCGCGTTCAAGCGCCTTACCCTGGATGTGGACTTGCCACGGCTGGAGCGCGCACCCGGATTCGACAAGAACCATTGGCCTGACAAGGCCAACCCTGGCTGGACGTGCGACATCCGTTCCTGGAGCGGCAGTGCGCGGCGCTCCCATGCCGAAGTCTGACAGTGCGGCGGCGGGCCTGCCCGGCGGCGCACTGCGCCTGGTGCCGCCGGTTGAGACACGGCGGCACGGCGCACCGGTGATCGAGCTGCAGGGGCGAGACGCCGCGCGCGGACGAATCTGCTCGCACTGGCCGATGCACGCGCCCGATGGCATCCACGCAGCCAGCGAAGCGCTGCTGGGCCTGGCGAAACTGTGGGAACAGGCCGAACGCCTGATGCCGGCGTCAGAGCCTGACCCCTGCATCGCGTGCACGCCTGACGGCGACCCGGCGGACGGCATCGATCTCGACTTGTTGCTGCTGAAAGCGGACGAGGTACCCGACGCTGCCCGGACGGTCACGCGAGCATTGGTGGATCTGGCGCAACAGTTTTTCACTGTTGCGCAGTGGCTGACACGGGCGGCGCAAACCAGTTGCATGGCCGTGCAGCATGCACCGTGCTTGCAGCAATCCCTCGGAGCGCCCCGCGAAGATCACCGGTCCATCGCGCGTGACTTCCTGTGCGCCGACATGAATGCTGCCATCGCACGCCTGCTGATGCGCACCGCGCAGACGCTGGACAGCCTGGTCCTGCCGGTGCAGTCGATCCGCGATGATTTGCTGGGCGCGCGCAACCTGCAAGAGCCCTTGCGGGTCGCTGGCACCATGCTCGAGCGCGCCCGGAACTTGACCACCGAAAGTGCGAAGTTCGTCGAGTCCTTCGATCATCAGTGGGCTGATTTGCGCGCCAGGGCGGTCTCGACCATGGCGCTGGCGCCGCTCAACATTGCCGCAGCTGCGGTGATTCAACCGACTTGATCCGGGCGACACCGTCTATGGCCCACCTTGGCACTGTCGGCAAAGCCCGCAGGCCAGCGCCACGGCACGCATGCATTCGTGCTTGCATGCGAGAGCGCTCCAGCTAAAGCACGAATACCAACAGAAGAATGATGAGAAGAATGACTCCACCGCCTATGTACATGATTTTCTCCTTGATGTTGCCCATCTCGGGCCTGGGTGTTGCGGCGATGTTGACCAGACAATGTTGAAAGCCCCCGCGCCGCGCGTTGGCTCCCTGACGGTGCTCAGTGGCGGTCCGGTGTTTCCTGTGTCAGCCAAAGAGCCATGCCCAACAGGAAGCCGGCGGCGGCGGCGATGCTCAGTGCAGTCAGTGGCTTTTGCCCTACGTAATTTCTGCTTCTTTGTGCCAGACGGCTCTGCGCTGCTTGGAGCTGTTCGTTGGCCGAATGCAGCCGGGTGGCCGCCTGGTTGGCTGTCGCGGCCATGCGGTTCGTCGCCTGGTGCGCCCCCGCCGCCAGCCCGTCGATGGCGGGACCCGCCGCCGCCGATGCCCGATCGATGGCATGGTGCATGCTGTTGCTGGCGTCGTCGACCCGGTGGGTCATCGTTTTGCCCATGGCCTCGCCTGGTGCCGTGATGTTTGCCTGCATGGTGTTTCCTTGGTTGGCTGCAACGCTTCGCATGATGCGAACTGGTTCGACCATAAGCGGCCGCATGCAGTTTGTCTGTCTGATGGCGCACATAGCGCCTCGCGATCCGGTCGGCGCGCTATTGGTCCTGGCGCCTCAGCGGCGTGGGGCACTGACACGCCACACGGTGTTGCCTACGTCGTCGGCGATGAGCAAGGCACCGCGACCGTCCAGGGTCACACCCACCGGGCGGCCGTACGCATCGTCGCCCTGCACGAAACCGGTCACCATGTCGATCGGCAGAGCGTTCGGGCGACCGTCGGCAAATGGCACGAAAACCACCTTGTAGCCACTGCGCGGCGTTCGGTTCCACGACCCGTGTTCGCCGACGAATACGCCGTTCGCGTACGCTGGCCCGAGGGTCTGCCCGGCGGAGAACACCATGCCCAGCGGCGCGACATGGGCGCCGAGCGCGTAGTCGGGCGCAATCGCGCGGGCCACCCGCTCCGGTGCCGGCGGCGTGACACGGGCATCCACATGCTGGCCGAAGTAACTCCAGGGCCAACCATAGAAGGCGCCGTCCTGCACCGACGTCAGATAGTCAGGCACCAGGTCGCTGCCGAGTTCGTCGCGTTCGTTGACCACGGTCCACAGGACGCCAGTGGTCGGCTCCCAGCCCATGCCGTTGGGGTTGCGCAGCCCGGTGGCGAACAGCCGATGGGTTCCGCTGTCGATGTCGACCTCCCAGATCGCCGCCCGGCCGGCTTCGATCGCCATGCCGTTCTCCGCCACGTTGCTGTTCGAACCCACGGTGACGTACAGCCTTTTGCCGTCTGCGCTGGCGATGATGTTTTTGGTCCAGTGGTGGTTGACCGGGCCAGCCGGCAAGTCGACCAGTTTCGTGGGCGGTCCGTCGAGCTGCATCTGTCCCGTTCGATAGCCGAACGATACGACGGCGTCCGTGTTGGCAATGTAGATGCGCTCGCCGACCAACACCATGCCGAATGGCGAGCTCAGTCCGTCGCGCAACACACTGCGCGTCTCGGCGACCCCGTCACCGTTGGCGTCGCGCAGCAGCGTGATGCGATTGGCGCTCACGGTCGCGGCGCCTGCGGCCTTCATCACCCGCTGCATGATCCATCCCTTGATGCCGCCGCCGTCGTCCGGCTTGGGCGGAGCATTGCTTTCGGCAACCAGCACGTCGCCATTGGGCAGGGTGTAGAGCCAGCGCGGATGGTCCAGGTTCTGCGCGAAAGCTGTCACGGTCAGGGGCGGCGCCACGGTGGGAACCATACCTGGCGGCCAACCACGCGCTTTGGCAATGTTGACCGTCGGAATCAGCGCCTGCCGCGGCGCCGGCAGGTGGGGCTGCAGGCCGACGCCAGCCTCGAACGGCTGGCGGGCCGCCTGACCACAAGCGGTCAGGACAAGCGCTGTCAGCAGCAGCAGGAAGAAGCGCGGGGCGTGAGAGCCGGTCATGGTGGAGGTGTCCTTGTCGCGTCGTTCGAGAAAACACCGGGTCAGGTGGTTCTAGGGCAGTTGTCGGCGGTGCCGTCTGCGGCAGTCGTGCCGCAGCACTGGTGCATCTGGCGGCAGCTGCAATGGTGCCCGTCACGCGAGCTGCGCGCACAAAACATTATTCTTTCCGTGAAAACGGATCGGTGTAGGCCTTATCCTGTTCGTGCGTCGGCCGACAAGCCTCTTGCCTCAGCGAGGCGCCAGAGCCGAGCGCCAACTGTCGACCCGGCAAAGCGTGAAAGGCAAGCATGCAGTCGCTCCTGAACGCCGCTGCGGCTCATCCCGGCTGGATCGTCTTCGTGGTATTCCTGGTCGCTTGCGCGGAGTCGCTGGCCGTCGTCGGAACGCTGGTGCCGGCGACCATCGTGATGTTTGGCGCTGGCGCGCTGATCGGATCGGGTTCGATCGGCGTCTGGACGACCTTGGCGGCGGCTGTCCTGGGCGCCACCGTGGGCGATGCACTCAGTTATGAGCTCGGGCGCGCACGGCAGGCGCAGGTCAGAACATGGGGGTTGCTGCGGCGCCAGGCACTCGCTTGGGCGCGCGGAGAAGCCTTTGTTCGCCGACATGGCCGCAAAAGTATCGTGATGGCCCGTTTCGCCGGACCGCTGCGGGCCTTCGTGCCGCTGCTCGTGGGTTTGTCCCAGATGCCGCGCAGCCACTTCTATCCGGTCAACGTGTTGTCGGCGTTGCTGTGGGCGCCCGCACACATCTTGCCGGGCGTGTTCTTCGGCGCCTCGATATCGGTTGCCGAAGCCGTGAGCGGGCGCCTGGCGGCCATCGTGTTTCTGCTGGTACTACTGGCCTGGGGCGCAGTCAAGGTCACGTCCCTGTCGATGCGCTTTGCGATGCCACGCCTGCAGCAGCTGCGCGATCGGACCGTCGCACGACTGCAGGGCCGGCGTTCGGTGGCTGCTCGTGGATTGCTTGCGTTGCTGGATCCGTCACGTCCCGATTCGCACGCGCTGCTGTTTCTCTCCTTGTTGCTGCTATCGGCGGGATGGCTGTTTCTCGGTATCGTCGAAGATGTGTTGACCGGCGACCCGTTGGTACAGGCCGACCTGGCGGTGTTCCGGTTCCTGCAGGCTTTGCGCTCGCCCGTCGCCGACGGGTTGATGGTTGCGACGACCGAGATGGGTGGTGTTGGTGTTCTGTTGCCGCTGGTGGTCATGGTTGCCGCCTGGCTGGCCTGGCACCGCAGCTGGCGCACCGCAGGGTACTGGCTAGGCGCGGTGGTATTCGCCGAGGCACTGGTCAAGGTGTTGAAGTTCGCGCTGGGGCGCGGCCGCCCGCTCGACCTGTACGTGGGCAATGAGCAGTTTTCGTTTCCGAGTGGCCATGCTGCGGCGACGACGGTCATTCTCGGCTTTCTGGCCTTCTTGCTGTCACGCGGTCAGTCAAGCGCCATACGGCTGGCCTTCGCGATCGCCTGTGCCATCTACGTGACGCTGGTCGCATTCTCCCGCCTGTACCTCGGCGCCCACTGGTTGTCCGATGTCGTCGGTGGCATCAGCCTTGGCGTTGCCTGGGTCGCACTGGTGGCCATGGTCTACACACGGCGCCGGGTCGAGGAGAACTACAGGCCCCGGGCCCTGTCGCTGATGGTGGTGTTGTCGATGATCGGATTCGGCGCCGGGTCGATCATTGCGCCGTCGGCCGTGGATCTGGCGCGGTATGCGATCGGGCAACCACAGCCGATGGCGATGCGCCCGCAAGACTGGCTCTCCAATGGTTGGCGCCGCATACCGGCTCGTCGATCAGAGCTTGCCGGACGTCAGCAAGAGTGGTTCAGCCTGCAATGGGCGTGCCGCATCGACGACATCGGCCTCATTCTGGGTGCATCGGGCTGGAGGCCGGCCTTGCCGTGGTCCGCGCAATCCGCCCTTGCGTGGTTGGCGCCCCGATCGCCACTGCTGGAACTGCCGGTGCTGCCCCGATTCGACCAGGGCAGGGAGTCCCAACAGGCGTTCGTGCGCTGGAGCGCCGAACGCCCCGACGAGCGCGAGGTGTTGCGCCTGTGGGATGCCCGCATCCAGCTGCGCGCGGGTAGCGACGCAACCCCGATACCGATCTGGTACGGAGCGGTGTATCGCGAGGTCCGGGGCGACGACCGGTTTGTTCCCAACGCGGGCTTGTTGTGGTCCAGGGTGATCGATCGCGAGGTCATGCCGCCGTTGCCGCGCAATGTCTGGTTGTACAGACGCACGCGCGACTCCGGCCAGGCGCAGACGACATTGGCCATTTGTTCGCGTTGAGGGCGCGGCCCGTGATGTTATTGCCGGTTCCCTGGCGCGGACTTCGCGCCATTGGGCACCACCGCCGGTGCCTGCCGCACGAGCGTGGCGCGGTTGTCGCAGCCCATCCTGCAAATGTTTCGAATTGCAGCAGGAGTAGGACAGCAACTACCTGTACGGACGGCGTTGTCCGCTGGCGTAGCTACACACCGCGCGCCAGACTGGCTTCGGAATCGTAACGCATTCACCTATCGGGTCATCATGAAAACACCAATTAAAAGCATCGCATTGATTGCGGCCTTGGCGCTCGCGAGCCAGGCCATGGCACAGGTCACGTTCTACGAACGAGAAGGTTTCGACGGCGATTCCTTCACGACACGACGAACGATCGACGATTTCGGCCAGTTCGGTTTCAATGACAGGGCCGAGTCGGCTGTCGTCACGGGCGACAGTGGCGAGCGCTGGCAGGTCTGCGACGACATCCGGTTCAGTGGCCGCTGCGTTGTCCTGCGTCCGGGCAGGTATCCGACCTTGCGCGCCATGGGACTGGAGAACGCGGTCTCGTCAGTCCAGCCCGTGCGCCGCGCGGAGGTTGCGGCTGCGGCACAGCCCGGCATGATCGCCCCAGCCGCCGCCAAGCTGGTCTTTTACGAAAGACCGGGTCTCAGTGGGCGCAGCATGGTGGCCCAGGAAGACATCTCCGATCTGCGCCGCACCGGTTTCGACCAGCGGATATCGTCGGTGGAGGTTTTCGGCGGACCGTGGGAAGTTTGCCAGCAAGATGGTTACGCCGGTCGCTGCGCGGTATTGCGCCCGGGCCGCTACCCGTCGCTGTCCGAGATGGGTCTTGACAACCGCATTGCGTCGATGCGTATCGTGATGCGTGAACGTGGTCCTGGTGCCGACCCTGCGCGTGTCGTCTTCTTCGGGCAGGAAGGTTTTGGTGGCCGGTCATTCTCCACCCAGGGTGAGCAGACCGACTTTGGCCGGTCCCGGTTGAACGACCGCGCCTCTTCGGCCCAGGTTTACGGCGGTCCGTGGGAACTTTGTCCGGACAGTGGTTTTGCTGGCGCCTGTGTCGTACTGCGACCCGGTAATTATCCGTCTCTGCGTGCGATGGGACTTGGAGGCAAGGTCTCATCGGCGCGCGTTGTCGGAAGCGAGCCAGAGGTTTTCACCCGCCGCCAAGTCTTGCCACCCGTAACGGTCTACGACCCGCGCCGGCGTGACAACGAGCGGCTGTATCAAGCCAATGTGACAGAGGTGCGTGCGGTCGTGGGACCGCCAGAACAACGCTGCTGGGTCGAGCGCGACCAGGTCGTGCGCGAACGCGGCGCAACCAATGTGCCGGTAGCGATCATCGGTGCTGTGATCGGCGGCATCCTGGGTCACCAGGTTGGCAACGGCAGCGGCCGAGACCTGGCCACGATCGGCGGTGTGCTGGCCGGTGGCGTGATCGGCTCCAAGGTCGGGAGCGACGGTCAGCCGCTGCCGCAGCAGGATGTGCAGCGCTGCACCAGCGCGCCGAACCAGGCGCGCCCGGAATTATGGGATGTGACCTACACCTTCCGTGGGCAGGAGCACCGGGTACAGATGACAACGGAGCCTGGGTCCACGATCACCGTGAATCAGCAAGGCGAACCACGGGTCTGAAACACGGCCAGCAAGTCAGCCCACAGGGAAACAGCAAGAGATGCGTCTTTTTACCATTCGCGTGGTATTCGGGCCGGTGGCCAACTTCCACCCGGGCGACAGGCAGGGCGCTCACACTGCTGCCGTCCGGGCTGTCCGCGTCGCCTGACCCAGCCCCACGCATCCGCATCCGCATCCGCATCCGCGTGTTGCGGATCGCGATCCGGGCGTGACCGCCGCCGTACGCGAACTTTGCCCGACTCGCCAGCGGCCATGTCCTGTCCTTCGGTTTGGGCCGCTGCTGCCATTCCCGTGACCCATGCGGCACACTCAGCCACAAACTCAAGTCGCTGCCAGTCAACGAATGGTCTTGGCTGGTGGGCTCTGCCGACCGGCGGCACGCTACTGTTCCCCCGAAGGTCGCGCGCCCGCGCCCGGAACGAAGCGGAGCCCGACACTATGGTACTGCCAGTTCGAGGCAATACGGAATAGGACAACCGCATGAACTACAACGTCATCATCACCTGTGCGCTGACCGGCGCTGGCGACACCGCTGGCAAGAACCCGCATGTGCCGGTCACCCCGCGGCAGATCGCGGCGGCTGCCTTGGAGGCGGCCAAGGCCGGCGCCACCGTAGTGCATTGCCATGTGCGTAACCCGCAGACCGCCAAGCCCAGCCGCGACACCGCGCTGTACCGCGAGGTGATGGAGCGTATCCGGGAGTCGGGTGTGGATGTCGTTGTCAATCTGACCGCGGGCATGGGTGGTGACCTGGAGATCGGACCGGGCGAGAACCCGACCCGTTTCGGCCCTGCCACCGACCTGGTAGGCCCGCTGGCGCGGCTGGTGCATGTGGAGGCACTGCTGCCCGAGATCTGCACACTGGACTGCGGCACGCTCAACTTTGGTGATGGCGATACGATCTATGTGTCCACGCCGGCGGCGCTGCGGGCCGGCGCCAGACGCATCACCGAACTGGGCGTGAAGGCCGAGCTGGAGATTTTTGACACCGGGCACCTGTGGTTCGCCAAGCAGATGATGGCCGAGGGCCTGCTGGACAATCCCCTGTTCCAGTTGTGCCTGGGTATTCCCTGGGGCGCACCGGCCGATACGACGACGATGAAGGCGATGGTCGACAACCTGCCTGCAGGCGCAACCTGGGCCGGTTTCGGCATCGGCCGCCTGCAGATGCCGATGGCGGCGCAGGCGATCCTGCTCGGGGGCCATGTGCGGGTCGGGCTGGAGGACAATCTGTGGCTCGACAAAGGGGTTCCGGCGAGCAATGGCGGCCTGGTCGAGCGGGTGGTCAAGCTGATCGAGTGCATGGGTGCCAAGCCGATGACACCCGCCCAGGGTCGGGTGGCGATGGGCTTGAAGCCACGCGCCTGAGTTTGACATTCTCTGCAAGCGGCGCAGCACCGTCTGTTCGACAAGGAAACCCCATGGCATTCGTGACCCACATCCAGACTTTCGCCGCGCTGGGTAGCGGCGTCATCGGCAGCGGCTGGGTCGCGCGTGCGCTGGCCCACGGGCTGGACGTGGTGGCCTGGGACCCGGCTCCTGGCGCCGAGGCCGCACTGCGCATGCGGGTCGGCAAGTGCTGGGGCGCGCTGGAACGCAAGGGCTTGGCCGGCGGTGCGTCGCAAGACCGGTTGCGGTTTGTCGCCACCATCGAGGAATGTGTGGCCAACGCTGATTTCATCCAGGAAAGCGCGCCCGAGGACCTGGCGCTGAAGCGGGACTTGCACGCGAAGATCAGCGCGGCCGCGCGGCCCGGCGTATTGATCGGCTCGTCCACCTCCGGACTGCTGCCGTCCGAGTTCTATGCCAACGCAACACACCCTGAGCGCTGCGTGGTCGGCCATCCGTTCAACCCCGTCTACCTGTTGCCGCTGGTCGAGGTGGTCGGCGGCGAGGAGACGGCGCCGGACGCGATCACGGCCGCGATGATGGTCTACCGGTCACTCGGCATGCGGCCACTGCATGTCCGAAAGGAAGTGCCGGGCTTCATTGCCGATCGGCTGCTGGAGGCGGTGTGGCGCGAGTCGCTGCACCTGGTCAACGACGGCGTGGCCACGACCGGCGAGATCGACGACGCGATCCGTTTCGGCGCCGGCCAGCGCTGGTCTTTCATGGGCAGTTTCCTGACCTATACCCTGGCGGGCGGCGACGCCGGCATGCGCCACTTCATGTCGCAGTTCGGCCCGGCGCTCAAGTTGCCCTGGACCAGACTCGAGGCGCCCGAGCTCACCGACGCGCTGATCGACCGCGTCGTCGATGGTACCCGTGAACAACTGGGCACCCACAGCATCGCAGCGCTGGAGCGCTATCGCGACGACTGCCTGATGGCGGTGCAGGAGGCGATCCGTACGACCAAGCTCAAGCACGGGATTGCCCTCGATGACTGAAGCAGCCCGCTCCTTGCTGGCGACCTGGCGCGGCACGGTGCTGGCGCAGTGGGTCGACTACAACGGCCACCTGAACGATGGGTACTACATGGTCGTATTCAGCGAGGCAACCAATGCCGTGATGGCCTTGATCGGCCTGGACGAAGCCGGCCGCAAGGCCACCGGGCATTCGATCTTCACGCTGGAGTCGCACATCAACTACCTGCAGGAGGTCAAGCAGGGCAAGGCGATCGAGGTTCGCACGCAGATCCTGGGCAGCGATGCGAAGCGACTGCAGATCTACCAGGCGATGGTGCTAGCCGGTAGCGACACGCTGTTGGCTGCCAACGAGCAGATGCTGCTCAATGTGGACATGTCCGGGCCCCGCGCTGCGCCGTTCGCGCCTACGGTGATGGCCAAGGTGCAGATGCTCACGGTGGCGCACCGGCAACTGCCGCGGCCGAAATACGCTGGCCGCACGATTGCCCTGCCGGGCTGACGCTGCGTCGGGCCACGGAGACAACCCCGAAGCCCGGTCAGGGATCCCTGTGACTCCTTGTCTAGACAGGTATAGTGGTGCGATGTCTGTCGCCGTGGAGAGGCCTGCATGTCCAGCGTATTGATCGACGCCGAACCCGTGCCCCTGGCCACGCTGGTGCGATGGGCTCGTGGCGACGCTGTGTTTGCGTTCGCGCCGGCGGCCCTGGCAAGGCTTGCGGCCGATCGTGTGGTCGTCGAGCAGCACGCAGCAGCAGGCAAACCGGTTTACGGGCTCAACACCGGGCTCGGTGGCAACCTGGGCTACCGGCTGACCGCCGACGAGGTGATCGCATTCCAGCAGCAGGTGATCCGCGGACGCATGATCGGCATGGGCGATCCGCTGCCGATCGACGTGGTGCGCAGCGCCCTGCTGGCGCGGGTCTGCAGCCTGGCGCGGGGCGGCTCCGGCGTCAGTGCCGGCGTGGCGCAGGCCTTGCTCGCGCTGGTCAATGCCGGCATCACGCCGGTGGTGCCGTCGATCGGATCGATCGGCGCGGGTGACCTTGGCCTGTGCGCGCACATGGTGGCGCCGGTGATCGGCGAAGGTGAGGTGTTCTACCGCGGCAACCGGATCGACGCGGCGCAGGCGCTGCTGCAGGCCGGCCTGCTGCCGGCCCGGTTGCAGCCCAAGGACGGACTGGGCCTGATCAATGCAAGCCCGCTGACCGCAGGCCATGCAGCGGTGGTGGCCGATTCGCTGGATCGCTTTCTGTTGACCGCAGCGGCTGTGGCCGCGCTGGCGGTGGAGGCGTATGCCGCCAACCTCGGCGTCTACGACCCGCGCATCGCTGCAGCGCGCCCGGCTGGCGCGCAAACGGCTGCGGCCGCCCTGTTCCGTGCCATGCTGGCGGGCAGCAGCCTGTACCAGCAGCCGCCCCGCGCGATCCAGGATGCGATCTCGTTCCGCACCACCGCGCAGGTGTTCGGCGCCGTGTACGCCGCCCATGCCAGCTTGCGCGAGGCGGTCGACGCCGAGATCAATGGCACGTCGGACAGCCCCATCGTGTTCGCGGCGCAGGGCGACATGGTCTCGTCGCCGAACTTTCATACCAGCGTGATCGCGCTGACCTTCGACGCGATGGCGATTGCGCTGGTGCAACTGGCCAGCGCCAGCGTGCAGCGCATCATCAAGCTGCAGACGCCACAACTCAGTGGCCTGCCCCGGTATCTTTCACCGGTGGGGGGTGCGAGCGTGGGCTTCAATGCGATGCAGAAGACAGCAGCGGCGTTGCATGCCGAGATAAGGCTGCATTCGACGCCTGCGAGTACCGACGCGGTGGTGGTGTCCGACACGGTCGAAGACCATGCAACACATGCGATGCTGGCGGTGCGCAAACTGGCCGCGCAACTGCAGTTGATGCACATGCTGCTCGGCCTAGAGGCCATGGTCGCGGCCCAGGCCGCCGACCTGCGCCAGGTCGGGGGACTCGGCGCCGGCAGTGCGGCTGTGTATGCGCGGGTGCGGGAGCGGGTCGCTGCGCTGGAGCAGGATCGGCCAACAGGCCGCGACGCGATGATGGTGGCGCAAGCGCTGCGCGGCGCCAGCCTGCATGACACGCTGAGATCGATCTGCGCCGGGGGCATGCAGGGGCATGTTCTGGCCGGCCTGGGGTGATCGCGGTGAGACACGGCAGCACGGCTTGGGCGCCGCTGTCAGAATAAAGCCGCGCGCGGCTTGCGCGCAAAGCCACCTGAATGGAGGGACCGACCCCATGCACCATACCAGCCTGATGCCCCGGTATCCTGTACCGGCCCTGAACCTGCCGCTGACGAGCGAAGGGCGGTTCGTGCTGGGCGCAGCTCCGGGCAAGAATTTCGATCTGCTGGTGTTCTACCGCGGCCTGCATTGCCCGCTCTGCGCGAAATACCTGATCGAGCTCGAGCGCCTGTCGGGAGAGTTCAGCCAGCGGGGTGTGCAACTGGTGGCGATCAGCAGTGACGGCGAAGAACGTGCGCGGCAGATGGCGCAGAAGGTCGGTGCCAAGGGTGTGCAGTTTGCTTTTGGCCTGGGTTTGCGCAGCGCTCGCCAGTGGGGCCTGTACATCAGCGCCGGACGCGGCAAGACCTCGGCCGGTCTGGAGGAGCCGGAATTGTTCGCGGAGCCGGGTGTGTTCCTGGTGCGCCCGGACGGAACCCTGTACTACGGCGCGGTGCAGACGATGCCGTTTGCCCGGCCGCCATTCCAGGACCTGCTGGCAGCGGTGGATTTCGTCGTGGCCAAGGACTACCCCGCGCGCGGCGAGCACACCGCGCCAGTCTGATCCGCCAGCACGGCGTCAGGCGCCGAGCCGTCGGCGCAACGCGTGCACCGCGCTGTCCACCGTGGTCAGCACCGGCAGCCCGGTGCGCTCGGCGACCCGCTTGCGGGCCCGTGCCATGCTGAACTGGGCCAGCGCAATGACGGCGCATCCCTTGTTCATCAGGCGTTCGGCCGCCGTCTCGACCAGCGCATCGTGGTGTGCCAGGTCGCCGGCGCCGAGTGCCGCCAAGGCCTCTTCGACCAGTTCGAATTCCAGCTCCGTGCCAACCGGAAACTCGGCCGGCATGGACTGCAGCGTCGGTGCGAAACTGGCGACCAGCCCGATGCGGCATCCCAGGCTGGCAGCCTGAGCGATCATCGCCTCGTTGGGCTTGAGCACCGGCATCGGCGCGAGCGACTTCGCCACGGCCTCGATACAAGGTCCGAACGCGGAGCAAGTGAACAGGATGGCGTCGCTGCCACAGTCGAGGGCGTATTGCGCCAGCCGTTCGAAGCGCGCGTGCATGGCAGCGTCCAGTCCCTTGGTGCTGACGGCCAGGTCGCTCGAGAGGCTGTCGTCCAGCAGGTTCATGCGCATGGCCTGCGGCCAGTCGCGCGCCATCGCATCGTTGATCGGCGCCACCGAATGCGCCAGTGCATGGATCAGCGCGATCCGG
>Ga0105047_10004377_pt1 | contig 24571 bp, 21 predicted proteins | sample MAT04_FD_78384 | JGI IMG/M metagenome (GOLD analysis project Ga0105047, IMG submission 78384) | Freshwater microbial communities from Lake Fryxell liftoff mats and glacier meltwater in Antarctica - MAT-04 (megahit assembly) | ecosystem: Environmental > Aquatic > Freshwater > Ice > Liftoff...
CCGCAACGTCATGATCATCATGACGACCAACGCGGGCGCCGAGACCATGAACAAGTCGACCATCGGCTTCACCAACAAGCGCGAGCAGGGTGACGAGATGGCCGACATCAAGCGCCTGTTCACACCCGAGTTCCGCAACCGCCTGGACGCCATCGTCAACTTCCGCGCGCTCGACGAAGACATCATCCTGCGCGTGGTCGACAAGTTCCTGCTGCAGCTGGAAGGCCAGCTCGCCGAGAAGAAGGTGGAAGTCACCTTCAGCGACGGCCTGCGCAAGTACCTGGCGAAAAAGGGCTTCGACCCGCTGATGGGCGCACGCCCGATGCAGCGCCTGATTCAGGACACGATCCGCCGCGCGCTGGCCGACGAGCTGCTGTTCGGCCGCCTCGTCGACGGCGGACGCCTGAGCGTCGACATCGACGACAAGGACGAGGTGCTGCTCGATATCCAGCCGCCGAAGAAGAGCGACAAGCCGCGCGCCGAGGCGGCCGCCGCCTAGGTCTGGCGCGACGGCAGCCGCTCGGCCGCCGGGTCCTGCAGGTAGAAACGACAGAGCATCCCGTACAACGCGGGATGCTCTTTTTTCATGACCTCGGGGCTGACGAAGAAGGCCTCGCTGGCAACAGCGAAAAACTCTTCCTCGCCGCTGGCGCCGTAGGGGTCGAGCACGGTGTCCTGCCCGGCGTCGACACGCTGGACGAAAGCGTCGAACTCGGCTTGCAGCGTGGCCTGCCATGCGGCTGGCGGCAGGCCGGGCGGCAGCAGCGGCACGCCGTTGGCGCGGCCGTCGGCCATGTCCAGCACATGCGCAAATTCGTGGATGACGACGTTGTAGCCGGCCGCGGCGCTCTGGCCGGCGCTGCGCACGTCGCGCCAGGACAGCATCACCGGCCCGCCTTCCATGGCTTCGCCCGACAGCGGTTCGTCGTAGCTGTGCACCACGCCGTCGTCGTCGGCCACCTCGCGGCGTGCGACCACCTGGTCGGGGTGCACAACGATGCCGACGAAGCGGTCGTAGCGCGCCAGGCCCAGCCGAAGCACGGGCAGCACGGCCTGCGCCGCAATGGCCACCACCATGGCGTCGGTCAGGTGCAGGCCGCCGGCGGCGCTGAATTCCTTGCGGTCGAGGAAGAGGCTGGTCAACCGGCGCAGTTCATCGCGGTCGGCCGCGTCGCGCCGCTGCAGAAAGGGGTAGCGAACCAGCGTGCGTTTCCACAGGTCGTCGGGAATGGTGCGCCGCTGTACGGCGGCGTCTTCGCGCTGGCGCCGCCAGCGCTGCCACAGGCGGCCCATCATGGCGTGTCAGAGCCCCACGGGCGGCAGGCGCTCGAAGCCGCCGCGCGTCAGGCGCAGCACCTCGGCGCGCTGCGCGGTGTCGAGGTCCCAGTCGCTCAGCACGTGGCGCTTGAAGCCCGGCGCCAGCGCATTGCTGCCGGGGCGGTGCGTGTGGCCATGCACCATCTCGGCCGCGCCCATGGCGTGCATCCAGCGCACGGCTTCGGAGGCGTCAACGTCGGTGGCCAGGTCGCCGTCCATCGACCAGCGTCCGGCGCCCGCCGCGCCTTCGGCCTGCCAGCGCTCGGCGCTGGCCTTGCGCATCGCGGCGGCGATGTCCAGACGCTCGGCCAGCGGCTTGGCCAGGAAGGCGGCCTGCCAGGCCGGCGAGCGCACCTCGCGCCGGAAGGCCTGGTAGGGCAGGTCGTCCAGGCACAACGCGTCGCCGTGGCTCAGCAGCAACGGCTGGCCCCAGGCAGACAGTACGGTGGGGTCGGGCAGGGCCATCAGGCCGGCCTCGCGAAGCAGCGCCGCACCGACGAGGAAGTCGCGGTTGCCGGCCATGAAGGCCAGTTGGCGGTGGCTCGCTGCTTCGGCCAGCACCTCGACGCAGCGCCGCTCGAAGGGCCGGCTGCGGGCGTCGTCGCCCACCCAGACCTCGAACAGGTCACCGAGGATGAAGACGGCATCGGCCGTCGTCTGGCGCAGGTGCCGCTCCCAGGCCTGGAAGGTGGCCGGCATGGCCGCGCACAGGTGCAGGTCGGAGATGAAGTCCACCGCGCGCCACGCCGCGGGTGCGGTGAACTCGAAGAAGGCCGGGAGCGCCGCGCCCCGAGCCGGTTCCACCATCAGCCCAGCTCGGTGACGCGGGTGATGAGCACGTCGTCGACGGGCACGTCGTCGTGGAAACCCTTGCGGCCGGTCTTGACCTTCTCGATGGCATCGACCACGTCCATGCCCTCGACGACACGGCCGAACACGGCGTAGCCCCAGCCCTGCGCGTTCTCGGCGCGGAAGTCGAGGAAGTCGTTGTCGACGCAGTTGATGAAGAACTGCGCTGTGGCTGAATGCGGGTCGCTGGTGCGCGCCATGGCCAGCGTGTACTTCTTGTTCTTCAGGCCGTTGTTGGCCTCGTTCTGGATGGCGGCTGCGGTGGGCTTCTGCTTCATGCCGGGCTCGAAGCCGCCGCCCTGGAGCATGAAACCCTTGATGACGCGATGGAACACCGTGCCGTCGAAGTGGCCCTTCTTCGCGCACTCCAGGAAGTTGGCCACCGACAGCGGCGCCTTCTCGTCGTCGAGCTCGATGCGCAGGGTGCCCGCGCTGGTTTCCATCTGGACGTTCTTGGTCATGTCATTTCTCCACGGTGGCTTTGCGGATGGTCACGGGCGTGACCGGCAGGTTCTGGTGCGGGCCCTGGGCGCGGGTGGGCACGTCCTTGATCTTGTCGACGACGTCCAGGCCCTCGGCCACCTTGCCGAAGACGGCGTAGCCGTCGCGGCCCTCTGCGGCGTCGAGGCGCAGGTTGTCGTTGACGTTGATGAAGAACTGCGCCGTGGCCGAGTTGGGGTCGGAGGTGCGCGCCATCGCGATGCTGCCGCGCACGTTGGACAGGCCGTTGCGGCTCTCCAGCGGGATCGGCTTTCGCGTCGTCTTCTCGCCCAGGTCGGCCTTGAAGCCGCCGGTCTGGATCATGAAGCCGTTGATGACGCGGTGGAAGATGATCCCGTCGTAATGGCCGGCGCGCACGTACTGCAGGAAGTTGTCGACCGACTTCGGCGCCTTTTCGGCGTCGAGTTCGAGCACGATGTCGCCCTCGGTGGTGGCCAGGCGCACCTTCTGCGCCAGCGCGGGCGCCGCGACGGTCACGAGGGCAAGAACCAGCAGGCTGGTGAGCAGTTTCAAGGCAGCTTCTCCGCAAGTCGGGGCGGCCCATGGGCCGCGCGTCGCGAGCCGGCCGGCGGCCGGTCAGGGCGCGAGTCTAGCGGGCCGCCGAAGGCGCTGCGGCGAGCAGGGCGCGCACGGCTTCCAGACGGCGCAGCAGCGGCACGTCCACCGGTCCGGTGGCGGTGGCCAGTTCCCAGGCCTGGGCGGCCAGCATCAGGTGCACCTCGCCCAGGTTGGCCCGCGCGATGCGGTGGCCCGGGTCGTTGCGCAGCGCCGATTCCAGTGCCTGGCGCGCGGCTTCCAGGCGGCCGGCGCGGGCCTGCAGCAACGCGATGTTGTTGTAGGGGTCGGGCAGCTCGGGGTAGTCCTGCGCCATGGCGGTGAAGTGCGCCAGCGCGTCGGCGTCGCGCTTCAGGTCCATCAGCGCCACGCCCTGCAGGAATCGCAGCGAAACATCGCGCGGCCGCGCCGCCAGCGCGCGTTCGGCCAGCTGCAGTGCGGCCGCCGGTTCACCGCGCGTCAACAGCGCGCGCAGCTCGGTGGCCTCGTCGGCATGCGCCGCGCCCGCAACCAGGCACAGGGCGGCCAGGCCGGTGGCAAGCAGGGCAGGCACGCGGGGTGTGAAGGGCATCGGGGGAGTCAGGGGCGCGCGGCCTTTGCGCTGGAGGGTGGCCGCTATACTGAATTCCATTCTATCGGTGCTGTCTTGGCCGCCGCCCACGCCGTGCGCAGCGCCACAGCCTCCCGCCTGCCAGCCAGGGCGGCCCCGCGGGGCCCGTCTGCCCCGAGTCCATGAGCCTACGCATCCACAACACCCTGACGCGTCGCCTGGAGGAATTCAGCCCGCTCGAGCCGGGCCACGTGCGCATGTACGTCTGCGGCATCACGGTCTACGACCTCTGCCACCTCGGCCATGCCCGCATGGTGCTGTCGTTCGACACCGTCTACCGCTGGCTGCTGGCCAGTGGCTGGCGTGTCACCTATGTTCGCAACATCACCGACATCGAGGACAAGATCATCAAGCGGGCGCTGGAGCGCGGGCAGACCATCCGCCAGCTCACCGACGGGATGATCGCCGCCATGCACCGCGACTTCGCCGCTTTAGGCGCACTGCCGCCGACGCACGAGCCGCGTGCCACCGACTACGTGCCGCAGATGCTGGGCCTGATCGAGACGCTGCAGCACAAAGGGCTGGCCTACCAGGCCCGAAGTGCCGATGGAAGCGCCAATGGAGGCGGCGACGTGAACTTCGCCGTGCGCCGCTTCCCCGGCTACGGCAGGCTCAGCGGCAAGAGCCTGGATGAACTGCGCGCCGGCGAGCGCGTGGCCGTGCTCGGCGACAAGGAAGACCCGCTGGACTTCGTGCTGTGGAAGTCGGCCAAGGCCGACGAGCCCGCCGACGCCAAGTGGGAGAGCCGCTACGGCCCCGGCCGCCCGGGCTGGCACATCGAGTGCTCTGCGATGAGCTGCGCGCTGCTGGGTGAGCCCTTCGACATCCACGGCGGTGGCATGGACCTGCAGTTCCCGCACCACGAAAACGAGATTGCGCAGAGCGAAGGCGCCAGTGGTGGCGAGTTCGTTCGCACCTGGATGCACAACGGTTTCCTCAATGTCGACGACACCAAGATGTCGAAGTCGCTGGGCAACTTCTTCACCATCACCGACGTGCTGAAGCACTTCGACGGCGAGACGGTGCGCTTCTTCATGCTGCGCACGCACTACCGCAGCCCCTTCAACTTCAGCGACCAGCTGCTCGAAGAGACGCGCACCGCGCTCAAGCGCCTGTACACGGCGCTGCAGTCCGCGGATGGGGTGCCGGCGCTGGCAGACATCGACTGGGCCGAGCCGCGCGCGGCCGCCTTCAAGGCCGCGATGGACGACGACTTCAACACGCCGGGCGCGGTGGCCGTGCTCTTCGACCTGGCCGGCAGCGTCAACCGCGGCGTGCCGGCCGACGCCGCCTTGCTGAAGGCACTCGGCGCCGTGCTGGGCCTGCTGCAACAACCACCGAGCGACTACTTGCAGGGCGGCGGCGGACTGGACGAAGCGGCCATCCAAGGGCGCATCGAGGCCCGTGCCGCGGCCAAGAAGGCGCGCGACTTCGCGCTGGCCGACCGCATCCGCGCCGAGCTGCTGGGCCAGGGCGTCGAGCTCAAGGACTCGGCCCAGGGCACCACCTGGGTCAGAACCTGAACATGCCCAAGCCCACGCTTGAGGCTGCCATGCCCGACGCCCCGGCGGCCGCGCCCGCCGTCGCGACGCCCGCCTTCTGGGACGAAGCCTGCAAACATCTGGGCAAACGCGACCGCGTGCTGAAGAAGCTGATCCCGAAGTTCGGCGAAGCCCGCCTGCAGAGCCGCGGCGACGCCTTCACCACGCTGGCGCGTTCGATCGTCGGGCAGCAGATCTCGGTGAAGGCCGCGCAGTCGGTATGGGACCGTTTTGCCGTCACCGTCGGCGGGCCTGCAACGCGCCTGCAGCCCGGCGGCGTGCTGGCGCTGGAAGTGCCGCAGATGCGCGAGGCCGGCCTGTCGGCGCGCAAGTGCGAATACCTGCTCGACCTGGCGCGCCATTTCAGCGAAGACCGCGTGCACGTACTGCAATGGGCCGAGATGGACGACGAGGCCATCATCGACGAACTGGTGGCGATCCGCGGCATCGGACGCTGGACGGCGGAGATGTTCCTCATCTTCCACCTCATGCGGCCGAACGTGATGCCGCTGGACGACCTGGGACTCATCAAGGGCATCAGCCTGAACTACTTCAGCGGCGAACCCGTTTCGCGTGCCGAGGCGCGCGAGGTCGGCGAGGCCTGGGCGCCGTTCCGCTCGGTCGCCACTTGGTACATTTGGCGCAGCCTGGACCCTGTACCCGTGGAGTACTGACTTGAGCAAACGGCACTTCCTGGAATTCGAACAACCCATCGCCGAACTCGAATCGAAGATCGACGAGTTGCGCTACGTGCACAACGAATCGGCGGTGGACATCAGCGACGAGATCGAACGCCTGGCGGCAAAGAGCCAGCAGCTCACGCGCGACATCTATTCGAACCTGACGCCCTGGCAGGTGACGCAGATCGCGCGCCACCCGCAGCGGCCCTACACGCTGGACTACGTCAACGAGATCTTCACCGAGTTCCAGGAGTTGCACGGCGACCGCCACTACGCCGACGACCTGTCCATCGTCGGCGGCCTGGCGCGTTTCAACGGCCAGGCCTGCATGGTGCTGGGCCACCAGAAGGGCCGCGACACGAAGGAGCGCACGCTGCGCAACTTCGGCATGAGCAGGCCCGAGGGCTACCGCAAGGCATTGCGGTTGATGAAGCTCGCTGAGAAGTTCGGCCTGCCGGTTTTCACCTTCGTCGACACCCCCGGCGCCTACCCCGGCATCGGCGCCGAGGAACGGGGCCAGAGTGAAGCCATCGGCCGCAACATCTACGAGATGGCACAACTGGAAGTGCCCATCGTCAGCACCATCATCGGCGAAGGCGGCTCCGGCGGCGCGCTGGCCATCAGCGTCGCCGACCAGGTGCTGATGCTGCAGTTCAGCGTCTACTCGGTGATCTCGCCCGAGGGCTGCGCGTCCATCCTGTGGAAGACCTCCGAACGCGCCAGCGACGCCGCGGAAGCGCTGGGCATCACCGCGCACCGGCTCAAGGCGCTGGGCGTCATCGACAAGATCGTCAATGAACCGGTGGGCGGCGCGCACCGCGACATCCCGTGGATGGCCGCGCAGCTCAAGCGTGCACTGGCCGACGCGCTGCGCCACTCCGCCGACCTCAAGCCCAAGGAACTGCTGCAGCAGCGCTACGAGCGGCTGCGTTCCTACGGCCGCTACACCGACACCAAGGACCGGTGAGCACCCCTGCGCTGCGGGTTGCGGTGGCCGTCAGCGGCGGCCGCGATTCGACGGCGCTGCTGCACTGCACGCTGCGCGCGGCGCGGCCGCTGGGCGTGGCGGTGACGGCCCTGCACGTGCACCACGGCCTGGTGGCCGAGGCCGACGCCTGGCTGGCGCAGGTGCGCGGCCAGAGCCGCCGCTGGGGGGCGCAGTTTGCCTGCACCCGGCTGCCGGGCAGCCCGGCGCGCGGCGAGAGTGTCGAGGCCTGGGCGCGCCGCGAGCGTTACGCCGCGCTGGCCGCGATGGCGGCGGCTGCCGGCTGCGGCCTCGTGCTGCTGGCCCACCACCGGCGCGACCAGGCCGAGACCTTCCTGCTGCAGGCGTTGCGTGGCGGCGGCCCGGCCGGGCTGTCCGCGATGCCGCAAGCGGCACAGCGCCAGGGCCTGGTGTGGGCGCGGCCCTGGCTCGACGAGCCGCGCGAGTTGATCGAGGCCTACGTGCGGCGGCACCGCCTGCAGCATGTCGACGATGCCAGCAATGCCGACCCGCGCTACGCCCGCAACCGCCTGCGCCTGCAGCTGTGGCCGGCGCTCACCGCCGCCTTTGCCGACGCCGAGACGGCACTGGCCCAGGCGGCCAGGCAGGCCCAGCAGGCTGCGGCGCTGGCCGACGAGGTGGCGGCGCTGGACCTGCCGGGTGTCAGCGACGACGGCGCGCTGTGCGTCGCGCCCTGGCTGACCCTGCCGGCGGCGCGCCGCCGTAACGTGCTTCAGACCTGGCTGGCGGGCGTCCTCGACGCGCCCGTGCCGCAGTCGCTGGTGCAGCGCCTCTGCGACGAGCTGCCTGCCCGGCGCAGCGCTGCCTGGCCGGCGCCACAGGCTGACCTGCGGCTTTACCGCGGGCGGCTCAACTGCTGGCCCCGGGTGGCCCGCGCCGCTTTGCAGCCGGCTGCGGTCGACCTGAACCTGGCGCGGCCGGGTTGCACGAAACTGCCCGACTGGGCAGGACAGTTCGAGGTTCGCGCAGCATCCGAAGGTGGCGTGGACGCGACCTTGTTGCAACATGTGCGGGCCGTGTCGCGGCAAGGCAGCGAACGTTTGCGCCTGGCGCCACGCGGCGCCGCGCGCAGCCTGAAGAAGCAGTACCAGGCCGCCGGCGTGCCCGCCTGGCAACGCGAGGGTCCCTTGCTCTGGCTGCCCGACGGCCGCCTGCTCTTTGCGCCCGGCCTCGGCGTCGACGCCGCACTGCAAGCCCCCCCAGGCCAGCCGCAACTGGCGCTGCGCTGGTGCCCGGCCGTGCCAGGGCCACGTCAGGCCGACGGCTAAACTCGCGGGTTCGGCGCAGGCCGGCCCTGGTGCCGGCAGCGCGCCCACCGGTTCGACACTCCGGCCGTCACCGCGGCGGCATTCAGCGATGGCATTGATCGTTCACAAGTACGGCGGCACCTCGATGGGCTCGACCGAGCGCATCCGCAGCGTGGCGCAGCGCGTGGCCAAGTGGGTGCGCGCCGGCCACCAGCTGGTGGTGGTGCCCTCGGCGATGTCGGGCGAGACCAACCGCCTGCTCGGCCTGGCCAAGGAACTGCTGCCCGACGCGGCGCTGGCCAGCACGCCCGAGGCGCTGCGCGAGCTCGACGCCGTGGCCGCCACTGGCGAGCAGGTCAGCGTCGGCCTGCTGGCGCTGGCGCTCCAGGCCCAGGGTATCGCGGCCATCAGTTACGGCGGCTGGCAGGTGGCCATTGCCACCGATTCGGCCCACACCAAGGCCCGCATCAGCAGCATCGACGACAAACGCGTGCGCGCCGACCTGGCCGCGGGCAAGGTGGTGGTCATTACCGGGTTCCAGGGCATCGACCCGCTGGGCAATGTCACCACGCTGGGCCGCGGCGGCAGCGACACCTCGGCCGTGGCCGTGGCCGCGGCGCTGAAGGCCGACGAATGCCTGATCTACACCGACGTCGACGGTGTCTACACGACCGACCCGCGCATCGTGCCCGAGGCGCGGCGCCTGTCCAGCATCAGCTTCGAAGAGATGCTGGAGATGGCCAGCCTGGGCAGCAAGGTGCTGCAGATCCGCTCGGTGGAATTTGCCGGCAAGTACCGCGTGCCGGTGCGTGTGCTTTCCAGTTTCACGCCCTGGGACATCCCGCTCGAGGAAGAAGCCCGGTCGGGTACCCTGATCACTTTCGAGGAAGACGAAAAGATGGAACAAGCCGTGGTGGCCGGCATCGCGTTCAACCGCGACGAGGCCAAGATCAGCGTCATCGGCGTGCCCGACAAGCCGGGCATCGCCTACCAGATCCTGGGCCCGGTGGCCGATGCCAACATCGACATCGACGTCATCATCCAGAACCTCTCGCATGACGGCAAGACCGACTTCAGCTTCACCGTGCACCGCAACGACTACGCGCGCACGATGAACGTGCTGGAAACCCAGGTCTTGCCGGCCACCGGCGCGGCGCGCCTGGCCGGCGACCCCAAGATCTGCAAGGTCAGCATCGTGGGCATCGGCATGCGCAGCCATGTCGGCGTGGCGAGCAAGATGTTTCGCACGCTCAGTGAAGAGGGCATCAACATCCAGATGATCACCACGAGCGAGATCAAGACCAGCGTGGTGCTCGACGAGAAGTACATGGAGCTCGCGGTGCGCGCGCTGCACAAGGCCTTCGATCTCGATCAGCCTGTGGTGGCCTGACCGCGCCCGTGGCCGCTACCGGGCCCCGGCCCGCGGATGCCGCTAGAATCTGTTTTTCGCCGGAGTCGTGACCGAGTGGCCGAAGGTGCTCCCCTGCTAAGGGAGTATGTGGCTTAAAACCGCATCAAGGGTTCGAATCCCTTCGACTCCGCCAGGCGTACATCGGCTTGCCCAGCAAGCCAAACCGAAAGCCCCGCAGGAAGTTTTCTGGCGGGGCTTTTTGTTGCTCTTATCCCTATAGGCCCGGGGCGACAACTGCATACGAATGGCGTTACCTCGCCGCGCAGGCGCGGTCGTCGGGGGTCTGCGCCCGGACCTGAATGTCGCCGTCTGCAGTGCCCTCCGCGCCGCGGCGCTTCGCGGCCGCCTGCACTTCGACGGTCGGCGCCGACGGCTGTATCTCAGTGCCGGGCGCCACGGCCGCGGGCGCGGCGGGATCGCTGTGAAACAGGGGCTGTCGTGCCAAAGGGTGCTGCCTTGCAAGCGCCACCGATTCTGCCGGCGTGCGCGAGTCGGCGGCCCGGCTGCATCACCTGTCGGAGAATCGCCGCCACGGCTGTAAACCCTGGAGACCATCTTGCCCTCGAGCGACATTCAAATTGCCCGCCAGGCGCGCCTGCAGCGCATCACCGACCTGGCCCGCGAACGCCTGGGCATCGCCGACGAGCATCTGGTGCCCTACGGCCATTTCAAGGCCAAGCTGGCGCTGCCCTACATCGACACGCTGGCGGGCCGGCCCGACGGCAAGCTGATCCTCGTCACCGCCATCAGCCCGACGCCGGCGGGCGAGGGCAAGACCACCACCACGGTGGGCCTGGGCGACGCGCTGAACCACATCGGCAAGAAGGCGGTGATCGCTCTGCGTGAACCGTCGCTGGGCCCGGTGTTCGGGCTGAAGGGCGGCGCGGCGGGTGGTGGCCACGCGCAGGTGGTGCCGATGGAGGACATCAACCTGCACTTCACGGGTGACTTCAGCGCCATCGCGCTGGCGCACAACCTGCTGTCGGCCTGCCTGGACAACCACGTCCACCACGGCAATGCGCTCGACATCGACGTGCGCCGCATCGTGTGGAAGCGCGTGATGGACATGAACGACCGCGCGCTGCGCGAGCTCACCGTGGGCCTGGGCGGTCCCGGCAACGGCTTCCCGCGCCAGGACGGCTTCGACATCGTGGTGGCCTCCGAGGTGATGGCCATCCTGTGCCTGAGCACGTCGCTGCAGGACCTGAAAACACGCCTGGGTCGCATCGTCGTGGCCGAGACGCGTGCGCGCAGGCCCGTCACGGCCGCCGACCTGAAGGTGCACGGCGCGATGGCCGTGCTGCTGAAGGACGCGCTGGCGCCCAACCTGGTGCAGACGATCGAGAACAACCTGGCGCTGCTGCACGGCGGGCCCTTCGCCAACATCGCGCACGGCTGCAACAGCGTCATCGCCACGCGCGCCGCGCTCAAGCTGGCCGACTACGTGGTGACGGAGGCCGGCTTCGGTGCCGACCTGGGCGCCGAGAAGTTCATCGACATCAAGTGCCGCAAGGCCGGGCTGGCGCCTGCCGCCGCCGTGGTGGTGGCCACCATCAGGGCGCTGAAGTTCCACGGCGGCGTGAACCTCGCCGACCTGGGGCGCGAGGACCTGGGCGCGCTGGAGCGCGGCATGGCCAACATCCAGCGCCATCTGCACAACCTGCACGAGGTCTTCGGGCTGCCGTGTGTGGTGTCCATCAACCACTTCACCAGCGACACCGAGGCCGAACACACGTTGCTGCGCGAACGCCTGGTCGTGATGGGTGTGCCGGTGGTCACCGCGCGCCACTGGGCCGAAGGCGGCCCTGGCGCGGCCGACGTCGCGCGCGAGGTGGTGAAGGTCTGCGAGCTGAAGTCGACGCTGCGTTTTGCGTACGAAGACGCCGACCCGCTGTGGCAGAAAGTGCGCAAGCTGGCCACGCGCACCTACGGCGCGGCCGACATCAGTGCCAGCAGCGCCGTGCGCAGGCAGATCGCGGCGCTGCAGGACGCCGGCTACGGCCACCTGCCGGTGTGCGTCGCCAAGACGCAGTACAGCTTCAGCACCGACGCCACGCTGCGCGGTGCACCCAGCGGGCACATCGTTGACATCCGCGAGGTGCGGCTGGCGGCGGGCGCCGAGTTCGTGGTGATGGTGTGCGGCGACATCATGACCATGCCCGGCCTGCCCAAGGTGCCGGCGGCCGAGCACATCGACCTCGACGACGAGGGCCGCATCGTCGGCCTGAGCTGACCCGCGGATCGACACCGACGAACCGTCACGAGGCGGCACGCCCATGGCCAACAACACCGCACGCCTGTACCGCATCGAGACGCTGATCCGCGCCCGCGGGCATGTCAGCTTCAAGGCGCTGCTCGACGAGCTCGAGGTCTCGCCGGCGACACTCAAGCGCGACCTGGAATACCTGCGCAACCGCATGGGCGCGCCCATCGAGTACGACCGCGATCTCAACGGCTACCGCTTCGGCAGCGGCTGCGAGGGGCGCAAACACGAGCTCCCCGGCTTGTGGTTCGACGAACGCGAGCTCTATTCGCTGCTGATGGCGCAGCAACTGCTGGCCGGGCTGGACAGCGACGGCCTGCTCAGCCGCCACCTGCAGCCGCTGCTCGACCGCATCCACCAGCTGCTGGGCAGCGCCGGGGGTGGCGCAGAGGGCGAGGCCGCGGCCGAGCGGTTGATGAAGCGCGTGAAGGTGGTCAGCGCGCTGCGCCGCCCGGTGCCCAGCCGCTTCTTCGAGCGCGTCAGCGCGGCGCTGCTGGCGCGCAAGCGCCTGCACCTGCGCTACCTCACGCGCGGCCGGCGCGAGGTGAGCGAGCGCGACGTCTCGCCGCAGCGCCTGGTGCACTACCGCAACACCTGGTACCTGGATGCCTGGTGCCACCGCGTCGACGCGTTGCGCCGCTTTGCGCTCGACGCCATCGAAGAGGCCACGGTGCTGGACAAGCCCGCGCGCAAGATCGCCATGAAGCGAGTGCAGGCCGAGATGGACGCCGGCTACGGCATCTACGCCGGCGGCACGCAGCGCTGGGCCGTGCTGGCCTTCGACGCGCAGGCCGCGCAGTGGGCCAGCCGTGAGGAGTGGCACCCCGAGCAGCAGGGCCGCTGGCTGGAAGACGGCCGCTACGAGCTGCGCCTGCCCTATGTCGACGACACCGAACTCGTGATGGACCTGCTGCGCCAGGGTGAACAGGTGCAGGTGCTGGCACCGCCGGACCTGGTGGTGGCCCTGCGGCGGCGCCTGGCCGCCGCCGCCGCACTGTATGCCGGCAGCGGCGACTGACGCTTCCGATCAGGCGTAGACCGGGTAGGTCGGCTCGTACATCGCCGCGCGCATGAAGCCGGCCAGGTCGGCCGGGCGCTCGACCTCGGCGTGGCCCTGCGCATAGGCTACCTCGGCCACCGCGGCGGCAATGTGCACCGAAACCTCGCGCACGTTCTGCAGCGGCGGGAACAGGCTGCCCTGCGCCAGGTCTTCTGCCGTGACCTGCTGCGCCAGCGCCCTGGCCGAGGCCAGGAACATCTCGTCGGTGACGTGGCGTGCGCGCACGGCGATGGTGCCCAGCCCCACGCCCGGGAAGATGTAGGAGTTGTTGCCCTGCCGCGGCACGAAGGTCTTGCCGTCGAAGTTGACGGGGTCGAAGGGGCTGCCCGACGCGAACAGCGCGCGCCCGCCGCTCCATACATAGGCCTGCTCGGCCGTGCACTCGGCCTTCGAGGTCGGGTTGGACAGTGCAAAGACGATGGGGCGTTCGTTCAGGCGTGTCATCTCTTCGACGATCTCACGCGTGAAGCCGCCTGCCATCGCCGCCACGCCGACGATGCCGGTGGGCTTCAGTTCGCGCACCGCGGCCGCGAAGTCGGTGACGGGCGCGTGTTCGTGTGCAAAGGGCTGCTTGTGCGCGGCCAGGTCGCCGCGGCTGGCGACCACCAGGCCCTTGCTGTCGAAGAGCCAGCAGCAGCGTTGCGCGGCGGCCTCGTCGACGCCCTCGGCCACCATCGCCGCCACCGCCAGCTCGGCGATGCCGGTGGCGGCCTCGCCCGCGCCCAGGAAGAGCAGGCGCTGCTGCGCCAGTTCACCCTTCGTCACGCGCAGCGCGCTGTACAGGCCCGCCAAGGCCACGGCCGCGGTGCCCTGGATGTCGTCGTTGAAGGTGCAGATGCGGTGGCGGTACTTCTCCAGCAGCCGGAAGGCGTTGTGGTTGGCGAAGTCCTCGAACTGGATCACCACGCCGGGGAAGACCTCGCGCGCGGCGCCGATGAACTCGTCGACCAGCTCGTCGTAGGCCGCGCCCGTCAGGCGGGGCTGCGCCAGGCCGAGGTAGAGCGGGTCCTCGCGCAGCGCGGCGTTGTTGGTGCCGACGTCCAGCATCACCGGCAGGCACTGCGTCGGCGGCACGCCGGCGCAGGCCGTGTACAGCGCCAGCTTGCCCACCGGGATGCCCATGCCGTTGCTGCCCAGATCGCCCAGACCCAGGATGCGTTCGCCGTCGGTGACGACGATCATCGCCACGTCGTGGTGGGGCCAGTTTCGCAGCAGGGTACGCACCTGGCCGCGGTCGTGAGCGGTGACGAAGATGCCGCGCGGCCGCTGGTAGATGTGGCCGAACTGCTGGCAGCCCAGGCCCACGGTGGGCGTGTAGATGATCGGCATCATCTCGTCGGTGTTCTCGATCACGACGCGGAAGAACAGCGCCTCGTTGCGGTCGTGCAGCGCCGTCATGAAGATGTACTTCTCCAGCGTGCTGGGCAGGCGATGGAAGTTCTCGAGCACACGCGCCACCTGCTCGGTCTGCGTGCACACGTGCGGCGGCAGCAGGCCGCGCAGGCCCAGCAGTTCGCGCTCGCGCTCGGTGAAGGCGGTGCCCTTGTTCAACGAGGGCTCGCGCAGCAGCGCCTCGCCGCGTGGAAACCAGGACGACAGCGCGGGGCGCCGTGGATGGGGGGTGTCTATCGACATGCGGGTCTCCGGCGCGTTGAACGCGACTTTCGAGGCCGTGAAGGTAGCCCTTGCCGCGTCCGCCTCGTTGACATGCGTCAAGCGCGGCCGAAGTCGGGTGGCCGAAGATCCGGCGGTCGGCGAAAAGCAGTCGGGCCCCTGCCGACACAGGAGAAGCAGCGCATGAACAGCCGCACGCAGGCCGTGTCCGTCCCGGGCGTGCCGCGCTCGCAGAAGCCCCGCAAGAGCCGATGGCCCGCGCGGCTCGACTGGGTGCAAAGCGCCAGCGGCCTGCTGCTGGCGCTTTTCATGTGGGGGCACATGTTCTTCGTCTCGACCATCCTGCTCGGCAAGGACGCGATGTGGACGGTGACCAAGGCCTTCGAGGGCTACTTCATCTTCGGCCGTTCGCTGCCCTGGCTGGTGTCGGTGGTGGTGGCCGCCGTGCTGCTGCTGCTGGTGGTGCACGCTTTGCTGGCGGTGCGCAAGTTCCCCAGCAACTACCTGCAGTTCCGCGCCTTCCGCGACCACGCCGGCGACATGAAGCACGAGGACACCACGCTGTGGTGGTGGCAGGTGCTGACGGGCTTCGCGCTCTTCTTCCTGGCCTCGATGCACCTCTTCGTGATGCTCTCGCGGCCCGACCGGATCGGCCCCTTCGAAAGCGCCGACCGCGTCTGGTCCGACCACTACTGGGTGCTGTACCTGGTGCTGCTGTTCGCCGTCGAACTGCACGGTGGCATCGGCCTGTACCGGCTGGCCGTGAAGTGGAACTGGTTCGGCGGCGCCCACCCCGACGCGACGCGCAAGAAGCTGAAGACGCTGAAGTGGGCCCTGACCGTGTTTTTCCTCGTGCTGGGCCTGGCCACGCTGGCGGCCTACATCAAGATCGGCATCGAGCACGCGCCGCGCGCCGGTGAACCCTACACACCGGCCTGGGTGCAGCCTGCGGGCGCACCGGCGGTGGTGAAGTGAGCGCAGCGTCATGAAGATCAACTACACCGACGTGCTCGTCATCGGCGGCGGCCTCACCGGGCTGCGTGCGGCCATCGGCGCCAAGCGGCGCGGCCACGACGTCGTCATTCTCTCGTTGGTGCCGCCCAAGCGTTCGCACTCTTCGGCGGCGCAAGGCGGCATGCAGGCCTCGCTGGCCAACGTCATCAAGGGGCAGGGCGACAACGAGGACGTTCACTTCGAGGACACCGTGCGCGGCAGCGACTGGGGTGCCGACCAACGCGTGGTGCGCATGTTCGTGAACACGGCGCCCAAGGCTGTGCGCGAACTCGCCGCCTGGGGCGTGCCCTGGAGCCGGGTCAGCCGTGGCGACCGCCAGGTCATCATCAACGGCCAGAAGGTCACGCTGACCGAACGCGACGAGGCCCACGGCCTGGTGGCGCAGCGCGACTTCGGCGGCACCAAGAAGTGGCGCACCTGCTACGTCAGCGACGGCACCGGCCACGCCATGCTGTTCGCGGTGAGCGACCGCGCGATCGCCGAGAGCATCCCGGTGGTGGAACGCGCCGAGGCCATTGCACTCATCGTCGACGGTAGCCGCTGCCAGGGCGCGGTGGTGCGCGATCTCATCACCGGCGAGCTCAGCGCCTACGTCGCCAAGGCCACCATCATCGCCACCGGCGGCGCCGGCCGGCTGTTCAAGGTGACGACGAATGCCGTCATCTGCGAAGGCATAGGCATGGCCATCGCGCTGGAAACCGGCCAGGCCGCGCTCGGCAACATGGAAGCGGTGCAGTTCCACCCCACCGGCATCTTCCCGGCCAGCATCCTGGTGACGGAAGGCTGCCGCGGCGACGGCGGCCTGCTGAAGGACGTCGACGGCCACCGCTTCATGCCCGACTACGAGCCCGAGAAGAAGGAGCTCGCATCACGCGACGTCGTCAGCCGGCGCATGGAAACGCACATCCGCAAGGGCAAGGGGGTGCCCTCGCGCTTCGGTGAACACCTGTGGCTGGACATCACGCAGCTGGGCCGCGCGCACATCGAGAAGAACCTGCGCGAGGTCAAGGAGATCTGCGAGAGTTTCCTTGGCATCGACCCGGTGGTCGACATGATTGCCGTGCGCCCGGCGCAGCACTACACGATGGGCGGCGTGCGCACCAACCACACCGGCGAGAGCCCGACGCTGAAGGGCCTGTTCTCGGCCGGCGAAGCCGCCTGCTGGGACATGCACGGCTTCAACCGTCTGGGCGGCAACTCGGTGGCCGAAACCGTGGTCGCCGGCATGATCGTCGGCGAGTTCGTCTCCGACTTCTGCGACAGAAGTGAAAACGAGATGCGCATCCCCACCGGGCTGGTGCGTGAACTGGTCGCGGCCGAGCAGGCCAAGCTCGACCTGCTGGTGAAGGGCCCCGGCACCGAAGACGCCTCGGTGCTGAAGCTGGCCATGCAGCAGGTCATGACCGAAAAGGTCGGCATCTTCCGCACGGGCGAGGAGCTGTCCAAGGCCGTGACCGAGCTGCAGCAACTGCTCGACCGCAGCCGCCACATCGGCCTGCGCCACAAGGCGGCCGGCGCCAACCCCGAACTGGCCACCGCCTACCGCACGCAGAAGATGCTGAAGCTGGCGCTGTGCATGGCCGACGGCGCATTGCAGCGCACCGAAAGCCGCGGTGCGCACTTCCGCGAAGACCATCCGCACCGCGACGACGCCAACTGGCTCAAGCGCACGCTGGCCACCTGGAAGGAAGGCGACACGCGGCCGACCCTGGCCTATGAGCCGGTGGACGTGAAGACCATGGAGCTGCCGCCCGGCTGGCGCGGTTACGGCGCCAAGGACTATGTCGACCATCCCGAAACCGCCGCGCGCGCGGCCGACGTGGCCGCCTTGCGTGAACGCATGAAAGACGCACCGCGCGGCGACGTGCAGAAGGCCCTGATGCCCTACGAAGAACTGCTGCCCCCGCCACTGCGCGGGCCAAACGAACGCATCGACGAGCCGCTGGCATGACGACCACCATCCCCATCCTTCCCGTTCGTTCGTGCCTGCAGCCCGACGCGGCGGCAGCCGCCGCCGGCAGCGTGAACCGCAAGCTGTCGATCAAGGTGCTGCGCTTCGACCCGCTGCGGCCCGAGGTCGCACCGCACTGGCAGACCTACGTGCTGGACGACGCCGCGGGCATGACGCTGTTCATTGCGCTGAGCGAGATCCGCGAGCGGCTCGACCCCTCGCTGCAGTTCGACTTCGTCTGCCGTGCCGGCATCTGCGGCAGCTGCGCGATGCTCGTCAACGGCCGCCCCGCGCTGGCCTGCCGCACGCTGACGAAGAACCTCGAAGCCACTTTCACGCTGGCGCCGCTGCCGGTGTTCGAGCTTATCGGCGACCTGTCCGTCAACACCGGCAAGTGGATGCGTGGCATGAGCGAGCGCCTGCAGGCCTGGGTGCATCAACAGGAAACCAGCCCCGACCTGACGCGCCTGGAAGCGCGCATGGAGCCCGAGCTGGCCGAACAGATCTACGAACTCGACCGCTGCATCGAATGCGGCTGCTGTGTCTCGGCCTGCGGCACCGCGCGCATGCGCGAGGACTTCGTCGGCGCGGTGGGCCTCAACAAGATCGCCCGCTTCAGGCTCGACCCGCGCGACACGCGCAACGACGACGACTACTACGAACTCGTCGGCGATGACGATGGCGTGTTCGGCTGCATGTCGCTGCTGGGCTGCCATGATGTGTGCCCCAAGCAACTGCCGCTGCAGACGCAGATCGCGTTTGTGCGCAAGAAGATGGTGGCGATGGGCTGGAAATAGGGCAGGGCATCGGCCACCCACAGTCCACCAACGAAGTGGGCAGGGCCAACGAACCAGGTTTTCACCAAGGAGACGACAGCATGAAGACGAGTTTTGGGGTCAGGCGGCGCCTGACGGTAGTGGCTGCGGCGCTGGCCGTGGCGGGCTTGACGGTGGCCGGTGCTGCGATGGCCCAGGCGCCCATCGTCATCAAGTACAGCCACGTCGTGGCCGACCAGACGCCCAAGGGCCAGTCGGCACTGAAGTTCAAGGAACTGGCCGAGAAGGCCCTGCCCGGCAAGGTGCAGGTGCAAGTCTTCCCGAACAGCCAGCTTTTCGGCGACGGGAAAGAGATGGAAGCGCTGCTGCTCGGTGACGTGCAGATCATCGCGCCCTCGCTGGCCAAGTTCGCGAAGTACACGAAGAAGCTGCAGATCTTCGACCTGCCCTTCCTGTTCGACAACATCGAGGCTGTCGACCGCTTCCAGGATGGGCCCAAGGGCCAGGAACTGCTGAAGTCGATGAACAGCAAAGGCATCGTCGGCCTGGGCTACCTGCACAACGGCATGAAGCAGTTGTCGGCCAACAAGCCGCTGCGCGTGCCGGCCGACGCCAAGGGGCTGAAGTTCCGCATCCAGACGTCCGACGTGCTGGAAGAGCAGTTCAAGGCCGTCGGCGGCAATCCGCAGAAACTGGCCTTTGCCGAGGTTTATCAGGCGCTGCAGACGGGCGTGGTCGACGGCACCGAGAACCCGTGGTCGAACATCTACACGAAGAAGTTCCACGAGGTGCAGAAGTACATCATGGACAGCAACCACGGTGTGCTGGACTACATGGTCATCGCCAACGCAGGCTGGTGGAACAAGCTGCCCGCCGACGTGAAGGCTGCGCTGACCAAGGCCATGACCGAGTCCATCGCCCACGGCAACAAGATCGCCCTCGACGAGGACATGGTCTACCGCAAGAAGGCCATCGACGAGAAGCGCGCCGAGGTGCTGCCGATGACCAAGGCCGAACTCGGCCAGTGGCGTGACGCCATGAAGCCGGTGTGGAAGAAGTTCGAGGCCGACATCGGCAAGGACATGCTCGACGCTGCACTCGCGGCCAACAAGTAGTCCCCGACCGGCCCGCCCAGCGCGGGCCGGCCTGTTCTTCACCTTCTTCTGCCCGCCCCGTCGTGGGGTGGTCTCAGGCCCGTTGACTGAACCGGAGGACGCACCATGCGTTGGCTCGACCGACTCGAGGAGTGGACCGTCATGCTGATGCTGGCGGCGATGACGGTGGTGACTTTCATGCAGGTGGTGCTGCGCTACGTCTTCAACAGCGGTTTTACCTGGGCGCTGGAACTCACCACGATCTTCTTCGCGGTGATGATCTTCGTTGGTATCAGCTACGGCGTGCGCGTCGGCGCGCACATCGGCATCGACGCCTTGGTCAAGCTCATGCCGCGGATGCTGCGCCGCGGCGTGTCCATCGTCATCGTGCTGCTGTGCCTGGTGTACGCCGGCATCATCCTGCTGGGCTCGTGGGACTACGTGACGAAGATGAAGGAGGTGGGCATCGAACTCGAGGACCTGCCGATACCACTGTGGATCGTGCGCGCCATCATGCCGCTGGGCTACGTGTTGCTTTCGGTGCGTCTCCTGCAGGTGCTGTGGGCGCTGGTGACGGGCAAGTCCGAGAGCCTGAGTCTGGCCGATGAGGTGGCCGAGGCGCTGAAGCTCAAGGCCAAGGAGGAAGCGGCATGAACACGGCGATCCTCTTCACGACGCTGCTGGTGCTGATGGCGCTGGGCATGCCGGTAGCCATCTCGCTGGGGCTGGCCAGCCTGCTGACGATCCTCATCGTTGGGCAGGACTCGCTGGCCAGCCTGACGATCAAGATCTACGAGACCAGCGAACACTACACGCTGCTGTCGATTCCCTTCTTCGTGCTCGCCGGCGCGTTGATGAGCACCGGCGGCGTGGCCAAGCGCATGGTCGCGTTTGCCATCGCCGCCGTGGGTCACCTGCGTGGCGGCCTGGCCATCGCCGGCGTCATGGCCTGCACGCTGTTCGCGGCGGTGTCGGGGTCGAGCCCGGCCACGGTGGTGGCGGTGGGTTCCATCGTCATCGCCGGCATGGTGAAGAGCGGCTACCCGAAGCCGTTTGCAGCGGGTGTGATCTGCAACGCCGGCACGCTGGGCATCCTGATCCCGCCGTCGATCGTGATGGTGGTGTATGCCGCCGTCACCGAAGTTTCGGTGGGCCGCATGTTCATGGCCGGTGTGATTCCGGGCCTGCTGCTGGCTTTCCTGCTGTCGCTGGCGGTGTGGTGGCGGGCCGGCAAGCTGACGCTGACCAAGAGCACAAGGGCGCCGGCTTCGGTGCTGTGGAGCACCTTCCGCGAATCGACCTGGGGCCTGATGCTGCTGGTCATCATCATGGGCGGCATCTACGGCGGCATCTTCACGCCCACCGAAGCCGCGGCGGTCTCGGCCGTCTACGCGGTGTTCGTGGCCGTGGTGATCTACCGCGACATCGGCTGGAAGGAACTGCCGCACGTCTTCCTCGACGCCGGCCGCACCACGGTGATGCTGATGTTCATCATCGCCAACGCGCTGCTCTTTGCGCATGTGCTGACCACCGAGCGCATCCCGCAGACCATCGCCGAGCACATCATGGCCGCCGGCATGGAACCCTGGATGTTCCTGCTCGTCGTCAACATCATCCTGCTCGTGGCGGGCAACTTCATGGAGCCCACGGGCATCATCCTGATCCTGGCGCCGATCTTCTTTCCCATCGCCACGCAGCTGGGCATCGACCCCATCCACCTCGGCATCATCATGGTGGTGAACATGGAGATCGGCATGATCACGCCGCCTGTGGGGCTGAACCTCTTCGTCACCGCCGGCATCACCGGCATGACTCTCATGGAGGTCGTGCGCGCTGCGCTGCCTTGGCTGACCATACTTCTGGGCTTCCTGGTGCTGGTGACCTACGTGCCCTGGCTCAGCCTGGTGCTGCCGGCGCTGGTGTTCGACTGAAAGGCCGCGGCCGCTGCGGGCAGCGGCCAAGTCGGGCTTCATGACATCCGTCAAGGTCCCGGGCGCAGCGCCCACTAGACTGAGCGCCATGGGTTCTCGACTGCAAGCCACCACGCGGCGGCGCCTTTGTGCGTGGCTGGGCGGCGCGCTGCTGCTGATGCACTGGCTGGTGGTCGCACATGCCTGCGACAGCCTGCCGACGCAGATGCAGGTGCAGGTGCAGGTGCATGCCCACGCCGATGTCCAGGCCATCCCCTGCCAAGGTGACGCGGCGCCGGGCGACCTGGCGCTGTGCAAGGCGCAATGCACCGACGAGGACCAGGCACCGTTGCAGGCGCTGGGCGCCGATCTGCCACCGCCAGTGGGCGGAGGCCTCGTTGCGGTGCTGCTCCAGGTGCCGCGCGTCACGCCCGGCCCCTGGCCGGCGCGCATGGCGTTGATGGGTGAACCCCCAGGCTGGCCGCCGCTGTACCTCGCATACGGCGTGCTGCGCATCTAGACCGGTCGACGCGGGCGCCTGACGCCCGCCGCCTTCGCCCGGGGCCGCCACAGCGCGGCATTTGCCCCCGCCCAATCCGACCGATCCGGAGAGTTTCCATGCCCACCATCGTGCGCCTGCACGGCCCTGGCGGCCGCGCCGTCTTGCTGGCCGCGCTCTTCTCTGCGACCACCTGCGCCCAGGCCCAGACCGCTCCCAGCCTGAGCTTCGAGCAAGCCCTTCAGCGCGCCTCCGAGCGCGCGCCCATGCTCGCCGCGCGCCGTGCTGGCGTCGAGGCCGCCAGCCAGCTGCGCACCAGCGCCGCCGAGCTGCCCGACCCCAGGGTCTCGGCCGGTGTCGACGGCCTGCCGATCAGCGGGCCGATGCGCTTCCAGATCGCCGCCGAGCCGATGACGCAGCGCAGCTTCGCCTGGATGCAGGACATGCCCAACGCCGCCAAACGCGCTGCGCGCCGCCAGGGCGCCGACGCACGTGCCGAACGCGAAAAGGCGCTGCTGGTGATGGAGCAGCTGGCGGTGCAGCGCGAGGTCGCCGCGGCCTGGTTGGCGCGCTGGTATGCAGAACAGCGGCTGCGGCTCTTCCAGGGCCTGGACGACGAAAACCGCCTGCTGCGCGAGACCGTGAACGCACGTGTCGCCGCCGGCAGCGCGATGCCGGCCGACGCCACGATGGCGCGCCAGGAAGCGCTGATGCTGGCCGACCGCCGCGACGAACTGGTGCGCGAGCAGGCCCAGGCCCAGGCCGCGCTGCGGCGCTGGCTGGGTGACGATGCCGCGCTGCCGCTGGCCGGCCCGCCGCCGGCGCTGGCGGCCGAACGCAGCGCGCTGCAAGCAGGCATAGGCCGCCACGCCGACCTGCGGGTGTTCGAGCCCATGCAGCAGATGGCGCAGGCCGAGGTCGCCGAAGCCGAGTCGATGAAACGCGGTGACTGGGCCTGGCAGGTGATGTATTCGCGCCGCGGTAGCAGCTTCGGCGACATGGTGTCCTTCCAGCTCAGCTTCGAATTGCCGATGTGGGCCGCCCAGCGCCAGGACCCGCAGATCGCCGCCAAACGCAAGGAGGCAGAGCGTATCGAAGCCGAGAGCGAGGACATGGCACGCCGCCGCCGTGAAGAGGTCGACATGCAGCTGGCCGAGCTCGACGAGCTGACGCGCAAGGCCGCGCGCCTGCGCGACGCCGCCGTGCCGCTGGCCGCCGAGCGTGTGGCGCTGGCGCTGGCCGCCTACGAGGGCAACCGCGGCGACCTCGCCGGCGTGCTGGCGGCGCGGCGTGAACGCGCCGAGCTCGGCCTGCGGGCCCTGGAACTGGATGCGCGCCAGCAGGCGCTGCGCGCACGCCTGAACTACCTGATTGCGGAGCAACGCTGATGAACACGAACACCTCTTCGCGCACCCTGGTGGTGGCCGCGGTCGTGGGCCTGCTCGCCGCCGCCGGCGGCTACGGTATCGCCGTCTGGCGCGGCGCCGGCAGCGCCACGCACGACGTGCCATCGGCGGCGCTGCCGGCGTCCGGCGCCGCCGTCGGCCGCCAGGTCCTGTACTGGTACGACCCCATGAAGCCCGACGCGCGCTTCGACAAGCCGGGCCGTTCGCCCTTCATGGACATGGACCTGGTGCCACGCTACGCCGACGAGGCCGGTGCAGGCGGCGGCGTGCAGATCAACCCGCGCCTGACGCAGAGCCTGGGCATGCGCCTGGCGACCGTGACCCGCGAGCCCATCGCCTCGGGCGTCGAGGCGGTGGGCACGCTGGGCTTCAACGAACGCGACGTGGCCATTCTGCAAACGCGCACCGCCGGCTTCGTCGAGAAGGTCTACGCCCGCGCGCCCGGCGACGTGGTGGCTGCCGGCGCACCCCTGGTCGACGTGCTGGTGCCCGAATGGGCCGGCGCGCAGCGTGAATACCTGGCCGTGCGGGCTACCGGCGAAAAGGCACTGACCACCGCCGCGCGCCAGCGCCTGCTGCTGCTGGGCATGGGCGAGGCGCTGGTCGCCGAGGTCGAGCGCAGCGGCCAGCCGCGGCCGGTGATGACGCTCACCAGCCCCATCGCCGGCGTGATCCAGGAACTGATGGTGCGCCAGGGCATGGCGCTGGCGCCGATGATGACGCTGGCACGCATCAACGGCCTGGGCACGCTGTGGCTGGAGGCCGCGGTGCCCGAAGCGCAGGCCGCGCTGCTGGGCCTGGGCCGGCCGGTGCAGGCGCGCTTCGCGTCCTGGCCGGGCGAAGTCTTCAACGGCCGCATCGCCGCCGTGCTGCCCGAGGCCAACCGCGAGACGCGCACGCTGCGTGTGCGCATCGAGCTGCCGAACAAGGGCGGCAAGCTGCGCGCCGGCATGTACGCACAGGCGACGCTGGCCGGCGCCGCCGAGAGCGCGCTGGTGGTGCCCAGCGAAGCCGTCATCCGCACCGGCCGGCGTGCGCTGGTCTTCGTCGCCGGCGGCGATGCCGGCCGCTACACGCCGGTGGACGTCGAACTGGGGCGCGAGGTGGGCGGCAAGCTCGTGATCTTGAGTGGGCTGACCGAGGGCCAGCAGGTGGTGGCCTCGGGCCAGTTCCTGGTCGACTCCGAAGCCAGCCTGTCGGGCGCCGTGGCCCGCATGGCCGCTGAACCTGCGCCTGCACCAGCACCAGCACCAGCACCAGCACCAGC
>Ga0105047_10004378_pt1 | contig 24569 bp, 21 predicted proteins | sample MAT04_FD_78384 | JGI IMG/M metagenome (GOLD analysis project Ga0105047, IMG submission 78384) | Freshwater microbial communities from Lake Fryxell liftoff mats and glacier meltwater in Antarctica - MAT-04 (megahit assembly) | ecosystem: Environmental > Aquatic > Freshwater > Ice > Liftoff...
ACTCCCGATGCAACGTAGGCCGTTCGATTTGCGGCTTTTCGACTTTCGCCTTTACCGCGCAATCTTGCTCGGAGTTGTGTTCGGCGTGCTGACTTCATCCGTCATCGCGCAGGAGCCACCGGCCGGCCAACCCAAAGAGCCGCAGAAGCAGCCTTCCCCCAACAAGGAGGAGCTGTCCCCTGCGCCTGTGAAGGTGGACGTGCAGCCGGTCGCGCGCGACGATGAGATCCGCAAGCGGCTCCAGAGCGTGCTGGATGCCACCGGATGGTTCTTCGAGCCTCGGATCCGGGTTGAGGAGGGAGTCGTCTTCCTGAGCGGTCGAACGGACACGGACGAACTCAAGAAATGGGCAGGCGACTTGGCACGCAATACGCAAGACGTCGTTGCCGTTGCGAATCGAATCGAAGTCGCTCAGCCGTCGCCGTGGGACTTCAGCGCAGCGTGGGGCGGCCTGTCGGGGTTGTGGCGCGACCTTGTGCGATCCCTCCCCGTGTTCGTCTTCGGGCTGTTCATCTTGGGCTTATCAGCGGTCGGCGGTTGGCTCACCAAGTGGAGCGTCCGATCGCTCCTTCACCGGCGGGTTCAAGCGAAACTCTTGAGGAGCGTCTTAGCTTTCGCGGCGGGTGTCATCGTGTTCTTCGTTGGTATCTACGTCGTCCTTAGGGTGTCGGGCCTGACACAACTGGCCCTTACAGTAGTTGGCGGGACCGGGCTGGTTGGCCTTGCCGTCGGCATCGCCTTCCGCGACATCACGGAAAACTTCCTGGCCAGCATCTTCCTCAGCATGCAACGGCCGTTCGGGACGGGCGACCTGATCGAGGTGTCCGGGGTGACGGGGTTCGTGCAGCAACTCAACGTCCGGACCACGGTCTTGATGAGCCTGGACGGCAACCTCGTGCAGATTCCCAATGCCACTGTTTACAAGAGTACGCTTCGCAACTTCACGGCCAATCCCAACCGGCGCGAGGACTTCGTCGTCGGCATCGGCTACGACGATCCCATCGACGAGGCCCAAGAAATTGCCAGGCGAGTGCTGGCTGACCATCCGGCCGTCCTGAAAGAACCTGAGCCCTGGGTGCTGGCGGACGGGTTCGGTTCGGCGACCATCAACCTGCGGATCTATTTCTGGTTGGACGGCCGGGAACACAGTTGGCTGAAGGTGCGTTCCTCGGTGATCCGCCTCCTGAAGCGAGCCTTTCAGCAGCACGGCATTTCGATGCCGGATGAGGCTCGGGAGGTCGTATTCCCAAAGGGCATTCCAGTCACGCTGCTTGACGGGAAGCTGGAACTGGGCACGGCGACGAAGCCCCCGGAACGATCCGGCACCCCGCCGCCTTCGGATCACACCGCGGTATCCACAAAGGCCGAGGCCGGACTATTCAGCGAGGCGGCCGCCATCGAAGGGCAGGCCCGCCGAGTGAGGCCGCTGGACGAGGGTGAGAATCTCTTAAAGGCTTCCCCAGCGCCCGGCCGGACTCCCGAACATCCCCCTATTCCAGTCGCCGGCGCGGTGAATGCGGGTTAGAATCACCAAGTTTCGTAGTTATTTCGCCGTCCTGACTGGCGAATTTCGGTACGGAGTCCGACAGTAATGCTCAACCTTCGGTCGCGGTGGGAACGCATACAGTCCAGCCTCTGGTTTGTCCCCTCGCTCCTGGTCTTCGGCGCAGTCTTCCTTGCGGTGGCGCTGGTCGAGATCGATGCGAGCGGCGAATGGACGTACCTGCGCGACCGGTATCCACTCCTGTTCGGGGCCGGCGCGGCTGGGTCGCGTGGGATGCTCGCTGCCATTGCCGGCTCGATGATCACCGTGGCAGGCACCGCGTTCTCGATCACCATCGTGGCATTGTCGCTTGCGTCCACTCAATACACGTCGCGCATCCTGAGGAACTTCATGCGGGACCGCGCCAACCAAGTGGTGCTCGGCGTCTTCCTGGGCATCTTTGTCTACTGCGTGGTAGTGCTGCGGACCATCCGGGGCGGCGACGAAGGCGCGTTCGTCCCCTCGCTCGCGGTCCTGTTCGGGGTCATGCTGGCGCTGGTCGGCATCGGGTGCCTGATCTTCTTTATCCACCACATCGCCTCGTCCATCCAAGCCGAGAGCATCATCAAGTCGGCGGCGGACGAAACCATTGGAGCCATCGATCGGTTGTTCCCGGCCGAGATGGGTGAGGCGGCCGGCCCCGCCGTCAGCCCTGTGCCCGAGCCGGCCTCCGCGGTATGGCGGCCGATCCCCGCGCGAGAAACAGGCTACGTCCAGGCGGTAGATAGTGACGGCCTACTCCGCTTGGCGCGCGAGCGGGGGGCCGTCGTCCGTATGGAGCGCGGGGTCGGGGAGTTCATCGTGGAGGGGGCAACGCTCGTCGCCGTCGCCGGGGGCAGGCCACCGGACGACGGCCTCACCGACGCGTTGGCCGGGTTGTACACCGTCGGCCGCCGGCGCACGACGGTCCAGGACGCGGCCTTCGGCGTCCGGCAGATCGTAGATATCGCCCTCAAGGCACTTTCGCCGGGCATCAACGATACCACCACCGCTGTGACCTGTGTGGAGTACCTCTCGGCTGTGCTCGCGCGGCTCGCCGCCCGCCGCCTCCCGGACCCCTACCGCGCCGAGGGCGGGACGTTGCGGGTCATCGCCCGAGGCCCGACTTTTGCCGGCCTGCTGGGCGAGGCGTTCGACCAGGTCCGCCGGAATGCGGAGGGCAACGTCGCGGTCTTATTGGCTCTGCTCGACGCCCTGGAAGTTGTTGGCGGGCGAACGCGGGACGCCGGGCGGCTGGCATTGATCGCCCGTCAGGTGGAACTGATCGCCGAAGTCGCCAAGCGAACCGTCACGTCGTTACCCGACCGCGAGGGAATTGAGGCCGCGCTGGACCGTCGCAAGAAGCGCGAGGTAAAGTGAACGCGAAACCGAACCCACGTGTGCTCGCCGTCGGCACTTCGCCGACGAATCAGCAGTTTATCGGCTTCATCGCCGTACGGGTGACTTACCACCATCGAGCCAGACACGGCATCCGCCCACTGGTCGGCCCCGTCGTGCACCGCCGCCGGGTTGGGTATGTCGATAAGACACCATACCAATGCAGGAAGTGACCGAAGAAAAGTAGGCCCGCCGAGGCTCGAACTCGGAACCTGCCGCTTAGAAGGCGGCTGCTCTATCCAGTTGAGCTACGGACCCATGTGTGTGTGGGCATTGTGGCACGGCCATCAGTCGGGAGCAAGTTCGGCTCGGCCGATCACGGTGTAGGCGGGGCCGGTTTTGCGTTGTTCGCTGGCATAAATCGTCACGTCGCGTACGCCGGTGCGGCCGGCTTTCCAGTCGGCGTACTTGGGTAGCTCCTTGGCGAGTGCGGCTTCGGCGTCCTCGCCGTTGACTCTTCCAAGGGTCAGGTGCGGGGTGTAGGCTCGTTCCTCCTGGCGGAAGGCGCCGAGGTCGAGGATCGGCGGGACCAAGGCGGCTTGCAGTGCGACCAGTTCGGCGGCCCCTTCGCTCAGGCCCGTCCAGAGGGTTTTCGGTCTTCGAAGGGTTGGGTAGGCACCGAGGCCGGCGGGGCTGAGTGGGAACGAGGGCGTTGCTGCGGCGACCTTGGCCACGATGCGGCAGAGGTGCGCCAAATCCCGATCGTCCACTTCCCCAAGAAACAACACAGTGACGTGAAGATGGTCCGGCTCGACCCACTTCACGTCGGCCGCGATGTCCGCGAGGGTCCGCTGCAGCACAACGATCTGCCGGCGGACGACGGCGTCGAGATCGACGGCGAGAAACAGTCGGGTGCGGGCCATGTGCGTTCCTAGGCGAGGCCGATGGTTTCGTCCCAGTACTGCCGGGTGCCTTCGTGGAGACGGGCACCCACCTGAGTGATGACCTTCATCGACAGGAAGTTCGCGGCCCGGGCTGCAGCCACCGGCGGCACACCCGTGCAGAGGCCGAACAGGAAGGCCCCAGCGAACATGTCGCCGGCGCCGGTCAGGTCCTTCGGTTCGCAGGCCACCGCGGGTACATGGCTTTCGACGCCGTCGATGCGGAGGTAGGCGCCGTTCGGTCCATCGGTCACCACGCATTGCGGGACGATGGACTTCATCGCCGTGAAGGCCGCTTCGGCCCCCTCGACCCCGGTGACGGCGGCGGCTTCCGCGGCGTTGCAGAACAGCAGGTCGGCTTGCGTCAACGCTTCCCGGAACGGCTCGCCGAAGACTGTGGGAATGAAGGCGTCCGAACAGGTGATCGCCACCTTCACGCCGTTGGCCTTGGCGACTTCGATGGCTTTTTTGATCGCCCCCTGCCCCGTTTCGGGATTCGCGAAGACGTAGCCTTCCAGGAAGAGCCATTCGGACTGTTTGATCTTGTCCGCGTCGACGTGCTTGGCGGCAAGATGGCTGGACACGGCCAGCGCGGTCCGCATCGTCCGTTCGGCATCCGGAGTGATGATGCAGACGCAGGTGCCGGTGGTTTCACCGACGATGATGGGGTTGCCGACGGCTATGCCGAGCTGTTCGAATTCCCGTTCGTAGAAGAAGCCGTAGCGGTCGTCGCCGACGCAGCCGATGAACGCGGCCTTGCCGCCGAGTTGGGTGAAGCCGATCAGGGAATTCGCCACCGAGCCGCCGCTGGCAAGGCGCGGTTCGTCCTTGCGGAAGCGCTCGATCAGCTCCTCCTGCTCGACGGGGCCGACGAGACGCATCGTGCCCTTCTCGAAGTCGAGACCGGCAAAGGCCGAGTCGTCGAGTTCGAGAAAAATATCGACGATGGCGTTGCCGAGGCCGCAGACGTGAAACTGCTTGCTCATGATGATGCGGGATCCGGAATGTGAAGGGCCAGTTGGATGCGGCGAAGCACTTCGGCCCGCCCGAGTAAGGTCATGGTTTCATGCAGCCCGAAGCCGACCGAGACGCCGGTGACGGCGACCCGCAGCGGAGCGTCGAGATCCTTCGGCTTGATGCCGTGCGTTTGGGCAAAGGTGAGAAACGACTCCTTCAACGCCTCGGCCGTGAAGGGTTCGAGCGTCTCGAGCGTCTTGGCGTACTCGGCGAGCCGCTCGGGCGTGCCGGGCTTCTTCAGCTTCTCCGAGACGGCCTTGGCATCGTAAACGGGATCCGCATGCAGCAGCGGTGCGGCGTATTGAATCATGTCCGTGAAGAGTTTGATGCGATCCGATGCATAGGTGCAGACCGCTTCGAGCTTGGTCCGCGTCGCGGCGTCGATGGTTTCACCGACGAGGCCTGCCCGACGCAGGAACGGCAACGCCCCTTCGACGCGCTCGGCTGGCGTGAGTTGGGCCATATATTCGCCGGCGAGCCAGTAGAGTTTGTCCGGGTCGAACGACGCCGGCGACTCGTTCACGGTTTCCAGTGCGAAGTTCGCGATCATCGTCGGCAGGTCGATGACTTCGGTCTTGTCGTCCAGCGACCAGCCGATTTTGCCGAGGTAATTCAGCACCGCCGCGGGCAAATAGCCCATGACGCGGTAAAACTCGACGGTCGCCGGATTGAGGACTTCGTGAGCCTTGATCTGGTCGTCGGTCCAGTCCGCCGGCACGGCATGCACGGCCCTGAGTTTCGCGACGATTTCCGGCGTCATGAACTGGGCCATCTTGCGCTTGCTGAGCTTCTCTTTGCTCTTGGGCGCGTTGACGACCGGCACATGGGCGAACGTGGGCACAGCCGCACCGAGTGCCTCGTAGAAAAGCACCTGCGTCGGCGTGTTCGAGAAGTGCTCGGCCGCGCGGACGACGTGCGTGACCTTCATGGCGATCTCGTCCACGACCGTGGCGAAGTTGTAAAGCGGCCGGCACAAACCGTCCGTGGGGTCCGGTCCGCGCAGGATCACCGGGTCTCCGATGCCGTCGGTCTCGAAGTCCACGACACCCGGCGCGTTGTCCTTGCCGCGGGAGCGGATCAAATCCGTGACGACGACCTTGCGGCCCGTCGGCACCTTGAAGCGGATCGGCGTCGGGTTTGCCCGATACTTCGCCAGGTTCTCGCTCGCGTCGGCATCGCGGAGTGTGCCGCGGAACTGATAGGGCCGCTGCCCCTTTCCTGCCGCATCCTTCTCCTTCTCGATCTGCCCGGCCGAGGCGCCGGGGTTCGCGGCCAGGAATGTCTTCAGGTGCTTGTCGACGCGGTCCTGCGTCTGCTCGTCCTTCGACAAATCATCCGGGTAGGCTTTGCCCTCGGCGATGAGCTTGACGGCCGCATTGACGTAGGTGTCGTTGCGGCGACTCTGGAAATACGGCGAGTACGGGCCGAAGTCCGATTGGGCATCGTCGGTCGGGCCTTCCTGCCAGTTCAGGCCGAGCCACTTGAAGCCGTCGATGATGGGCAGGACCGCCTCCGGGCGGTTGCGGCCGAGATCGGTATCGTCGATGCGGAGGATGAATTGCCCGCCGTGCCGTTGGGCGACGAGCCAGTTGAACAGCGCAGTCCGCACACCGCCGATGTGCAGAAAACCCGTGGGGCTTGGGGCGAACCGAGTGCGAACCGTCATGGATGCAAAATCCTGAACTGCGAATCGTGTCACGTCCATGATGCGGAAGCGTGGATTCCGAACAAGCCCGAAAACGATTCGCATCCCTCGGAAGCGATGGCGTAGGCGATTTGTGTCGCACAAAGGTTCTTCATGAATTCACAATGTCCGTTCGGTTTCTTCATGTTTCGGTCCTAATCAAAGAATACATAGGGAGGTCTGGTCATGCGTATTCGGTTCGGCTCGTTGTTCGTCATTTGCCTTTCGATCCTCGGCTGCGGGAAGCCCACGCCGGTTCCCGTAACGGGTCTCGTGACCGTCGATGGTAAGCCGACGGCAGGCGTTCGAGTCGTGTTTCTGCCGGACACGAGTTCCTTTGATCCGGAACGACACGGCGCGGCTTCCGCTCTGACTGATGCTGAAGGCCGGTTCACGCTGAAAAGCAGCAACGGCTCGGAGGGGATCTGGCCCGGAAGCTACAAGGTGACTTTCTCGCTGTGGGTCGAGAAAAACTCCAAGAAGCCCATCGCCCCGGATGCGAAGCCGAGCGAAGTGCCGGGCGGCGTCATCAACTTGTTGCCGTCCAAGTACGAGTCGTCCAGCGATACCCCGGAAACCATGTCCGTTTCCGGCTCCGGCGGCAGCAAGGATTTCGCGATCGCGACGAAGTGATTGCTCGGTTTTTCTTTTTTCCCTTATCGAAGGTGCCTGCGATGAAGAAGCGTGGTTTTACTCTGATCGAACTGCTGGTAGTCATCGCGATCATCGCGATTCTGATCGGCCTCTTGCTGCCTGCCGTGCAGAAGGTCCGCGACGCGGCCGCCCGGGCTCAGTGCCAGAACAACCTGAAGCAACTCGGCATCGCCTGCCACGCCTTTCACGACACCAACGAAGGCTGGCCGATGGGTGCGGAATTCAACGTGGGCAGCGGCTGGTCGGCGTTCATCCTGCCTTACCTGGAACAGGACAACGTCTACAAGGGTCTGACGTTCCGCGAAGACAATTTCGGCAACGACCAATGGGCTGCCCCGCTTCCGGGAGTCGTCGGCGATCCGGCCAGCACGAACAACAACATTCGCAACATCGGCATGTGCGAGCTGAAATTGAAGATGCTCCGCTGCCCGGCTTCGACGATGCCGGAACAGATGGCCGACATCTCCGGGGACAACTGGATCGTGCAGCGTCGCGCGACTGCGAATTATCTGGGCAACGTCAGCGGCGTCATTGTCGACGATCGTCGCAGAGTGACCGGTCAGCAGCCTTGGCCGGGCGGAAGCGCGACCAGCGGCACCGAGGACATCCACACGCTCGACGGCATCTTCATCGCCAAGATCATTCACCAACGTGTGACTCGCAACGGCGTAAACTACGGCGGTCTGTCGAGCGGCGTCAAGATGACCGGCATCACGGACGGCACCAGCAATACGATCGCCATCGGCGAAGCCGAGGGTGACGTGACGGCCGTGGCCGATGCGAGCACGATTCGGGAAAACAACGCCACAATGCAAGGCCGCAAGGACCACTGGGCCATCGGCAGCGACGACGTCGATACCGGCAACCAAGGCGACATGTCCGAGTTCCTCGGCAGCACCGCGTGCCAGATGAACATGAGAAAGCCGGCCGTCGGTACGCCCGCCTTCGCCGAGTACGAACTCAGCTACGGCAGCCGCCATTCGGGCGGCGCCAACTTCCTGCTGGCTGACGGTTCGGTGAAATTCCTGCGGGACACGATCGACCGCGTTACCTTCCGCGCGCTCGGTACCCGTGCCGGTGGCGAAGTCGTCAACCTCGACTGACCACGACCGTTCGAAACATCCTCCCGCGAAAGCCGCGGGAGGATGTTTTGCACGCCGTGAAGCGCGTGCCGGCATGCAGTCACAAGTTTTCCGCTGGAATGCATTCACTTTTCCTAAAAAGAGTGTGCCGCTTTCGGCGAATCACCAGCGACGATGACCCCACACATTCCTGGAGGAGGAGATTAAGCGATGGCACGTTACACACTCGACGATTTCATGGCGAAGACCGCGGAGCAGGATCGCGGGCAGGGTCTCTTCGAATTGGAAAGCGAGCGGATGCTCGAAGTCAATCTGGACGGCATGGTCTGGACCAAGAAGGGAGCGATGGTCGCCTACAACGGCAGCATCAAATTCACCCGCGAAGGCATGCTCGAACACGGCATCGGCAAATTCCTTAAGAAAGCCGTGACCGGTGAAGGCACCTCGCTGACCAAGGCGGAAGGCCGCGGCAAGTTGTACCTCGCGGACTTCGGCAAGAAGATCACGATCATCCAACTCAACGGCGAAGCGCTGAGCGTGAACGGCAACGACCTGCTCGCCTTCGAGCCGGACATCAAGTGGGACATCAAGTTCATGAAGTCGATCGCAGGCATCGCCGCGGGCGGCCTCTTCAACGTCCGCGTTGAAGGACAAGGCATGATCGCGATCACGACCCACTATGACCCAATGACCTTGCGTGTATCTCCCGGCAAGCCGGTCTTCACCGATCCCAACGCCACCGTCGCCTGGTCCGGCAACCTGAAGCCCGAGTTCAAGACCGACGTGTCCCTCAAGACCTTCTTCGGTCGCGGCAGCGGCGAGTCGATCCAGATGAAGTTCGAAGGCGACGGCTTCGTCGTCGTCCAGCCTTACGAAGAGATCATCGCCGCGGGGGCGTAGCGGGAAAATTGACGGCGATGGATGGTTGGAATGCTGCTTCAGCCCCGTTCCGATCGAAAGGTCATCGGGTTGCCGTCCACCGGGTGCGGGAAAGTCACCTGGACGACATCGCTGCTGCCACTCACGCCAACTTGGTAGGTCAGGACGAGGTCGCCGCGTTCCTGGCCGGCCTGCAGGCGCCGGGCGATCTCCGCGGTGCGGGCGAACACGATGATGCCCGCGACATCCGCATCGAGGTGGTGACTCGGCCTGGGTTTCTGCGGGGCATAGATGCTCCGCAAGAATGAAGTCAAACAGTTGCGTTGGAACGCTCCGCTCGGTCGCAGCGGTAACAAAGCAGGCTTGTGGACGACGATGATCGCGTCGTCCTCGTGAAGCAGCGTCACGTCCGCGTTCACGTCCGGTTCACGTTTCCAAGGCTGTCGATGGAACAATCGCTCGCCGCCGGCGAGGCGATGATCAGCTTGCAGCGGTTGTTGACGATCGAGAAGATGACCGAGTCGGCATTCCTCCTCCCAATCCGTACTCGCTCCAAACAGATCCTTAAAGCAATCCGCAATCGTCCGCCCGGCGGCTTCGGTCGGAACCAGGATCGGCCTGAGCGTCCGATAGGGCGTGCTGCCCGGCGGTGCCTCGGCGATGCGTCGGAAGGCAGCTGCATGCTCGGCGAAGGCCTTGGCCGTTCGCTCGGCGATCGCGTCCGCGCACGCCGGGCAAGAGACGCCGGGCTGATAGCGCGGATGGACTTGGCCCTCCGCGGTCACCACGGCCCGGCAAGCCCGGCACTGCAAGGTGCCGGATTCGCGCAGCGTCGCATTGAGGCCGACGCGGTCGTCGAAGACGAAGCATTCGCCGCGGTAGTGCTCGTTGCCGCACTCCTCGAAGTACTTGAGGATGCCGCCGTCGAGTTGAAACACCTGCTCGAAGCCGCGATTCACCAGTAGCGGCCCGGCTTTCTCGCAGCGGATGCCGCCGGTGCAGAAGAGGACCAGCGGCCGTTGCTTCCACTCGTCCGGCAGGGCTTCCGCCGCCGCGGGGAAGTCCCGAAAGTGATCCAGCCCCAAACTCTCGGCACCGGCGAAGGTGCCGAGCTTCACCTCGAAATCGTTGCGGGTATCGAGCAGCGTCACGTCCCGCCCTTCATCGAGCCATTGCTTCAGTTCCACAGCCGAGACCGTTGGGCAAGGTCGTGCGGCCGGGTCGATGCCGGGGACGCCAAAGGCGATGATCTCCTTACGGATCTTCACCAGCATCCGGCGGAAGGGTTGGTCGGTGCTCGGGCTGAATTTTGCCTCGAAGCCCTCCATGCCCGGAATGCTCCGCACCTCGGCAATGAGGCCCACGATCGCCGCAAACGACCCGGCGACGAAGAGGTTGATGCCCTCGCGGCCGAGCAGGATCGTTCCCCTCAGCTCGGCCGCACGGCAATGGGCCGCGAGGCGATCCTTCAGGCCCGGCAAGTCCGCGAGCGCCGCGAAGCGATAACCGGAAATGTTCGTCGTCGTCATGCGTTCGATCACTTCTTCGCAGGCGGGGCGGGAGCGGCGAAGACGTTCTCTTTTTCCAGCGGAAGTTGAAAGGCATCGGCGACGCGGGTCATGTAGTTGACCCACGAGGCGTACCAGAGGATGTCGATGGCGCGGGCATCGCCGAAGCTCGCCCGCATCGCATTCATATCCGTCGTCGTCACGTCCCGCGGCGTCTTGGCCAGCTTGGCCGCGAAGGCGAAGGCCTGGCGCTCGGCGGGAGCGAACTCGATCCACTGCCCCAAGGCGAGCTTCTTCGTGCGGCTCTTCACTTCGTCGTCGTCGAGGCCCGCGACCGCGAGCATCATGTTGCCATGACCCATTCAGTAGAAGCAATCGTTCGAGCGCGTCACGATCCAGAAAAGCGAACTGCTGAACACCCCTTCGGTCCGCCCTTCCTGCTGAAAGCTTCGGAAGGCGGCGAACCAAGCCAGCGTCATCTCCGGCTGGTAGCCGCTGCTCACGGCCATCCACGAGATCGTATCCGTCTGCCGACGGGCATCGGGCGGGAGCGCGGCAAGCCGCTCTTTCGTGGGCAGCGGAATCCGCGGCTTGCGAACCTTTTGCCCGGCGAGGGCTTTTTCAAGTTCCTCGAAGGTCACTTCCTTCCACTCCGCCGGGGCAGCGTAATCGACCGGCGGGGTGACTTTGAGCACGGCGTCCCATGTCGGCCGCTTGGGTGCATCTTCGAGGGCGGGGGTCTGCGGGTTGTACTTGAGTTCGACGGGTGGAAACGGCCCGCCGTCTTCAGCGTCCAAGTCGGCTCCGATGCCGATCAGGATGCGGTTGTGGAAGTTGGCGAAGGCGACCGTATGAACGAGCGCCGTCATCTTCTCCGCACCCAAACGGGCAAGCAGCGTCGCCGCTTCGGCATCGGTGATGCGGTAACCTTCCTCGGTGAGCTTGCGGGCAAATTTCAGCACCAAAACTTCGGTGCCGCCGAGTTCTCCCTTCCGTAGGCTTTCGACCTCCGCCGGCGTGGTCAGTCGTTCCAGGTCGGCCTCGGCGTAGGCCTTGGCGTATTCGCACTTCATCTGATCCGCCACGGCCCATCGAACCTTGGCCGCCGACTCGTTGCCGAGCGGGTTCTTCGCCCGGTGCAGATAGTCGAGTGCCAACACACCCGCCGTCGTTTTCGGCTGCGGGCCGGCAAGAATGCGCGCCCAGACCGGCAGCGGCGGAGTCTCGCGCGGCAGCCGCTTCCAGGCGTCCTTCGCCGGCAGCGCCGTCAGCGGCTTCATCGCATCGACCTTGGGCGGCGGCTGCAGAAGTGCCAGGCATAACAGGAGATGATGCATAGAATCGACCCTCAATACTATCGCATCAGAATACACGGACGACGCTGCCGAACGAGAGTGAAATCGAGACGATCTTAATCTCAACGGCAGGCCGAGCTTCCGATTCGGGGTCCGTGATATCGGCCATCGCTGTCCTCGATGGGGTCGTCGAAGTCCGGTGCCATGTAGTGCACCTTGCCCTTGCCGCGCCCGAGAATCGGCACGCCGAAGTACGGCAACACCGCCACCCGTGATGTGTGCGCCGGGGCGACGGGAAGCAAGCTGAGTCGATACTGCTGAAGGCACTCTTCCACTCACTGTTCGTGTGTTCCGGTCAGCGTGTACTTCCCAATGCTCATCTTGATGGCGATCTCCCAGAACGATACCGGGCTGACGAGGATGTCGTTCGCCGAGTCGAGAATCGTCCGCATGGCGGTGGTGCTGAGTTGCGGATCGTTGAGGACGTACCAGAGCAAGGCATGCGTATCCAAAAGGTGCCTCACGGCATGTACTCCGCGAAGTCCTTCAGGTGGTCGTCATCCTCGGACACGATGGTGAGCATCCCCTTCAGCGGGCCGGGGCCGGGGCGCTGCCAACTGGTCAGCGGCGAGGTGGTGGCCACAGGGCCGACCAGTCGCGCCACAGTCCGCTCATCGGTTGGCCCGCGAGCGGCGGATAAATACGGCGGCCCAGCCGGAGGCCGTGTGGGAGTCGAGGGGTCAGTCGGCGTCCCAGACGCGGGCGGTCTTGTCACTGGAAGCGGTGACGATCCGCTTGCCGTCCGGGCTGTACGCCACGCCCCACACAGTATCGGTGTGCCCCACGAGTTTGCGGACTTCCTTGCCGCTTTCGGCGTCCCACACGCGGGCGGTAGCGTCCACGGAAGCGGTGACGATCCGCTTGCCGTCCGGGCTGAACGCCACGCCGTTCAACCATTCGGTGTGCCCCTCGAGTTTGCGGAGTTCCTTGCCGCTCTCGGCATCCCAGATGCGGGCGGTCTCGTCGAAGGAAGCGGTGACGATGCGCTTGCCGTCCGGGCTGAACGCCACGCCCCACACAGAATTGTTGTGCCCCTCGAGTTTGCGGAGTTCCTTGCCGCTCTCGGCGTCCCAGACGCGGGCGGTCTTGTCATGGGAAGCGGTGACGATCCGCTTGCCGTCCGGGCTGAACGCCACGCCAATCACATCTTCGGTGTGCCCCGTCAGAATCGGGAGTTTGAGTTTGGACGGCGGCTTCTTGTCTTGCGCCAGCAGAGAGGAGGCCGGCGGAATCGCCAGCAGGACCGATACGGCCACGAGTAATGGAAGCGAGAGAATGCGGGACATGGGAACCTCCGGAACAAGAACGGACGAGCATCAAGAACGCGTAGGTGCGTTTATGGTGTGTTCACCGCGCAACGTACCATTTTTACGGAACGGTACGAAATTTTGCCAATCTGCCCTGGATGCGACCAGGTGACGGGCGAACTCGACCGACTCGCAACGCAACTGGCCGGATTGAAGCGGGTCCGGGAGCAGGACCGGCGGACGGTCGCTGCCATCGTCGGTGACTCCAAGCAGGGCAAAAACGCGGCCGCGGCGCAGATGCTCGACCAGGCGGTGCGGGCCGACGCCGAGGCGGAGGCGCTCGCCCTGGCGACCGCCACCGATAAGGAGCGGATCATCTAAAAGGCAGTGCCGCTGGGGTACGCTCAGGCATCGTTACGGTTCTCGTATCGGATGAGGCAATGTTTCGCAACCACCTCGTGACCGAACGCTTGAACCGTCGCGCCGTGCCGAACCAATCAAACCACTTCAAATCTGCGGGTCAATCGAGTGGCATCGAGTATAGTCCCTGCATCGAGTCCGAGATTCCCGGGGGGCGTGCACCATGGCATCGCAAGTGTCTGCAACGTGGCCCGGGGTCGAATTGCCGAGGCCGCTGGTACCCCGCCCGTCGATCACGCACGTTCTCTTCGACTTCGACGGCACCCTGTCGCTGATCCGCCAAGGTTGGCCGGAAATCATGGTACCGATGTTCGTCGAGATGCTCCCGCGGAGGCCGGGCGACACCGACGCGGCGCTGTACCGCCTCGCCACCGACGACATCATGCGGCTCAACGGCAAGCAAACCATCTACCAGATGATCCAGCTCGCCGAACGCATTACCGAGCGCGGTGGTACACCGCGGGAACCGCTCTGGTACAAGCACGAATATCTGAAGCGGCTCGAAGCGAGCGTCGGCGACCGCACCGCCGCCCTGGCCGGCGGTGCGGTCTTACCGGACGCACACCTCGTCCACGCGGCGCGGCCGCTGCTCGAACATCTTCACAACCGCGGGCTGAAGCTCGTTCTCGCCAGCGGCACGGACGAGGACGCCGTCAAGCGCGAAGCCGACCTGCTCGACATCTCGCGCTACTTTGCACCACACATCTACGGGGCCTTGGATGACTACAAGCAGTTCTCCAAAAAAATGATCATCGACCGCATCCTGAGGGAGAACGCCATCGCGGGTTCTCAACTGCTCGCCTTCGGCGACGGCTACGTGGAAATCGAGAACACGAAACAGGTCGGCGGCTTCGCGGTCGCCGTCGCCAGCGACGAAGCCAACAACGGCAGCGGCCGCGTTGATCCCTGGAAGCGGGAACGCCTACTCGGCGTCGGCGCCGACGCCGTGATCCCAGACTTCCGCGACGCCATCGCCCTGGTGGATGAGTTGATCTTCAGCCCCCGGCAAGTCGCCGGAGGCTGAATGACGATGAACATTCAACCGCTCGATCTGTCGCAACTGAAAGTGCTGCCGCTGGCGGCCCGTGAGAGCCTCACGCACGTCGACAGTATCCTGATCGATCCCGAATCGCCGCCGAAGCCCTGTTCGGACACGATCCTTCGGCAAATTCAACACACGGCCGCCGCGATGAAGATGGCCCGCAGTCGCGGCGCGAGCATCATGCTCATCTACGGCGCCCACCTCCTGCGCAACGGGGCGGCCCGCATCCTCGAACGCCTCATGGCCGGCGGCTGGGTGACGCACCTGGCCACCAACGGCGCCGGCACGATCCACGACTGGGAGTACGCCTGGTTCGGCGCCTCCACCGAAAGCGTCGAAATGAACGTCGCCGCCGGCACCTTCGGCACCTGGCACGAAACCGCGTCGAACATCCACCTTGCCCTGATGGCCGGTGCCCTCGGCGGCCTCGGTTACGGCCGGGCTTTGGGGCGTTTCATCCACGAGGACGGGGCTACTCTGCCCACGGAAACCGAACTGATCGACGCCATTGCCGGCGAGCCTACGCATCCGCTGACGTCGGCCCGGGCGGACCTGCTCACGGCGATGCGGCAACAGCATTGGCCGGCGGGTCGCCACGCGGTTTCGCATCGCTGGAAGGAAGCCTCGATCATCGCTCAGGCCTACCGCCACGACATTCCGGTTACGGTCCACCCCGGCATCGGTTACGACATCATCGCCAACCATCCCGTCTTCAGCGGTTCCGTCATCGGCCGGGCGGCGGATTGGGATTTCAAACTCTTCGGCGGTTCCGTCGATCGGCTCGGCGGCGGCGTCGTCCTCTCCGTCGGCTCGGCGATCATGGGGCCGCAGGTTTTCGAAAAGAGCATCAGTTGCGTGAACAACCTGCGGCTGCAGCAAGGCCGCGGGGTCGTTCGCGATCATACCATTTCCGTCGTCGATCTTCAGGATGGCGGCGGCTGGGACTGGTCGCATGGGGAGCCGCCGAAAACGAATCCCGCCTACTATCTGCGGTTCTGCAAAAGCTACTCCCGCATGGGCGGCACGATGCGGTATCTGCAATGCGACAACCTCGCATTCATTCACAATCTCCACCACGAGTTGAAAGCCGCATGACCCCCGCACGCTTCGCAGCGATCACCGGGCGGTATGCCGGGCTAACCGTCGGCGTCGTCGGCGACTTCTGCCTGGACCGCTACCTGGAAATCGACCCGGCCCGCGGGGAATCCTCGATTGAGACCGGCCTCGACGTGTACAACGTGGTCAACGTCCGCAGTCAGCCCGGTGCCGCCGGCACGGTGCTGAATAACCTCGTCGCCCTCGGCGTCGGCACCATGATTCCCGTCGGCTTCTGCGGTGACGACGGCGAAGGTTACGAACTGGAACGCGCCTTGCGAGCGATGCCGGGAGTGGACGCGTCGCTGTTTCTGCGGACGCCGCTGCGGCGGACGTTCGTCTACTGCAAGCCGCTGATCTTAAAGCCGGGTCACCCGCCGCGGGAACTGAATCGGCTCGATTCAAAGAACTGGACGCCGACTCCGGATGAATTGCAGCTGCAGTTGGCCTCGTCCGTAAAGGACTTGGCCCGTCGTGTCGACGCGATGATCGTCATGGATCAGGTCGATCTTCCCGAAACGGGAACAGTCACGAAACGGGTCCGCGAAGCGGCGGCCGCCGCGGGGGTTCGGGTGGCGCTCGCCGACAGCCGGCGCGGGCTCGGCGACTATCCGCCCTTGGGCCACAAGATGAACGCCGCAGAGTTGGCGAAGATGATGCGGGTGGAATTGCCGAGGGAGATCGAAGGCATCGGCAATCTCGCGGCGGAACTGGCCGGCCGCACGGGTCAGCCGGTCTTCGTCACCCTGGCGGAACGAGGCATGGTCGGGGCATTGGCCGATGGCACGATTCACAGTGTCGCATCTCATCCGCTGCGTGGCCCCATCGACGTGGTGGGAGCCGGAGACGCGGTCACGGCGAGCCTCGCCGCGGCACTTGCCGCCGAGGCGACGCCGGCCGAGGCGATGGAACTGGCGATGGCGGCCGCTTCGGTGGTCCTCCATCAACTCGGCACGACCGGCACCGCGACCTTGCCGCAGATTGCGTCACTCGTGGTCACCACTTCAGCGGGTTCCGCCAGGCGTCTTTGAGTTCATCGACTGTCCGCTTCCGTCATTTGTCTTCGCGAGAGAGAATAGTGTTTGCGGGGCAAGTTGTGTTAACCTGTTTCAGATCCCGCCTTGTCTCCGCTTCATGTGGGTGGCTCGATGTTCCGTGTCGCAATGATTCCCGTCGCGCTGCTCGCGGTGTTCTTCGCCGTGCGGGGCGCACCATCGAATCCAGCCGATGAACCGAATGCGGTGAACTTCGACCGCGACGTGAAACCGATCTTCGCGAAGCACTGTCTCTCGTGCCACGGACCGGACAAACAGCGTGGCGACCTCCGCCTTGACCGGAAGTCGGATGCACTCCGCGGAGGTGAAAGTGGGAAAGCATTCACCAACGGCAAGGGCAGCGATAGCCTGCTCATGCATCGCGTGCTCGCAACGGACGACACCAAGATGCCACCCAAGGGCGACCGGATCACCGCTGCCGAGATCGCGACGCTGAAGTCGTGGATCGACCAAGGCGCACCGTGGCCCGATGATGCCTCAGCAGCGAACCCTGCCGACTGGTGGAGTTTCAAGGAGATCAAGAAGCCCACCACAGCAGCAACCGGGAATCCAGTCGATGGATTCATCCGTGCGAAGCTGAGTGAGAAGGGGTTGTCACCATCACAGGAAGCAGATCGACGCACACTGATCCGCAGGTTGTACTTCGACATGATCGGGCTTCCGCCAAGCCCGGAGGAAGTCGATGCATTCGTGAACGAGACCGGCGCGTTTGCTTACGAAAAGCTGGTCGATCGGTTGCTCGCGATGTCGCAATACGGCGAACGCTGGGCACGTTACTGGCTCGATGTCGTCCACTTCGGCGAAACGCATGGCTACGACAAAGATAAGCCGCGGCCAAACGCCTGGCCCTATCGCGACTACGTCATCCGATCGCTGAACTCGGACAAACCGTACGGGCGATTCGTGCAGGAACAGGTGGCGGGCGATGTGCTGTTCCCCGGAACGGTCGATGGCATTGAAGCGCTTGGGTTTCTCGCGGCTGGTCCGTGGGATTTCATCGGCCACGCAGAGTTACCCGAATCGAAAATCGACGGAAAGGTCGCTCGACATCTGGATCGCGATGATTTCGTGGCGAACACGATGGGCACCTTCATGGGTCTCACCGTGCATTGTGCTCAGTGCCACAACCACAAGTTCGATCCGATTCTGCAAGAGGATTACTACCGGTTGCAAGCAGTGTTCGCGGCCATCGACCGGACTGACAGAACCTACGACGCCGACCCCAAAGTCGCCGCACGACGTGCCGAATTGCAAGCGATCAAGAAAGCGGCACTCGACAAAACCAGTCTCCTTCGAGCGGAAGCCCGCAATAAGGCCGGACCCGAATTCGCCACGCTGGAACGCCTGATCGCCGAAGGAACCAAACTCTCGAATGCGCCCAAACCGGCCGAACAGGGCTATCACTCAGCACTCTCCCCCAAGCAAGAGGCAACGAAGTGGGTGCAGGTCGATCTGGGCGAACGTGTGAAAATCGAACGCATCGTGCTTCGGCCATGTCACGACGATTTCAATGACATCGGTGCCGGATTCGGCTTCCCCGTGCGTTTCAAAATCGAGTCATCGGACGATCCCACGTTCAAAGCCGGTGCGATGATTGTGGATCAGACCGCGAGCGACTTCCCGAAACGGGGCATGGCACCGTACACGGCTTACGCAGTTGAAGGCGCGAACAAGACGGGTCGCTATGTTCGCGTGACGGCCACAAAACTAGCCCCGCGATTGATGAACGATTTCATCCTGGCACTGGCCGAACTCGAAGCTTTCGATGCGGATGGCAAGAATCGCGCAGCCGGAAGACCGGTAACGGCATTCGATGGCATCGAAGCTCCATCTCGCTGGCGGAAGATTAACCTGACTGACGGACTATTCGCACCCGGACCTGCCCTTCCCGCTGCGGAGTTGGCCAAGCTCATTGCCAACCGCGATGCACTCCTGAAGACCGCACTCGGTGAAAAGGATTCGGCCGACCTCGCAACTGCAGAGGCTGATATCCGCATGGCCGACATCGAACTCGGCAAGTTGGCAGGATCGCAACGGACTGCGTACATCGGAACAGTCCACACTGGCGACGGGAACTTCGTCGGCACCGGTGCGACGGCCGGCAAGCCGCGACCGATCTTCATTCTCTCCCGCGGCGACGTGACGAAGCCCAGCAAGGCGGTCTTGCCGGGAGCAATCGTCGCCATACCGCGAATCAACGGACAATTCGAGCTGCCGCTTGATCATACGGAGGGCGATCGCCGTGCGGCCCTTGCGAAGTGGCTCGCTTCACCAAACAACCCGCTGACCTGGCGCGTGATGGCGAATCGCGTTTGGCAGCATCACTTCGGCAAGGGGCTGGTCGATACGCCGAACGACTTCGGCAAGATGGGGCAGCTGCCGACGCACCTCGAACTTCTGGATTTCCTTGCCGCGGATCTGCGCGAACATCAGTCGTTGAAGAAACTCCACAAACTCATTGTGACGAGCACCACCTACAAACAGGTTTCGACCTCCAACGAGGCGAATGCCAAACTCGATGGCGACAACCGCCATCTCTGGCGACAGAATCGTCGGAAGCTCGAAGCCGAGGCGGTTCGGGATTCGATTCTCACTGTCGCGGGCAAGCTCAACCTCACGATGGGCGGCCCGAGTTTTCAGGATTTCGTCGTCGAGAAGCCAGACCATTCGCCGCACTACCAGTACCACCTCCACGACCCCGAAGACGTGCGAGCGCACCGCCGTGCCGTGTACCGTTACGTCGTGCGATCGAAGCAACAGCCGTTCATGGCGGCACTCGACTGTGCCGATCCTTCGCTGGCCGTGGACAAGCGGAACCAGACACTCACACCGCAACAAGCACTGACACTGTTGAACAATAACCTCGCAGTGGCGATGGCGCAACACTTCGCGGCTCGCGTGGAGAAACTTGCTCCAAATGATGCGGGCCGCGTGGCCGCTGCTTCGCGGTTGGCATTTGGACGCGACCCCACACCGAAGGAATTGGAGGCACTCGTGGCTTACACGAAGGAACACGGCTTGGCGAACATGTGCCGTGTCATTATGAACCTGAACGAATTCGTGTTCGTTGATTGACTGCTGTTGGCCCGACAGATTTCGCAATTTGACACTATTATACCAGCAGGTTTGACCATGAATCGCCGTGACTTACTCTTCAACTCGGGTGGCGGACTCGGGGGCATCGCACTTGCGGCGTTGCTCGGCTCCGACCGACTTTTCGCGGACGCGCCGATGCGTGCCGATGGTGGTCTGCACCACAAGCCGAAAGCGAAGCGGGTCGTGCAGCTCTACATGGCCGGCGGCGCGAGCGCCGTCGATCTCTTCGACTTCAAGCCCGAGTTGGTGAAGCAGCACGGCAAGGCCGCGGACTTCGGCGAGCATGTCGAAACGTTCCAGAACGGCCTTGGCCCCTGGCTCAAACCCGTGTGGGATTTCAAGCCCTACGGCAAGAGCGGCAAGATGCTCTCCGAGACTGTGTCGCCACTTGGCGATGTGATCGATGAGATGGCATTCGTACACAACATGGTCGGCAAAACGGGCGTTCACAGTCAGGGGACACTCCTGCAAACGACAGGATTCAATCGCCCAGGATTTCCGAGCATGGGCTGCTGGGTGAGTTACGGCCTCGGCAGCGCGAACGAGAATTTGCCGACGTTCGTGGTGCTGCCCGACCATCGCGGACTGGCCTCGAACGGTACCAAAAACTGGGATAGTGCGTTTCTCCCGGCTCAGCACCAGGGCAGCGCGATCTATCCGGGCACCAAGACTCCCGTTGAGGATCTCTTCCCCGATGAACGGATGAAGTACGTCACGCGCGCGGGCGACAAGGCGGGCATCGACGTGCTCTCGCAATTGAACCGCGAACACGCGAGCACACGACCCGGCGACGAACGACTCGACGCACGCATCAAGAGCTACGAACTCGCCGCGAAGATGCAGCTTGCCGCGCCGGAAGCTCTCGACATCTCGATGGAACCGGCGAGCGTGCTGAAGGCGTACGGACTCGATCGTGGGAAGCAGTCGTTCGACAAGGACATCAACCCGATCGAAGAAACCGACTACTTCGGGCGGAAGTGTCTCGTCGCCCGGCGACTCCTCGAACGCGGTGTTCGGTTCGTGCAAATCTGGAGCGGCAACGACAACGGTTTCCCGCGTCGGAACTGGGACTCGCACGAGGACGTGAAACGCGATCACGGCCCACTGGCCTACGGCATGGCTCGTGGCGCGGCAGCCCTCATCGCCGACCTTAAACGAATCGGATTGCTGGAAGACACAATCATTCTGTGGACGACGGAGTTTGGGCGAATGCCAAGTTCGCAGGGTGGGAAGGGCCGCGATCACAACCCTTACTGCTTCACGAACTGGCTCGCAGGTGGCGGCATCAAAGGCGGTACCACGCACGGCCCGAGTGATGACTTCGGCTACAAACCCGCGGATCGCAAGCATCCGACCGAGGTGTACGACCTCCACGCCACAATCCTGCACTTGCTCGGCATCGACCACACGAGGCTGACCATTCGACATAATGGTATCGACCGCCGACTGACCGACGTTCACGGCCACGTCATCGACGAGTTGATTGCGTGAGAGTCTCCCTCATGCGATGCCCGATTCACGACCTGCACACGGCCGACATGCACGGCTCGCTGGTGAAGGAGATTTCGGCATGAACAGCCATTGAGAAATCGAGTTACAGTGACTGGCGGACCTGCAGTGTTAACTCGCAATGCCCGGCGCGTTGTCGCGGCTGATCCTTCCACTAACCACCCCGAACAGGAAGTCATTCCATGACCAACCTTCCCCGTGTCATCGTCGCGGATTTTGTCCCCGAGCCGTTGGAGTGCGAACGATGCATCCTGAATGGTCATGCGCAGGTGGTGGCATTGAACCTGAAACACCAGGAAGAACTGGATGGTCAACTCGACGATGCCGATGCCGTGATGATCTATCATTACTTGCGTCTGACTCGCGCCCATATCGAGCGGTTGAAGCACTGTAAGGTCATCGTGCGACCGGGTGTCGGTTACGACAACATCGACATCGCGGCGGCGCGGGAGCGAAACATTCCGGTCTGCAATGTACCCGACTATGGGACGGAGGAAGTCGCCGACTCGGTCATCGGGATGGCGATCACCCTTGCCCGCGGCACGCACTTTCTCAACAGCCGGTTGCGACGCGGAATCGGCAACTGGAACGTCGAGCAAGCCGCACCGATTCACCGGCTCCGCGGACGAGTCTTCGGAATCGTAGGCTGCGGTCAGATTGGTGCGGCGACGGCGCTGCGTGCCAAGTCGTTCGGGTTCGACGTCGTGATCTATGATCCGCCGCTTCGCGACGGCGTCGATAAATCGCTGGGCGTAAGACGAGTCGATTCACTGGAGGAACTGCTCCAGCAGAGTGATGTCATCAGTCTGCACTGCCCGCTCACGCCTGAAACGCGCGGGATGATCGGGGCAACACAGCTCGCGCAAATGCGACGAGGCACCGTGCTGGTCAACACCGCTCGCGGCGGAGTCGTCGATACCGCAGCGGTCGTCGAGGCACTGGCTTCGGGACACCTCATGGGGGCAGGCATCGACGTACTCGAACAGGAACCACCGCCGGAAGATTCGCCGGTACTGCGTGCGTGGCGCGACACGTCGCATCCGGCCCACGATCGGTTGCTGTTGAACCCTCACACGGCCTACTACAGCGAAGAAGGAAGCAACGAGTTTCGCACCAAGGGATCGCAGGAAGTGCTGCGAGCGCTTCATGACCAGCCTTTGCGAAATCGAGTCAACTGATCGCAACACCCCGCATAAGCGTATTTCAACAGCGATATGAAATGACAATTATCATGGATCCGACTGGACATCGACGATCAGAAACCCGACGGTTACCAATAATGATTGAGTGCGGCCGCACACTGGTGAAGGCGGTCTTCAATGCAGATCGGCGATCGACAATCTTGTCGACGCGCCCCCCGCGATCACTTTATACTCTCCAACAGTGCACCTCCAACGATCGGTGGTGTCGGTATCGTCTCCTCTTTCAGCGAGCGACGTCATGACTCTCCCTCCAACTCGTCGTGGGCTCCTCCAACTCGGGGCGGCGGCTCCCCTCGGTTATCTGTTCAGCGGCCCGGCTTGGTCGGTCGTGCGGGCGGCGGGGGCCAACGAAAAACTCCGCGTCGCCGGGATCGGTGTCGGCGGCAAAGGCTTTAGCGATATTGAACAGGCCGGCGCCGCGATGGAAGTCGCCGCGCTCTGCGACATCGACGACGAACGGCTCGAGAAACGGGCCACCACCTGGCCGAAGGCTCGGAAATTCCACGATTACCGAAAGCTTTTCGACGAAGTCGGTCAAGAGATCGACGCGGTCGTCGTGTCGACGCCCGACCATTCCCACGCTTTGCCGTCGTTGATGGCGATCCGCTCGGGAAAGCACGTTTACTGCCAGAAGCCTTTGGCCCACACCCCGGCGGAAGCCCGATTGCTGCGCGAAGTGGCCGCAAAGGCGGGCGTGGTCACGCAGATGGGGAATCAAGGCTCCGGGCTCAGCGGCCTTCGCCGGGCGGTCGAACTCATTCGCAGCGGTATTCTCGGAGATGTCACCGAAGCCCATGTCTGGACGAACCGCCCCTTCAAATATTGGAAGCAATCGCCGGATGTCGTCGCCCGGCCGCCCGAGGCCGCAATCCCGAAGCGCGTTCACTGGGAAGAATGGATCGGAGCGGCTCCGTTCCGCCCCTTCGCGGTCCGCGACGACAAGACCGCGCCGGGCGGTAAGAAAGCGGCGTATCACCCGCACGATTGGCGCGGCTATTGGGACTTCGGTACCGGTGCACTTGGCGATATGGCCTGCCATACCGCAAACATGCCGTTCCGTGCGTTGGAACTCGATTTCCCCACGGCGGTGATCGCCGAGGCGGCGATCACCAACGCGGAGACTTACCCCGCTTGGGCCCGCATTTCGTACCTCTTCGCCGCGAAGGGGAAGAAGCCCGCGATCACGCTGCGCTGGTACGAAGGGGCCGACAAGGGCCAACGGGTTCTGCCGCCCGCCGAGTTGCTCGCCAAGGTTCTCCGCACCGGCGAAGTCGCAACCGACAGCGGATCGCTACTGATCGGTCCGAAAGGTATGCTTTACAGCCCGAACGACTACGGGGCCAAGTTCCGCCTTGTGCCCGATAAGGAATTCGCGGAGATCAAGACCGAGAAACCGGAGAAAGGGCCGGAAGGGGTTGAGAAGGATCAGGACGCCTACCAGAAGCGCGAGTGGGCCGAGGCGATCCGCGCCGGCAAACCGGCGATGGCGTATTCAAACTTCGACTATGCCGGTCGGCTTACCGAAACGATGTTGCTCGGCAACATTGCCGTGCGTTTCGCCGGGACGAAGCTCGAATGGGATGCTCCGTCGTTGAAGTTCAGCAACTCGGCGGCAGCGACCGCCCTCGTGAGCAAAGCCTACCGCAAAGGCTGGGAACTTGGATAAAGGAGATCATCAAGCGTATCGTCTTCGGCCTGGTCGCAGGGCACTTTCTCGCATCGGCGCAGGCCAAACGGTCACCGCGTTCGCGGGGATAGGTTGCGATGTAGGTCGTTGATGTTCCACTGCTGTGGGATGCGTCTCATACCGTAATCGGCTTGGTGCACATCCGCAGGGGAAGCAAATGATGCCTCGACTTTGGCGAAGAGCAAGCAGTACCATTCTCGCCGCGGCACTGGTGGTCGTGGCCTATCCGGGCGCTA
>Ga0105047_10004383_pt1 | contig 24562 bp, 20 predicted proteins | sample MAT04_FD_78384 | JGI IMG/M metagenome (GOLD analysis project Ga0105047, IMG submission 78384) | Freshwater microbial communities from Lake Fryxell liftoff mats and glacier meltwater in Antarctica - MAT-04 (megahit assembly) | ecosystem: Environmental > Aquatic > Freshwater > Ice > Liftoff...
AATGCCTTCGAGAGCTACGTTCGCGAGGCGCTCGGACGAACGGGTCGTTGGGGCTCGGATGTGCGTTGCCTGGCGCGGCGCCCTCGGGACTTGCCGCGCTTGCGTATAGCACTTGCGTCGGACCGCCTGTCGCTGTCCGTCGTCGCGCTGGTCGCGCGCCTCGCGACGCCGGACGATGAGGCCGACTGGATCGACCGTGTGACTGGGCGCTTGACTGCGCGCGGCATTGACGTCCGACAGCCGCGCGCCGAGCCCAAGGAGCGGAAGCTGGAGGTCCGCGACGACCAGGCTCCGCCACGCGTGTCGATCGCCATGACCGTCTAGCGCGTCGACGCGTGGGCCTTCGAGCAGGCCTATGCGCGACATCGAGCTCGGCGAGCTCGCATGTGCCATCGTCGACCTCGAGGTCTGGCGCGCGTTCGGCTATGCGTCGTTCGACCACTACTGCCGCGAGCGCATCGGCCTCGCGGCAAGCAGCGTGGCCACCCGCGTTGCACTCACCCGCCGCTTCGGGAACGTTCCCGGTCCGCACGGCCCTGGGCCCGGGTCGCATCTGCTACGAGGCCGCCGCACTGGTTGCCCGCATCTGCGGCCCCATGAACGTGCATGCCTGGATCGAGCGCGCGACCCAACGCACGGTGAAGCTACCTACGCGATCACTGGCGCTGTGCTTCCTCGGTTTGTCGCAGCCGAAATGTGACACCGCACCACGTTCGCTTCCGTAGCCAAGGCGGCGAAGAACGAACCAACCTGATTTCATTGTGCGAGCGCTGCCACCTCGAGATCGTGCACGGCGACAAGCTGCGTGTCTCCGGCCACGCCCCGCACGGGCTGACGTGGCAGGCCAACGGCTGGGCCAGCGGCCGCGCGCTTGCGGCAAGCTCCGCCTCGGGCACCGACCAGGTGACGTCGACCGTCGCCCGCGGACTCGACCGTGCCGTCGCTGTTGAACGCAGTCGCGCGCAGGTGGTCGTCACCGCGAGCGAGGGTCGCGACGGCGCCGCTGGGCGAACCGATCACGAGTGCATCACCAGCGACCATCGCGCTCAGCACAGGGCGTTGTGCAGGTGTCGTGGGACTGGCATTCGCTTCGAGCGGGCGACCGCTGGTCAGGTCCCAGACGACCTCGGCGGCCGCGAAAGACGACGCTGTCGCTCACCACCTCGCGACGTGGTCCTCGGTCACGCCGACCAGGTCGAGCACGTCGAGCGGCAACCGATCGGGCAGCCGCACCACCCCGCGAAAGGTGCCAATCGGCTGCACGTACCAGCTCTGCGCGATGATCAGGTTCTTGTCCTCACGTCGCTCGCCAAGCGGCGTGAACACCAGGTCGAGCACGCCATCCGCTGACTTGATTGACCACGGCCGCAGCGTGTCCTGGCGGTCGTACTCGAACGTGACCGGGCCGACCGGCACCAGATCGTCGCCGATCCACACCACGTTCTCGACCGGCCCATTGAAACCCTCGACCAGGTTCAGCGACAGGCCCGGGCTCGTCGCCGACGCCCAGCGCCAGCGCGTGTCGCGCGCGAGCAGGCCGTGGGTGTGGTCCAGCGCGCCGATGCCGCCCGCCAGCTCGAAGCGCTGCCCCTCGCTGGCGACAAAGCCACGCGCCGCGAGGCCGACCGTCTTGTGGGTGCAGTTGGCGACGCCGCCGTCGATCTCGGCGATCGCGCACAACGCGGGAGGCCCGCCGCTCGACTCGAGCGTCGCGTCGATCACGAAGCCATCGGGTCCGCTGCCATGAATCACCCAGGTCGACCCCGTTCCTTCGACCGCGAGGCGCAGCTTTCCGCTCTTGAAGGTCGAGCATGCGCCGGGCCCGGCGAGCTCGGTGAAGCGTGCCGCCCCGGGTAGCGCGGTGCGCGAGACGTTCATCACGAGGCGAGCGGTACGCCGATCGAAAATGTAAGCAAACGCAGTCGCGGCGATGCCGACGTCAATGATGGCGAGCGCGACGACACAGCTCTCGCTGGCAATCGACGCATAATGCCAGGTCTTCAGGTGGAGCTTGCGCCAGAGCGCGTTGTGCCCGAGCGCGGGTGCGAGACTCCGCCACGAGACGCGGCCGGCGTAGCCGCGATAGGCGCCGAGCGCCGGTATGCCGGACGCATCGAGCAACGACTTCGGAGCCTCGTTGGCGATCATCGCGTCACCCGCCGACGCCAGGCCGTGAGCCTCCGCATTCGCGGCGCGCGCCCCATCGAGCCCAAGCCGCAAGCACTGGAGTCCTGGACACAATCATCGGCGGTGACCTCAGCGGTCGGGCCGTAGATCTCCCAAGGGGCAGCCCCTTCATTCTCAAAGCTGCTGTTGGGCACCGTCACAACGACCAGCGTCGGGAGTGGGACCGAGTCGGCCCGCCACGACAGCCACGAAAAGACACCAAGCACACGGCGCATGCGACCTCCGGGTCGCGCATCCTGCCGCAGACTCAGCGCGATTTCCACGCTACCAACAGCCGGAGCTCCGCCCGACACCTGCGAAGTCGTCGCATGGGTTGAAGCTCGGCTCGAGCGTGACGTTGTCGACGCGAATGGAACCCGTGCCCTTGCCGGTCGGCGAGCGGATGACGACCACCGGCCGCATGAACGTGTGAAGGCCGCAGGCCGGGGCGAGACACATCAACGGCAAGAATGTGCCGCTTCAGACCCTGACAATTCGAAGCGATGGGTCGAGTTTGATGAGGTCGTCGGGATCGCTCGTCACGACGCCCCCGCCGTGCGCCCGAGCGCACAACGCCACAGACGCGTCGACTATATCCGTTGTCTTGGTGACACCACATAGCTGACCGGCAGCACGCGCCCGACGGTCTGTTAGTGGTTCGATCTCAATCGTCTCTGATCCGAGTAGGCGTGCCAATCGCACCTGCTTCCTACCGTCTCTCCAGGTCTGGGCCACAACCCCTGCCGGCACGAGCAATCGTTGTCTGCGCTCGCGCGCCACGACAATAATTGCGAGTATCGTTCGATCAGCACGCTGGAACGCGATGAGCGCGCCCGAATCCAGTGTCAGCGTGCTCATGAGTTCCGCTTTCGCTGGCGGATGCTCGGTCCGTCAAGCGCTTCGCGAGCGCGCTTGAACTCTGCCCGGGTCAGAGGCCCACCGGACTCCGACAGCATCTGCTGGAGGAGGTGGTCGAGCTCGTCCTGCATGAGCTTCTGATCAATCGCAGCACTCACGTAGGCGCTCAGGCTCGCACTTCGGCCGCTTCGCACCGCTGCGCGAGCGCGTGTCAGCACCTCCGACGGTACCGAGATGGCAATCTTTGAGGTCGTCATACCAGCGGTATGACTGGCAGCGAGTCGCCGGTCAAGGTAGCGGACCATCGAAAAGGCGCGCACGGCTTCAAATCGGTCGTAACCACAGGCCTTTGACGGCGCCTTGTGGATCGAAGACCAGCAGCAGGTTCAGCCGCGTGTCGTTGCTCATGCGCAAGAGAACCTGCGCCGCGGGCATGCGCTCCTCCTTCTCTTTGAGCTCGCTCTGCCAGGCGTCCATGATCTGCAGTGGGGCCCCGTGCGCGCGGATGAGACCATCGAGGATCGACTGCAGCTTGGTCGCGGGCAGCTCGGTCGCGAGCGCGGTCGTGAAGCTCGAACGCACCAGCTCGAAGTTGCCGTTGAGCATGTTCTGGAGGGTCTGCACCGCGAAGCGTGCCGACGGATTCTCGACGCTGCCGGCATCGAACTGGGTCACCGCGGGACAGGCCGGCGGTGGCGCACACTCGAGCTTCGGGCACGGCGGCGGTGGCTCGCTGCAGGCGGCCGTCGTGATGAACAGGAACAACAAGGTGCGCGCTGGCCAGGACGTGCGGACGGGTCGGTTCATGGGCACCTCGGGCTCGGGAAGAAGCGCCCCGATGCACCCGAAGCGTTTACACCGATGCACGCGCACGGGCCACCCGCGCGTGCGCCGAGGTCGTGTACGAACGGAGTGGGTGACGCCGATCCAATAGTCGCCTACGTTCACTGCCCATGTCCGCGCATGCCACGATTCGGACCGCGATCGTCGTCGAGACCCTCCCACGCGGGCGCTGGCTCGCATGGCCGTTTGCCGATCCCGAGCTGACCCAGCTCGGCCGGCCCGAGGACGACCCGCTGCTGATCATGTCGCTGGCGCTGCCCGAGCACTTGAAGTCGCTCGCGGGCAGCGACATCGCGCGCTACGCGACGCCGGCCGGGACGCGGCTGCGCACCACGCCGGTCGCTTTGGAGCGGGCCGATCGACTGGACCGGCCGGCGCGTCTGGTGCGCGCGCCGGAGCGATTCACGATGCTTGTGCCGTGGCTCGTGACGCCCTATGGCAAGGAGCTGTGGCTGCACATCCCGCCGCTCAAGCTGACCCTGCGCGCGGATGTCGACGGCAAGGATGCGGACCTCGACGTCGAGGTCCCGGCACTGGTCGCGAGCGAGGTGCGGCGTGTGGTCGCGGCGACCGAGCCGTCGCCCGAGGAGCTGTTGAAGCTGTTTCCAGCGCTGCGCTATCGGCTCGAGTGGATCGACATCGCGCTCGAGAACGACAGCACGCGTGGGCGCTCTTCGTCGGCGAAGACAGCCGCGAAGATGATCGAACAGGAGGAGGCGCACGGGTTGCTGCTGACCGTCGCGAGCCCGGTGCACGCGGACGCGCGTGTGCTCGAGGGCGCGCCGCTGGTCGGCCGGCCGGGTGAGCTCGAGACGTTGGATCGGCTGCTCGCCAAGCACAGCGTGCTGGTGCATGGGCCCGAGCTCGCCGGCAAGACGGCGCTGATCGAAGGTTGGCTGCGGGCCCGCCTCGCGTCGCCCGAGCCGCGCGACCCGAAAGCGCTGCCGCCGGTGCTGGTCTACGCGACCTCGGGCGCGCGTCTGATGGCCGGCATGAGCATGCTCGGGCAATGGCAGGAGCGGCTCAAGCGCGTCTTGTCGGCGACCGCGAGCTTGTCGGGTGTGTTGTGGATCGAGCACCTCGGCGAGCTGGTCGGTGAGGCAGGCCATGGCGAGGAGCTCGCGAACGCGCTGAGGCCGTGGCTCGAGGATGGGCGCGTGCGCGTCGTGACCGAGCTGCGCGACGACGAGGTCGACCGGCTGGAGCGGCGCTACCCCGCCTTGCTGGCGGTGCTGCGGCGGGTGCGGCTGGCGCCGCTGGAAGCGCCGGCGACGCTGCATGTGCTGGCGGCGCGACGCGAGCACATGCGGATACAAGAACCCGACCGACCCGGCTTCGACCCGAGCGCCTTGCCGGAAGTGATCGCGTTGGCCGGTCGCTATCAATCGCACCTCGCATTGCCGGGTTCCGCGGTGCGGCTCGGCGAAGACCTGCGCAGCCTCGCCGACGCGGAGCGTACCGCCGACGGGCGGGTGCTGGTCATCGATCGCGCGCTATTGCAGCGGCTCTATGCATCGCTGACGGGACTGCCGCTGTGGCTTTTGGATGACGCGAAGAGCTTCGATCTCGACGCCACGCGCGCAATCCTGGAACGCCAGGTGATCGGCCAGGACGCGGCCGTGCGCGCGGTCGCGGAGAGCCTGGCCGTCATCAAGACGCGGCTTGCTGCACGCGGCAAGCCGCTCGCTTCGTTCCTGTTCGCGGGCCCGACGGGCGTCGGCAAGACCGAGCTCGCGCGGGCCCTGGCGATCCACTTGTTCGGGTCGGAGCAGCGCCTCGTGCGCTTCGACATGTCGGAGTTCATGGACGCGTCCGCGGCCGAGCGATTGATCCGCGGCGGTGACGGTCAGAAGGACGGGCTCCTCACCCGGCGACTTCGGCGCGAGCCGCTGTCGATCGTGCTGCTGGACGAGATCGAGAAGGCCCACCAGAGCGTCTTTGATCTTTTGTTACAGGCACTTGGCGAAGGCCGCCTGACCGACGCGGCGGGCCGCACCGCGAGCCTCGAAGGGGCGATCGTCATCCTCACGAGCAACCTCGGCTCGGCCGACAAGGTGAAGCGCATCGGGATCTCCGACGGCTCCGGCGCGGCCGAGTCGCTGGCGGCGCACTACCTCGCTGCGGTGCGCAAGCACTTCGCGCCCGAGATGGTCAATCGCATCGAACGCATCATCCCGTTCGCTTCTCTCGGCGCCGAACCTCTACGGAAGATCACGCGGCTCCAGGTCGAGCGCGTGCGAAAGCGGCGCGGCCTGACTCAAATCGAGCTGGTCGTGAGCGACGCGGCGCTCGACCAGATTGCCATTGCGGGCACGACCGCCGAATACGGCGCACGCGCTTTGCGGCGCGCGATCGATCGACTGCTGGTCACGCCGCTAGCGCACGCGATCGCAGGGCAACCGATGGACAAGGTCGCCTGTATCGCGGTTGATTTTGTCGACGGCGCCATCGCCTTCACGCTCACCGAGCGCACCAAGGTGGTCGCGACCCATCCGCTGATGCAGCTCGGACGGCTCAGGCGGGAGGCACGCGGCTTCATGCGGTCGGCCTCGGTGCGCGAGGTAAAGGACCGCCTCGAGCAGCTCGACGCGGACCTGATGCGTGGTGCGCCGCCCGGCCCGCTGCTGGCCGAGCGTGCGCGCCTCGATGGGTTGCTGGCACCGTTTCGCAGCATGACCGAGGACCTCGAGCAGCTCGAAGACCTCTTCTATATGGACCGGCGCGCGACCGGTGGCACGGGCGCGACGCGCCCAGAAATCGAGGCAGAATACCTGTGGGCCGAGGCGCGCATGAACGACCTCGGGCCGGCCGCGTTCGAGGTGTTGACGGCCATCGAGCCACGGCGCGACCACGCGCTGCTGGCGCTGACCGAGCTCGATGAGGAGCGCGCGTTCGATCGCTGGCTGGTGCCGCTCATCGAAGAGGCGGAAGCGCGGCGCTGGACGCTGCACGCATGGATCGAGGGCGAGCGCGGCGAACGTTCGAACCGGAGCGAATCGGACAGCGCGAACGCAAGCGGGGCGGATGGGGCGGCGCGCTGGCCGTACTACGTCGGGTTCGGTCCACCACGTACAGCGACTGAACTGTACCTCAGGCTAGAGGAGAGGCCGACCGCGTTCAGCCACCTGCTGCTTGGTGTGAGTGGTCGCAATGCGGGCACGCTGCTCGCGTGCGAGGCGGGGCTGATGGCGTTCCGACCGCAGGGCGACTCACACGCGCACCTGCTTGTGAAGGTGCTGTCGACGATGCGCTCGACCATCACGCCCGAAGGCCTGCGCGACTCGGAGCTATTGTCAGCGCCTCCGTTCGGAAGTCGCACGTCACTCTCGCATGGCACTCCGGCGCGCCTCTTCCACGCTGGACCCGATCGCATCGTCGCGTCGACGCTCGGTATGACCAACGAGGTTCCGGGCGACGTGGTCGCCTGGTTCAAGCGCTGGGAGCAGCATGCGGCGCGTCACATCCGGACGTACGACGACAACCTCGAGCACGATCGCACCGAGGTCTTCGAGAGCCCGTTCGACGACGAGCAGCTCATCAAGCGCCTCATGCGCGATGCTATCGCCGACCGCGACGGCGAGCTGCAAGGAGGCCGCTCATGAGCTTCCTCGTCACCATCTACGAGCACCGCATCGGCTTCACGCAATATAGCTGGACCACCCTCGGGCTCGGGTCGGCCAATATCGACGACAAAGGGACCTCGCTCCCGCTCTTGAAGGAACGGTTCCTCCACAAGCTCAAAGCCTGGGTCAAGAAGGCCAAGGCGCGCGAGCTCGCGGTCCTCGAGAAGTTGCCAGGGCTCACGCTCGAGCGACATCGTTTGACCCTCGACTTGAAGCGCCTGTCGGCGACCCTGAATGTGCCACTGGTTTTGGAGCCACGATTTACCGGAGTCGGTGAGCCGCTGATAATTGGCTACCACCCGCTCGCCCAGCAGGACTTCTTCGTCGTCGATCCCGAGCGTCCCATCGCGCTGCAATATCGCGTTTTTCTGCTAGAATTGATGCGCGACGCGGCCGACGGCGATGCACTCAAAGACCTCGAGACGCGCAAGGACCGCATCCGCACGCTGGTGTTCGACGCGGAGATCCCGTCGCTGTTAGAGCGCGTCGGGCCCGCCAAGGGCGCTTGGTGGAGCGACCTGCGACCCGAGAACGACAAGAAGAAGGAGGACGAGGGCGTCGCCTCCGAGCTCGACGAGATCGCGGTCGACCTGAGCGAGCGCGCGACCGAGAGCGCCTTGACCATCGGACTTTCACGCGAGCCGTTCGGGACGCAGTTGCGCACGCTCGCGGCGCGTGGCTCGGTCGTCGTGGTCGGGCCGCCGGGTGTCGGCAAGACGACGCTTATCCATCGCTGGGTCAGCGAGCGCCTGAACGAAGACGGCTATGCGATCCATCGCAGCCTCGATCAGGTGCGCAAGATCTGGTCATTGTCGGGCCGCCGCATCCTCGCCGGCATGAAGCATCACGGCGACTGGGAGGCGCGCGTCGCCAAGCTCATCGACGAGCTGCAGCGCCGCCGCGGTCACCTCTACGTGCCCGACCTGCAGGCGTGGGCGCGGCTTGGTCGGACGCGCGACAGCGAGCGATGCCTGGCGGATGTGATGCGGGGTCCGCTCGAGCGGCGCGAGGTAACGATCGTCGGCGAGGCGACGCGCGAGGCTTGGGCGCGCATGGAAGAGGAGGCGCCGGCGTTCGCCGCGCAGTTCCAGATTCTCACCCTGCCCGAGCCGCACCCGGACGAGCTGGTGCGCATGCTGCTCGCGACCGCGCGGACGATGGAAGACGAGGGTGTTCAGTTCGACACGGCGGTCTTCGACGTGGTGCGCGACTGGTCCGAGCTCCTCTACCCTGGACGGGCGGAGCCGGGGCGGTCATTGGCGCTGCTCGAGGAGTCGAAGAAGCTCGACGACTGGATCGGCGAGTACGAGCTCATCGACGCGCTCTCGGAGCGGGCCGGTGTGCCGTACGAGCTGCTCGGTCATCGTTCGCAGGTGGCGAACTACGTGCCGGACGCGATGAACCAGATCCGCGCGCACGTGGTCGGTCAGACCGAGGCGACCGAGGCGATGGCGGATCTTATGCAGCGCATCCGCACCGGCTTGACCGATCCCGCACGGCCCTGGGGCGTGTTCCTGTTCACCGGCCCGACTGGCACCGGCAAGACCGAGCTCGCCAAGGGCCTGGCGCTGCAACTCTATGGTGATGACGACCGCCTCTTGCGCATCGACATGAACCAGCTGAGCGGGCCCGACGCGGCGAGCCGCTTGATCGGCGACGCGCTCCAGCCGGATGGGCGCCTGACGGGACCTATCCTCGATTCGCCGTTCCAGGTGGTGTTGCTCGACGAGCTGGAGAAGGCACATCCTTCGGTCCTGTATCTCTTATTGCAGCTGCTCGATGAAGGGCGCCTGACCGACGCGGCGGGACGAACGGCCGACTTTCGCCGGACTGTCATATTGATCACCTCCAACCTCGGCGCGTCGCCAAGACCGCCGACCGGCTTCGGTGATGCGCCGACGGCGTCGGTGCGGCGCGCGGACACGACCCGCGCAGTCGCTGCGGCGCTGCCGCCCGAGCTGTTCAATCGGCTCGATGGTGTGGTCGCGTTCCAACCACTAGGGCGCGAGGTCGCGCTGACCATCGCTGCGCGCGCGGTCGCGAAGCTGTCGGACCGACCGGGTCTGCGCGACCGCCATGGCAGTCTCGTGTGCACGCCGGCGGCGTTGGATTTGATCGTCGCCGCTGGCTTCGATCCCGAATATGGCGCACGCACCGTGAAGCGCTGGATCGAGTCGAATATTACCGATCCAATAGCTGCCGGTCTCGTGCGCCTGCCAGGCGATCACTTCAAGCGGGTGCGGGTCGATGCGCGGGCTGGCAATATCGATATCGAGATTGACGCGCTGGCACCGGCAGGAAAGACGCATGCGCTGCCGTTCGCGTATCTGTTGGACTTCTCGCCGTCGGACTGTGACCGACCACTCGACCAGATGGCGACCACATTGGCTGAGGCCGAGCTGGCATTAGGGCTGCGACCCGAGCAGGACGAGGCGGACATGCATCGTGTAGTTGCGCCGGTCGACGCCGACGAGGCCGACCGCCTCTATTGGCGTGATCAATTACAGAGCGCCATCGCCGACACTCTCAAGACATTGCGGCGCATCCGCAATATCCGGCGCAGCCCGCTGCGCGACATCGTCGAGGCATTGTCGCGCGCAGCGTTCCTCGTGCGTATCGCGCCGCGGGTCGACAGCGACATACACCGCGTGACCTTGCGCTTGTCGCGACCGATGCGTGGAGCCTTGCGGCGCTTGTTGCCGGCGCTGGTGGATGCGTATCGCGCGCCACCGTTCGAGGTCGAAGACTACGCGAAGCAGTCCCATGATGGGCGCGTGACAACCGACCTGCGGCAGGTGAATGTCGAGGATGCGGAGCGGGTGGTGCTGCGGCTGGCCGGACTCGGCGTGCGCGAGGCGTTCGTCGGCGAGGTCGGGAGTCATGTGCTCGACACGATGGCCGGTGGTCTCGAGGTCGTGACGGTGCAGGTGCTGCCGCCCGCGGCCGATGCGCAGCCGGCGAAGTCGCTGCTGGCGGCGGTGTCAGAGCTCGACCAGCAGGTGCGCACGCTGCGGCACGAAGCGGCACAGGCGAACACGCCCGCGGCGAAGGAGGCGCGGCCGTATGTCGCGATCGACCATCGCACGGGGCACGAGGAGTCGGGGCACATCCTCGAGCTGGCGCAGCTGGTCGCGTGGTGTCTGGCACTGAGCATCTCGGCCGAGCCAGTGGCCGCGGTCGCGACGAATGAGGTGGCGTCATGAGCGCGCCGCGCGAGCCAGAGGTCAGGAAGAGCTGCCGCGTGTACGTCGTGCAGCACGACAACGGGTGCTTCACGGCGATCTTGATGCGCCAGTGGAACATCTTCTTCGACAAGCCGGCGCCGTCCGCTTACGGCAAGAACCTCGACGACGTGCTCGCGGCGCTCGACGTCGAGCTCGCGCAGCGCGCCTCCGCGGGGGACGATCCACTGCAGCGCTACCTGTGGGCCGAGACGTTCCAGATGCGCTCGGTGACGATCGAAGTGCGGCCGCAGACGTTCGTCGACAAGCGACCGGTGATCGGCGCGCGCGCATTTCCCCTGACGCTGCAATATGCCGCCTGTCAGCTGAAGGGAGGCGCTTGGCGCGTGGGGCTACCGCGCTTTGGTTGGTGGATGGTGCTGGAGTCGCTCGACCTCGCGAAGGACGCGCTCGAGACGGCCATCGGGGCGGCGCTGCTCGGCTCGCAGGAGAAGCTCGTGTTCGAGTTCCGGCGCGACGGCAAGGAGCTCGTGCGCGAGTGGACTTCACGCCTCGTCGACCTCGACAAGGACGCGGGCGAAGACGGCGAGGAGTCGCTGGCGGAGCTGTATCCGACCATGACCCAGGTCGCTGACGAGCTCGTGTCGCGGGCACGCGCACGCAAGATAACCGGCACGCACGGCGCTTGGCAGAGCCCCTTCGAATATCGCGTCGAACATCCGTGGTCGACGCTGCTGGTCGGACCGCGCGGCGTCGGCAAGAGCACGCGTATCCGGCAGTTCGCGAAGATGTTGGCGCAGAAGAAGAAGGGCAAGCGCGAGGGCGACGAGCGGCGGCTGTGGCACACGTCGAAGGACCGCATCCTCGCCGGCATGATGTACCTCGGTATGTGGGAAGAGCGCGTGCTGAAGATGGTCGCGGAGCTGAGCGAGCGCGGCGACTGGTTGTATGTCGAGCGCCTCGTCGACCTGCTCGAGTTGGTCGGCGGATCGTCCGGTGGGACGATCGGTGAGCTGCTGTTGCCCGCGGTCGAGGCGGGCGAGATCTACATCGTGGCGGAGGCGACCCAGGAGGAGGCCGACCGGCTGCTGCGCCGCCATCCGCGCTGGTGGGACGCGCTCGCGATGACCTGGGTCCATCCGCCGGACGAGGCGGTCCTGGCCGCCTGGATTCCATCGTTCTGCGAGTCGGCCGAGTTCAAGCTCGGGCGCATGCGTGGCACGCCGTGGGAGCGTCCGGCGCTGCGGCGCTTGATGCAACTGCAGGCGCGCTTCGAGCCGAGCGTGGTTCAGCCGGGCGCGGCCGTGAGGTTCATCGACTGGTGGGTGCGCACGACGAATCCTACTGAAGTAGCATTGCAGCTGGCACATCCACCGTTGGATGCCGACACGGTGACCGATGCGTACGCGCGCTACTCGGGGTTGCCGGTCGACATGGTCTCGGACCGCATCGCGACGACCGCGGAAGACCTGCAAGCGGGCCTCGAAGAGCGCGTCGTCGGGCAGTCCCATGCGGCCGCGATCGCCGCGAAGGTGATCGCGCGCTTCAAGGCGGGCCTGTCGGATCCGCAGCGGCCGATTGCGACCTTGCTGTTCGTCGGGCCGACCGGCGTCGGCAAGACCGAACTCGCGAAGGCGATGTGCCAGAAGATGTTCGGCGCCGAGACCAAGATGATCCGCCTCGACATGAGCGAATATCATCTGCCGTGGTCGGCCGCGCGGTTGTTCCAAATAGGTGAGGCAGGACGCGGAGGTACGAGCCTCGCCGAGCGCGTCAGGCAGCAGCCCATAGCGCTGGTGCTGCTCGATGAGATCGAGAAAGCCCACCCGACCATCTTCGATACATTGATGGCGGTACTCGACGAGGGCCGCTTCACCGACCAGCGCGGCGAGGTCGTCGACTTCCGCACGACCCTGATCGTGATGACCTCGAACCTCGGCGCCGGCGGCCCCAAAGCGACCGGCTTCGCGACCGGCATGGGCACCGGCACCGGCACCGACTACTTCGGCGCCGCACGCCGCTGGTTTCGACCCGAGCTGCTCAACCGCATCGACCACATCATCCCGTTTGCGGGGCTTGGGCGCGGCTCGATCGATCGTATCGTCGACCTCGAGCTCACGCACATCGCCGCCCGGGAAGGCCTCGGGCGGCGGGGGATCGTGCTGCAGGTCGGCGCTACCCTACGGGAACGGCTCGCGCACGAAGGCTATCATCCCGACTATGGTGCGCGCGCATTGCGACGCGTGCTGGAGGACCGGTTGGTCATCCCGCTCGCGGCCTTGCTCGCCGCCGACCCCGAGCTACGCGGCGTGACTCTCGTCGCCGGTCTCAGCGGCGATGCGGTCGTGTTCGACACGACCTGATGACATCAAAATCAGCGGCAGCCGCGGCCCCACCAATTACGCGGTCCTTGCTGCTGAGCCTGATGATGAGCGTGCGGGTGGCCATGATGCGCATGACCATGCCCATGCTCGCGGCGCTCGGCACGCGCCATCGGCACCGCCTCGACCTCGATCGCCTGACCATGACGCGCGAGCTTCACCTTTACGGTGGTGCCGGCCTTGCCTGCCATCGCCGCCAACAGGTGCGCATGGTCCGAGGTCGCATTGCCATCGATCGCGACTAGCGTGTCGCCGACCAGGATCCCCGCGCTCGCGGCCGCCGAGCCAGTGACGACACCGGTCACCAGCAGGCCGGTCGCGATCGCCGCGTCGACCCGCAGGTGTTCGGGCAGCTCGACCTGCTGGATGGCGACGCCGAGGTGCGCGGGCGTGGTCGTGACGCCACTGGCGAGGTGGCCGACGACGCGGCGCACGGTCGCGGTCGGTAGCGTCGCGCCGCCCGGCACCAGGCCACGCGTATTGAGGCCGAGCACCTGGCCCGCGAAGTCGACGAGCGGTCCGCCCGAGAAGCCGGGCGGCAAGGTGCCGTCGACATCGATGAACGCGTCGACCGCGCCGCCGCGCGCTGTCACCCAGCCCGGTCCGATCTGCGCGACGATCCCGAAGGTCGTGCGCACGCCGGTCGCGGTGCGCGCGACCGGCGCGACGAACAGGCCGACACGCGCGCCATCGCTCCAGGCCGCGTCGCTCAGCGGGGCACCGTCGATGGCGTCGGCGCGCACCAGCGCCAGCTCGGTCGTCTCGTCGACGCCGACGAGCGTTCCGCTGCGCTTGCCGTTCGCGGTGTGGATGACGATCGCGGCGTCGCGCTGCTCGTGGAAGAGGCGCGAGGTCGTGACGATGAGGTTGTCGCCAGCGGACCACACGGTCCCACTCGCGAGGCGCTGGTCGGCGCTGATGTGGACGACGGCCGGACCGACCTTGGCGATCGCGTCCGCGAGCGCCGTGCCGATGTTGCCGAGATTCGAATCGATGTTTGCGTTGCTCATGTCGGGAGCATGCCCACCGACCGTGCACGCGCCCATTGGTCGATCGGGGTAGCGACCTACCCGACCGGAGAGGGCTACGCCGTCGCGGCCGGATGGGTCTTCACTTCGATCGCGTAGCGGCTCTTCAAGCGCTCGATCACCACCTGCAGGTGCAGCGGTCCGAGGCCGCGCAGGATGTGCGCGTTCGTCTTCGGGTCATGCTCGTATCGCAGCGTCGGGTCCTCCTCGACGAGCTGTACGAGCGACACGCCGAGCTTGCCCGCCTCCTTGCGATCGACCACCTCGAGCGCGAGCGACAAGGTCGGCTGCGGATAGCTGGGCGGCAGCGCCGCGTAGTCATCGGTCACGGTGATCGCGTGCAGCACATCGCCGACGCGCAGATCTTCGATCTTCGCGAGCGCGATGATGTCGCCGGCGAACGCCGAGCCAGCCTGCTCCGGCCGGTCGCGTCCCTCGATGCGCAAGACCTTGTTCGCGTGGCGCGGCTTCTTGTCCGTGGCCGACACGAAGATCGTCTGCGAGTCGAGCGAGCCTTGCAGAATGCGCAGCATCGCAAGCCGCCCGAGCTGCGGGTCGGTCGTCACCTTGAACACCTGCGCCAGGAACGGCGCGGTCTGGTCGCACTCGATGGCAACCTCTTCGCTACCGCGCAGCATGCGACGTGGACGGGCATGCGTTGGGCTCGGACCTTCGGCCGCGAGGATGTGCAACAGGTCCACGACGCCGACGCCGCTGCGGCCAGCGGTAAACAAGATCGGGATCACGTGCCCCGAGACCATCGCCTTGACGAAGCAGCGGCGCAGGTTCGCGAGATCGATCTTCTCACCCGCGAAGTAGCGATCGACCTCGGCGTCGTCGACCTCGATGCTCGACTCCAACATCTCGCGATGCACGTCCGCGACGCTGCCGAAGTCGGCGTGGCCGACGTCGTGGTCGAAGCAGTCGACGACGTCGCTGGCGCTGCGTACCGGCAGGTTCATGCAGTGGAGATGGTCACCGAGCTCGGTCTTCAGCGAGGCGATGAGGAACGGCAGGTTGGCCGCCGCCTGGTCGATGCGGTTGACGACGACCATGCGCGCCAGGCCGAGATCGCCCGCGGCCTTGAAGAGGCGCAGCGTGTTGTCCTGCACCCCGAGCACCGCGTCGACCACGATGACCGCCGTATCGACGGCGTGCAAGACAGCCAACGCCTGACCGACCAACTCGGGGTGACCCGGGGTATCGATGATGTTGATCTGCTTGCCTTCCCAGACCCCGAACAGCAATGACGAGCCCGTCGAATGGTGATGGCGCTTCGCCTCGGCATCGAAGTCGCTGACCGTCGTCGCCTCGTTCACCGATCCCATCCGTGGGATGGCACCCATACGAAGGAGGAGGTTCTCGGCGAGCGTGGTCTTGCCGACGCCCCCGTGTCCGAGCAACGCGATGTTTCGGATGTCCGCGGGAAGGTACGTCGTCATGAGCTTCATGGCGCGCACCTTAGGCTCATTTCGCTGCTACGGCGAGCGGCGCCCGGGGGAACTCCACATCAGAGCGCCAACAGACCTGCGCGAGCTGCCAACACGACCGCCTCGGTGCGGGTCTCGGCGCCGAACTTATCGAGCAACGCCGTGACGTGGAACTTCGCGGTATGCGGCGAGACGCCGAGCTGCGCCCCGATCTCTTTGTTCGAGAGACCCTCCGCCAAGAGCTCGAGCACCTGATGCTCACGCGGGGTCAGCGCCAGCGGAGCGGCTGCGGTCGTCGGCGCAGGCAGCACGTCGACCGCGAAGCGCTGGTCGATGACGACGATGCCCTGGCGCAGACCCTCGATGGCCGCCGCCAACACCTCGGGTGTGGCGTCACGACCGAGCGCGCCACGAAAGCCACCGGTCAATGCGGCCCGTGCGCGGGCCCCCGAGGCGACCAGCGCGAGCCACGGCTCGTGGGCTTCCGGCGCGGCCCGGAGCTGACCCGGCAGCGGCGTCGGGCCGTCATCGAAGAGGACGATATCGGCGCGCCGCGGCCCTCCCTGGCGCACGACCTCGTCACCGAGACCGGCGAACTCGAGTGCGGCGGTCAGTGCCCGATTGGCGAGTGGATCGGCGCTACGAATGAGGATGCCGCCAGCCCACGCGGGGCCTGTGCCTGTCAGCGAGGACCGCGAGTCAGCCAGCGAGGCGGTTGCCTGGAGACTTGCACCTGCTTGGATTCGCGCTTCGACCATGGAGTCTGTCCATACCTGCATGGGGAGCAGTCGTAGGCACCGCGTCTTGGGACGGCAACCTTCGCGCGAATTTCGAGCCGCCGACGCCGCCGGGGGCGGCTTGCCTCGCGCTGGGCGCGCGAACTTAATGTGGAGGCCAAATTGTGGCCATTGCTGGCTTTTTGCCTTCATTCCGAGGGTCGCGCGCAGCGTTCCTCACGGTTGCACTGGGTGCATCCGCGAGCGGTTGCGCCGCGACCACGGGCACCCTCTATGGTCTCAGCGGCGAGTGGCCGACGACGAGCACCATCGAAAACAAGCACTGGATCGAGGGCCTGCCGACGACCGAGCGGGTCGTCGAAGCGCGCCTCGAGTCCCCACCGCGCGCCATCTGCGAGACCCATCGCAACGAGCCCGCCGCGCGCATCATCTGCGACCGCTACGGCATGGACACCGGCGGTCGCCTCGCCTACGGCTTCTTCGGCCTGGCCGAGCTCCGCATCGGCGCGGCCCTCGCGTTCGTGCCGCGCGCGGCCGACAGCCCGGCCTGCATCGGCTGCGATGTCACAGCGGTCTTCTTCGGCGTCGATGGGATCGCCTCGCTCTTGATGGCGTTCCTCATCCCCGACACCGACACCCACCGCGAATACGACGTGCCACCCCAGACGCTGCTCGACCCGAGCTGTCCGGCCGACGTCGCCTTCGAGGCCGCCGGCCACGCCTTCCCGGTGCAACCCGACGGCAATCTGCTACCAGAGCACGGGCGCGCGCTGATGTTCGCGGTGGTCGAGACCGGCAGCGCCATCGCGCTTCGCTTCGGCGATCAAGCTCGCTGGATCCCGGTGCCGCCCGAGACGCGTTGTGCCTGGGCTGTCGAGTTCGGTAGCGCGCTCGCACCGGCCTTGTGCCCGCATGCGCCTGGGCCGCCGCTGGTCCTGGTGCCACTTGCCCCTCCTTGACAGCGACCGGGTCGGAGCATAGCCCTTTGTCTCCTTTTTTTCGCGCGGCCGTTCACATAGCGAGCCCGCGCGAATGATCCAGACAGGAGACAATCGATATGTCGCTCCGCATCAACTCCGAGGCCCCCGACTTCGAGGCGCAGACCACCGAAGGCACGATCAAGTTCCACGATTGGATCGGCAACGGGTACGCCATCCTGTTCTCGCATCCCAAGGACTTCACGCCTGTCTGCACGACCGAGCTCGGCTACCTCGCGAAGCTGAAGCCCGAGTTCGACAAGCGCAACACGAAGGTCATCGGCCTCAGCGTCGACCCCGTCACTGATCACGCGCGCTGGGCGGCCGACATCGAGGAGACGCAGGGCACCGCCGTCAACTACCCGATCATCGGCGACTCCGACCTCGCGGTCGCGAAGGCCTACGACATGCTGCCCGAGGCGGCTGGCGGCACCTCGGTCGGGCGCACGCCGGCCGACAACCAGACGGTCCGCTCGGTGTTCATCATCGGGCCCGACAAGAAGGTGAAGGCCATGCTGGTCTATCCGATGAGCAGCGGCCGCAACTTCGACGAGGTCCTGCGCCTCCTCGATTCGATCCAGCTCACCACCAAGTACACCGTCGCCACGCCCGTGAACTGGCGCCCGGGCGACGATGTCATCATCCCGCCGTCGGTCTCGGACGAGGTCGCCAAGACCCGCTTCCCGGCCGGCTGGAAGACCCTGCGCCCGTATCTCCGGATCGTACCTCAACCCAAAGACTAAGCTGCCCGACGACGAAAGAGAACGAGACCGACCGAGACCGACGAGTCCGAGCAACACGCCCGAGATCGTCGAGACCGCCGGTGCTCGTCACCGTGAGATCGGATTGGGGTGCGAGTGGCTCTGCGGTCAGCAGGGCCTTCGCCTCGGCATCGCCATAGAAGCTGCCGTCGGCCATGGTGACGACCGTGCGACTGGACGCAGCGCCTCCATCACGTCGTCGGCGCTCTCGCCTCTCGCGAAGACGAGCGTGCGTGTCGGCCCTGCGCCGCGCCGAAGTGATAGTCCGACGAGCCGATGGCGGTGAGGTGCTTACCGCGCTCTGTCGCGAGCGCGAAGAAGTCGGCGAGGTCGGCGCCGTTCCAGCCATTGAGGTTGGGCACCGCAGGGCGATTGGCGCGGGTCGAGCGCAAGCTCAGCGGGTACATCAGCTCGGCGCCGAGCTTGTCCAACACGGGCTCGAAAGACGACCAGAAGCGGCGCACGGGATGTGCTGCGATGGCGAGTCCACCTTGTCGGTGGATCTCGTCGATGACTTCGGAGAGTGACAGCGACGGCGAGATCCGCTCGCTGATGCCGATTCCGGGCAGATGCCAACGATGGGTCGTCACCTCCTCGCCGAAGTATAATAGTTGGACCACCAACTATCTCCGACCACCAACGCGCGAGCTGCGCCGGGAACAACAGGTTGTGCTCGGTCAGCGCCAGCACATCGAGGCCGCGACGCGACGCTTGCAATGACCAGCTCGGGCGGGGACAGGAAGCCGTCCGAGAAGCGCGAGTGCGCGTGGAAGTCGGCCTGCAGGACCCGCCACGGACCACGCATCACGGGTGTGCGATCCGGGTGCTCGTCGGCCAACGTGCCGAAGAGCAGACCCAGAACGAAGAGGCCTGCCGCGATCAGCGAGAGGCGACGAGCGATGTTGAAGCGCGCGCTCATGTGCCCGCCAAGAGCGGCTGCAGCTGCTCGGTCGCGAGATACCAGACGACCCCCGGCCCGAGCACCAGCACATCACCGACCAGGACCGGGGCCAACGCCTTCCAGCGCGACAGCCCCAGCGCACGCCAGAACGTGTGACGCGTGACCAGCTGGCACAGGCGAGGATCGCGAGCGGCACCGGCCCGCCGAGGAACATGTGGCCGAGCGTCAGCCCAGCGGCCGCGGTGAACGACACGAACGCCGCGAGCACGAGCAACAAGAGCAACGGCCGCCGTGCGAGCAACCACCAGCCTGGCGGCCGCTCGTGCTGCGGGGCGAACCCCATCGCGAGTGTCCGATAGGGCCGCACGAACGCGCGCAGCTCGGGCGACCAGACGACTCGATACCAGGGTGGCGTCCGCTGTTGCTCCGTGCCCGGTTCAGGGTGGCCACCGCGGAGAGCATCGTCAATTCGCTCGCGATGCGTGCGGGGCCTTCGTCGCTCGCGAATGGGTCAGCCGAAGCGGCCGGTGATGTAGCGTTCTGTCCTCTCGTCGCGCGGGCTGCCGAACACGTTGGCGGTCGCGTCGCACTCGACCAGGACGCCGGTGCGGCGGTCGCCGGACTCGCCGACCTCGACCGTGAAGAAGGCGGTGCGGTCGCTGACGCGCGCGGCCTGTTGCATGTTGTGGGTCACGATGACGATCGTGAATCGCTCTTTCAGCGTGCGCATCAGCTCTTCGATGCGACCGGTCGCGATCGGATCGAGGGCGCTGCACGGCTCGTCCATCAGCACGACGTCGGGCTCGACCGCGATCGTGCGCGCGATGCAGAGGCGCTGCTGCTGGCCGCCCGACAGACCAAGGCCTGACTGCTTGAGGCGGTCTTTGACCTCGTCCCAGAGGGCCGCGCCGCGCAGCGACTCTTCGACGATTTGGTCGAGCTTCCTGCGATCGCGCTCGCCGTTGATGCGCGGGCCGTAGGCGACGTTGTCGTAGATGCTCTTCGGGAAGGGATTGGGCTTCTGGAAGACCATGCCGATGCGGCGCCGGACCTCGGTCGCGGACACGTCGGGCCCGTATAGATCGATGCCGCCGTAGAGGACCTTGCCGCTCACGCGCGCGTTCGGCACGAGGTCGTTCATGCGGTTCAGGCAGCGCAGCACCGTCGTCTTGCCGCAGCCCGATGGACCGATGAACGCTGTGATCTCATGCTGGCGCACGTCGAGCGTCACGCCGCGCACCGCGCGGAAGTTGCCGTAGCTCACCTCGAGGTCGTCGAGGTGGAACACGACGGGCTCCGTGGCCTGCGCTGGCACGCTCGGTCGGCGCAGGTGGATCGGCCCAGATGCATGCGAGCTGCGAGTGGAGTCCAAAGGAACGGGAGCAGTCGGCAGAGTGTACAGCATAGCTTTCACCGTATGGCCGTGAGACGGGAAGTGACGAAGCGGGCGATGAGCGTGAGACCGAAGGCGAGCATCACCAGCGTCAACGCGGCGCCCCAGGCGCGGTCCTGGGCGGCCGCGAAGCTCGAGGTCGCGTTACCGAAGATCTGCAGCGAGAGCGCGGTATTCGCACCCGAGAAGAAGCTCGGGTTGAACGCGCTGGCGGCGCCGACCGCGAACAACAGCGGCGCCGTCTCACCCGCGGCGCGTGCGACCGCGAGCAGCGAGCCCGAGACGATGCCGGGCAGCGCCGCCGGCAGCGCGACCGTGAGGACCACGCGACTCTTGGTGGCGCCGAGCGCGTAGGCCGCCTCACGCAGATGCTCGGGCACCAGACGCAACATCTGCTCAGCCGAGCCGATGACGATCGGCAACATCAGGCACGCCAGCGCCAGCGCACCACCGAAGGCCGAGTAGCCGAAGTTGAGCGTCCACACGAGGTAGATGAAGAGGCCAGTCACGACCGATGGCACACCGGTCATCACGACCGTCATGAAGCGCACGGTGCGGGCGAAGCGCGACTGCTTGCCGTACTCGTTCAGGTAGATCGCCCCGAGCAATCCGAGCGGCACGGCGATCAACGTCGCGCCGAGCGTCACCATCAATGTGCCGAGGATCGCCGGACCCATCCCCGGCCCGGCCCGGCGCGAGACGACCGGAATCTCGCTCGTGAAGAACGCGGGAAAATCCGCGAACGCGGTCGCTGCACCCTTGCTCACGAGCGACCACAGGATCGCCAACAGCGGCAGCGCGATTGCCAGCACCGCCAGCAGCATGAGCCCAGTCATCGCCGCGCTGCGGGCGGTTCGCAGGCCCCTGCGCGGGCGCAGTGCGCTGGCCTCGAGCATGAACGTCGGGTCATTCGCGGCGGTCATCGTGCACCCTCCGCGCGTCGTCGCGAGCGCTGCACGATGGTCGTGGCGATCCAGTTGACGGCGATGGTCATCAGGAACAGCGTGACCGCGAGCCCGACCAGCGCCGACTTGTGCAGCTCTCCAGCCTCGCCCCACTCGTTGGCGATGACCGCCGGCAACGAGTTGCCCGACGCCATCGGATCAGGCGTTATCTGGCCGAGCGCGGAGCCAATCACCAGCGCCGCCGCGATGGTCTCCCCCATCGCCCGCCCGAGCCCGAGCATCACGGCGCCGACGAGCCCACCCGCGCTGTGCGGCAACACCGCCGCACGGATCATCTCCCAGCGCGTCGCCCCGAGCGCGTAAGCCGCTTCCTTGTCGCCGACCGGCGTCGTCTCGATCACCTCGCGCGCGAGCGACGTGATGATCGGGATGATCATGATCCCGAGGATGATGCCGGCCGTCAGGAACGACCGCCCGAGCTCGAAGCCATCGGACAACACCAACAGACCCCAGAGACCAAAAACGACCGACGGCACGACCGCCAGCAAGTCGACCAACATCACCAGCGGCCGACGCAGCCACGGCGGCGCGACCTGCGTCACGAAGAGCGCTACCCCGAGGCTCACAGGCACCGCCACTAGCAGAGCCATCGCGGCCGTGAAGAGCGTGCCCCAGATGAACGGCAGCGCCCCGAAGACCTCGTCCGGGGCCGACCAACGCGTCGTCCCGAAGAAGTCCGAGCCCATCTTCGCGAGCACCGGCAGCGCCTTCTCGGTCATCGTCGCCGCGATGAGCCCGAGCACCACCAGCACCAACGCGGCAGCACCGGTCGCCAGCCACCGGAAGGTGCCGTCGGCCTTGGAGCGTCCTGCCGCGAGCGAAACCGAACGCATCTCAGCCCCCGGACTTCTGGTTGCTTTCGCCTCGCGACGGCTTCGCCTGCTCGGCTAATTTAGCGAGCTGCGCGACGGCCTTGTCGAGCAGCGACCTGGGCAGCGGCGCGAAGTCGAGTTCGGGCAGGAGCTTCTGGCCTTCGCCGAGGAGGAACGTCAGGTAAGCCATGAGCGCCGCGCTCTTGGCCGCATCCGACGGCTTCGCGTAGACGATGAGCCAGCTCGGCGAGGTGATCGGATAGGCGCCCTCGCCAGCGGCGTTGACCGCACCGAACAGGAGGTTGTCCTTGACCTCGACACCCTCGCCCGCGGCCGACGCCGACTCGGCGGACGGCACGATGAACTTGCCGGCGGCATTCTGGATCGAGGCGTACTTCAGGCCCGAGGCCTTCGCGTCCGAGAGGTCGACGTAGCCGATGGCACCCGCGGTCGACTTCACGATCTGCGCGACGCCACCGTTGCCCTGGCCGGCCTGCGTGTCGGCGGGCCACTCGACGGTCGATCCGCTCTTGAGCTTCCACGCGTCGGGAGCCGCGCTCACGAGGTACTTGGTGAAGTTGTCGGTCGTGCCCGATCCGTCCGCGCGGCGCGCGACGACGATGGCGTTCGCCGGCAGTGTGACACCTGGGTTGTCGGCCGCGATCGCCGCGTCGTTCCAGGTGGTGATCTCGCGCTGGTAGATCTTGGCGAGCGTCACCGGCCCGAGCTGCAGCTTGTCGACGCCAGCGACGTTGAACGTGATGGCGATGGGCCCGAGCAGGATCGGGAAATAGAGGATCTGGCCACCCTTGACCTTGTCGAGGTCGGCGTCCTTAAAGCCCGAGTCCGAGCCCGCGAAGTCGGTGACGAGGTCGGCCAGATCCTGCCGCCCTTTGCCCGAGCCGCCGCCACCGTAGTTGATGGTGATGTTGGGACTGGCCTTTTTGAAGGCCTCGATCGCCGACTCCTGGAACGCCTTCTGGAAGGTCGAGCCGCTGCCATTGAGGGTCACCGGACCTGACTTGGGGTCGCCCTTTTCAGCTGCGTCGGGGTCGGGCGCGGCCGGCTTGCCGCAAGCAAGCATGAGAAGCGGGGTCAGGGCCAGCGCCAGGAGGCGGTTCGAGCGGTTCATGGTGTTCGTCGCGATCGTCATGGCGAGGTCTCCAGCTTTGCCGGCCGACGCTAGACGGTGCGTGTCACAGGGTGACAGCGGGTGTGTGCCGAACCTGTGACAAGCTCGTACACTCCGGGGAATGGCGACGCTGGACACAGTGCCCGTCGTCCTGGGACACAACATCTTCAAGTCGCTGTCCCAGGCGGAAGGCGCTCTACTTTGGATCCGCCCTGCGAGACCAGAGTGGAGAGTCGCGCGTAGGATGCTGCGAACCGGAGGTTCCAATGCGCTACATCGCTCTCGTTTTGTTGTTGATCATGGCGCCACTGCCGGCCCACGCCAGGTGTGCCGGCTACCACGAGAACCTCCTGACGCCGTTGCTCGTCGCGGGCACGGGCATGATCGTGCTCGAGGTCGGCGGCTTCCACTCGGCGCTCGCGGCTGACGTGCTGGAGCTGCGCGCAGCGAACGGCAAGTCGATTCCGATCGAGCTGCGCGCGACCCATGGTGGCGTCCATCAGCGACAGCTCGTCGTCGTACCGAAGTCGCCGCTGGCACCGGGTCGCTACATGCTCCGCCGGATCGCCAAGGACGAACACAGACACGAGGCGCACGAGGTCGTCGTGCTGTCGCTCGCGGACGCGACCAGGCAGTGGCCCGCGACCTGCTCCGCGAAAGGCTGCGACGCCATCACACCCGTCATCGGCCAGAGCCAATCACAACGCGAAGAACTCGGCTGCGGTCCCGCCGAGTCGATCGACGTCCAGATCGGCAACCGCGATGAGTGGCTCCGTCCGTCCAGTACCGCTGCGAAGAAGCTGGCCTTCGTCACGCTGACCGATGTCGCCAGCAAGCAGACGCAGAGCGGGTTTGCGGATGTCGTCCCCGCAGGTGAGAGCGAGAACGGCGCCACCATCGGCATCGGTCACGGCATGTGCAGCGGCGAGTTCAACGTCGCGACTGACGCGCGCTACGACGCGACGATCAGCATCGTCGGGCCGGATGGCGTGCTCGGCCCGTCAAGCTCGCTCGAGCTCAGCTACCAGCCCTCGAAATAGCCAGCCGGCCTGCGCTCACGCAGGCTCGACCGGCCGGGCATGCGCGGTGGGATCGGGCTCGGCGATCGCGGAGCCGTGTGCGCCGTCGGCGGGTGACAGCTTGCCGGCCTCGCCGCTGCGCAGGATGGCGAGTCGATAGAGCACCGGGGCGATCATCTCGTTGATAGCGACAATGCTGAAGACGAGGTCGCCACCACCCGCGCCGAGGCTCGGGAAGCTCTCGGTGAACAAGCCGGCCAACGCGAGCGCGAGGCCCGCCTGTGGCAAGAGCCCGAAAGCGCCATAGCGCCTTACGACATCGGGTGCCTGCGCGATACGCGCGGCGATGTGCGT